>ENA-OSEO01005676-OSEO01005676.1-sediment-metagenome-genome-assembly--contig:-NODE-5676-length-11778-cov-6.360397_pt1 | contig 11778 bp, 16 predicted proteins | sample MGYA00237883_ERZ534232 | MGnify/ENA metagenome assembly ERZ534232
TGCTGAAAAAATTCCCCGGCTTGGGCCGCTTCCTGAAGGGCGTATCGCTGGCCCTGTTCCGAATGACAGTTTCCCGGATGACAGGTTATGATCATAATGCCGTCGGCTCCCTGAAGAAACAGCCGATAAATGAGGTTCTTGGAAACACCGGCGCCGCAGGGCACGCTGATGAATGTGAACTGCCGGGGCTGCCGATGCCCTTGCAGCAGGGACAGTTTCCAGGCCGGGATGGCGGAACGGTCGCAGCACATAGCCAAAAGGTGCGGTTCAAAGATGGTGTCATCGGATTCAAGCGCGGGCTTTCGGTCAGGATCCGGAATGCCCGGCCCGGTCAGGGTAATGGCGCTTTGCGGACACTCCGATACACACAGTCCGCAGGTTTCGCAACTGTCGGAGGCGACTTCCGGCCGGATGTCCAGGGTAATAGCCTGGTGGGGGCAGACACGATAGCAGGTCAGGCAGTGAATACACTTTTCCGTATCAATGACCGCATGGCCGGGCGACTCGACGACGGCTGCACCGGCCGTTACCAGTTGTAAAACAGCCAAGGCGGCGCATTCTGCATCCGCACGGCAATCATTTTCAGAAAAAACGCCCCGGGAAGGTCCGGCCGCCAGGATCCCTTTTCGATTTGTCCACAGGTTGACTCGGCGGACGTTGTCCGTCTGGATATACGCTCCCGGACCCATGTCAATTTTCAACACTTCGGCAAGGCGCGCCAGGTGGGCGGAGGGGAGTATGGTTTCGTCAACTACGGTGATATCCGGCGTCAGTTCGTAACGGTGACCACTGATTTCATCATTAAATACACAGGTGACCGTCCCGCCTGATTGTATGATTTGAGGTCGGTCGGATGTAAATTTAACATAAACACTCCCGGCGATTTTACTTTGCCGGCAGAAATCCTCAAGGCCGGGGCCCGCAACTTTCAGATTTCCGGTGAGTACATAGGTTTGGATGCCGAACTCGCTATGCAGTCGCAGAGACAGGCGCATGATTCTTTCAGATATAACCGGATGACTCTCCAGTTTCAGGCCTGATAAAAAAACAATTTTTTTTACGCCGGCCAGTTGGCCGTTTTCCCTGGATGCCGACGAAATCAATTGATTGAATTGTGTCAGCGAAAGGAGGGATTGGCAGTGGGTGAGCCCATACTGGGAATAATTCGGCAGAAATCTGTGCTCTTCGGCGATGATAATGGCTGAGACGGTTCGATCCATGCGACTGTGATTGCTTTGGAACCGGACCTTAAATCGGCCGATTGTGCCGGAGCATCCGAGCAACTCTGTATGGGTGAGAATTTCCATGTTTTTGCTTGGCCGTGATTCGGGAAGCGACGATGTAGTCCCCTCCGGAACGACATCCCGTGAAACGAGGATGACGTCCATCCCTGTTTGCAGAAACGTTTCGGCAAGGGCGCCGGCGCAAGTTCCGTTTCCAATTATCAGGACCGGTTCAATCATTTTTTTCACTGTTTAAAAATCGAATCGTTCTCCAGGCTGTCCGTGCGGCATGGGCGACGGTTTCCGCAATATTCATGGGACCGCAGGCGGCGCCGGCAATGAAGATGCCATTCCCGGCGGTGTTATCCGGAGCACCCGGCCATGGGAAAAATCCGCTATCGGCCAGGTTCAGGTGAAATATTCCGGCCAGTTCAGCAGTGTCCCGGCCGGGGACTATCCCGACGGATAAAATCACCAGGTCAAAGGCTTCTTCCAACTGCCGCCGGGAATGGTTGTCATAAAAAAACAGGCGGAGACGGTTGTCTTCCGTTTTAAGAATATCGCCGGGGATGGCACGGATCAGACTGATGTGCTGCGGCAATTCCTGATAGTATGGCTGGAAATTACGGCCGATTGTCTGGATGTCGATATAAAAAAAGGAGATTTGCGTCTGTGGCTGTCTTGTTTTAATCAACATCGCCATCCGAAGCGCCGAGGCGCAGCATACCCGTGAACACCACAAGTGGTTCTGTTTCAGATCCCGGCTGCCGACGCATTGGATAAAGGCGATCCGTTGCGGAATTGAGCCGTCAGACGGACGCTTGAGAATGCCCTGTTGCTTTAAAATGCCTTCCAGGTCCAGACTGGTGAGAACGTCGCTGAAGCGTCCGTAGCCGTAGGGTTTGTCTTTCGGGCTAAAGGTTTGAAATCCGGTGGCAATTACAACCGCGTCTGTTTTCAGCTTTCGCTGCGATCCCTGAATCTGCAGGTTTATCGCCGCCGTCGGACATAAGTCCTGGCACAGGGTGCAGGACCGATTTTTCAGGTAAAGACAAGCTTCCGTTAGAAAAGGGGGGTCGCTGCCGCAAAATCCGGGGATGACAGCGCCCGGTTGCGGACATTTTTGAATACATACGCCGCAGCGGGTGCACTTTTCAGCATCGATGTACTGCGGTCCGGTTTGAATGCCGACATTCAAACCGGTAGAACGGGAAACTTCCGTCAGGCGACTATTGGGGGTGATGTGTATCAAGGGGTGAGATCGGGCCGCTTGCAGTTTGTCTGCAACAATGCAGGCGCCGCAGGAAACACAGGCGGTGGTTGCCTTGCAGCTGAATCGGACGGCATGACCGCCTAAAAAAGGGTTTTTTTCAATGAGCTCAACTGATATATGGCATCGGGCGATTTCCAAAGCGGTCGTCAGTCCGGCCACCCCGGCGCCCAGAACCAGAACCTGCTTGTTTTCAGAATCCAAGAGACACCTGTTCGAGAACTAATCCGCTGAATTGTTATAAATGTTAAAAACTACAATGCTGCCGGGATGTCAAGCGTAAAACCCGTTTCCGTTCCGGTCGGCGTTCTCTCCCGCGCCTTGACTTATACGGTACAGTTGTTTTAGAATAAAAACCAAAATAAAGAGAATTCTCACAGGCAGCAACGGTACCCGCTGTCGTGCGAGATGATCCTCCGGGGCTGTCCTGTATGCTGCCGTTGCAGAAGTCTGAGCCGTATTGTTGCGGTGTGCTGCGGCCCAAACCCAATCAGGCTCGATGGTTTGAGAAACAGATTGATACAAAGTCCCGTATGATTGGAATGGGCGGCAAATAAGTATTGAATAGTTTCGACGGATTATGTAAAAGGGGTGGAGTATTGCCTCCAACCCCTTAATTGTTTGGCACGCCTGGCCCGATTCGAACGGGCGACCTACGGATTAGAAGTCTTTTTTCTGCACGTTTTTCCGCTCCTTTATTTTCAAGCCTAAACGCAAATTTTATCAATAAAAATAAATAGCTTGACAAACTATTTTAAAAAGTGGTAAATGCATTTCAATTGATAAATATTGATGAAATTTGCTTACATAGTGCTTACATGAAAGGGAACTGCTTACAAAAATCCGAAAGTTTAGACCTTCGGATTTTAATCCGCTAAAAACTGCTTACATGGAAATTTTTGGTTAAATCCATAAAAATTTGCTTACAGATGCTTACACGGGGGCAACATGGCAAATCAAAAATTGACGGCCGGCAGGATTCGAGATTTTCAATGTCCACCAGATAGCGACCAGTCCTTTCTATGGGACGCCGAAGTCCCCGGCCTGGGAATCCGGGCCACGTCCGGCGCAAAGGTCTTTATTTTTCAGTCAAGGCTTAACAGGAAGTCAATCCGGGTGAAAATTGGCGATTGTCGATCCTGGCCTATTGACTCAAACGATCCGGCTTCCCCTGGGGCACGTCAAGAGGCGCGACGCCTTCAGGGGTTGATCGATAAGGGTATTGATCCACGCATTGACCGAAAAGAAAGACTTGCAAAAACCATAAGACAGCAAGCCGAATCAAAGCGCGAGACGGTTTTATTTTCCGACGCCTGGGCCGCTTATATTGAATCACGCCGGGACAATTGGAGTGAGCGGCACTATGAAGACCATTTGAAAATGATAGAACCGGGCGGCCGCAGATTTAAAAAGGGTAAGGGCAAAATCAAGGCGGGGCTTTTGGCGGAATTTTTACCGCTTCGGCTGGCCGACTTGACACCCGAAAAAGTTGAATCCTGGGCCAAACGTGAAGCACCAAGGCGCGGTACCAGGGCGCGGCTGGCTTTCACGCTGTTAAGGGCCTTCCTCAACTGGTGCGACCAAGAATCGAGGTTTATCGGTATTGCCTCACCTTCAGTATGCAGCACCCGCATAAAAAAAGACATCCTGCCGAAAGCCAAAGCAAAAGACGACTGCCTTCAGAAAGAACAACTCAATGCCTGGTTTGCTGCGATTCGCAATTTGCCGAACCCGGTCATATCGGCATACCTTCAAACACTGCTGCTGACCGGGGCGCGGCGCGGGGAGCTGGCCGGGCTGTTATGGGCGGATATCGACTTCCGATGGAATAGCCTGACGATCCACGACAAGGTTGAAGGAGTGCGAACCATACCATTGACGCCTTATGCCGCTTCGATCCTTGCTCAATTGCCGCGACGAAACCAGTTTGTTTTTTCCAGCCACAAGGCGGCTTCCGGGCGGATGGAAGAACCGAGAATCGCACACAACAAGGCTTTAGCGGTTGCCGGGATCGAGGGGTTGACGATTCACGGGCTGCGGCGATCATTCGGCACGCTGTCAGAATGGGTTGAATGCCCTATCGGGGTTGTCGCTCAAATCATGGGTCACAAGCCATCTGCAATTGCCGAAAAGCACTATCGGCGCCGGCCGCTTGACCTTCTGCGGATGTGGCACGAAAAAATTGAAGCATGGATTTTAAACGAGGCTGGAATTAAGCAGCCTGAGACCGTCAAAACAGGTTTAAGGGTTGTAGCGGAGAATGTATTATGATTTTTCAAAAAATAAAAACACACCAAAAAGGGCACGTCCAGATCGTCGCTGGTGGCTCACCTGCTCTTAAAAGGGATTGGCGGGTAAAAAAAGATTATGAGTCATTGAATAAAAACACACCTGAACAGTGGGCATGGGAATTTTTACGCCGCAATCCAGATTATTGCAAGGATTTTGAAAGACGCGAATTTAATGGGCGGAAGGGTGCTCAAAAATGGGGACTTGGTTTGTGGCTTGACCCGGATCAAGACTATCCATTTGTAGCATTTGAGCCGATTGGCGGAGTTATGGCGGCGGTGCCTTCAGACGATTTTCCTAAACGTAAAGGATTTTTTGTTAGTTATGGCCCTGGTGTAAGTGGGGACGTTTTGCTTAAGTTTAATGTCTTGCGTCCAATAAATCCGCAAATAAAGATCGCCAGAGAAGAACTGATAAAAATGCAACAGGCCAGAGGCCGCAAACAAATTGTTAAACCGCGTAAGTCTGAATGGATTATGTTGATTCGTATTATTGACGCCGTACGCGAAGGGGCAAGACCCAAATTAATAACGGACGTTTTTTTTCCAGATGCAAAAACCGCCTTAAGTGGTTCCGGCAGCGAAGAACGCCTTAAGGAAATCAGCGCCAAAATTAAACAAGCCAACCGTTATATGAATTTCGATTATCGCTTCATCCCATTTCTTTCCAAATAAACTTACCCGGTAATTCGTAAAAATAAAAGTTTTATCTCTCAGAGTGAAACTACTGTTTTTTGTTTGTATATTTGCATCAACGAAAACCAATAAACGGGGGCAAATATGCAAAAGAATCCTACCAAAAATTTCACGACATCCGAAGTCGGTCAAGTCTTAGGCGTTCAGGGCAACACGATCCGGCGGGGGCTTTGCCTGAAAGGTCATTATATGGGCCTGAAGCCGGTTAAACTTCCGAACAATCGGCTTTTGTGGCCGGCCGATGAAGTGCGAAGGATTATCCTTGACAGCACCGACGCGGGGGACCGATGACCGGTCGGACGCAAGACCAGGTGGACGAAATGGGCATCATCGATGATGAAACAGAACTCCGCCGCCGAAATCTCAAAATTATAATTGGCAGGATTGAGCGTACATATCCGGCCGGAATGCGGGCTGAAGCTATCCAGGCGCTACACGAACGCTTATGGGCGCTGGAAAAAGAGGAAATGTCTAATGACCTTCAAACCGAACCGGAAATTTAGACGCGAGTATGACCGCATCTTCCGGCGCGATCCGGCAGCCGCGAACCTATTTTTGCTTTTGGCAGAGCTGGCCGACGAGCGCGGACAGGTAAAAACCGACGAGCGAGAACTTGCGGCGCTTTTGGCTGTACGATTCAACGATCCGCATGAATATGCTCTCGGGAGGTTTCCGCAATGACTGAGCAAATTCAGGGGGGCGGTTTCATAGTTGCCAGAAAAATTTCCCGTTCAAATATCTGGATCAAACACCCCCTATACCTGAAAGCCTGGATTTGGATCCTGGGAAGGGCAAGCCATAAGGACCACGAACATCACGGCTATCAATACCGGCGCGGCGAACTGGTCACCACCTATGACGAAATCATAAAAGCCACAGCCTACCACCACAACCGCAAACATATATTCCCCACCCTGAAGCAAATACGAATTATCCTAAAATGGTTCGAAACCGAAGGCATGATAACGGTCGAGCCGATCAGGGAAATCGACGCAAACCCTTTAAATTCGGGACTTGGCCTAACTGGGGCAGACCCCAGGGCACGAACAAGGGCATACATCGGTATTAAAATTTCAATAGTAAATTATGATACTTATCAAGATTCGGAAAACTACAAGGGCAGACACAAGGGCAGACCATCTCACGAACAAGGGCACAATAACAATAAGGGAACAATAATGGTTAAAACCCCCGCTGATTTTTCTGACGAAATTTCCACCCTTAAAAAACGATATTCCAACCAGTCTCTTATTGAAAAATGCTTCGACGCTATCACGTCAACTCGGAAAACCGGCAAGGTTGCCGACAGTATTTTGCTTGCTCAACTTAAATACTGGGAACGCTACCCGGCCGAACAGGTTGAATCAGCTATCAGAATTTATCTGGAAAAGGATTATGCCGGCCAAGGAAAAAGTGAAAAATATCTTTTAGGGATCGTTCGGAACCACAAACCGGCACAAAATCAGGGATTATCCGACCGGCTACCGATCCGGGAGATCACACCGGAAAACCTGGGGGCGCTTTATGAAAACTGAGCAGTTACCGCAAGCGGTTGAATTTGAGGAATCAATTTTATCGGCTTGCCTTTTGGGAGATGCCGACCAAGTTGTTGAGCTTCTGGGGCCTGAAGATTTCTATCCGACCAGACACCAGAAAATTTTTAAAGGGATTTGTGAACTCGTCAAAAAAGGGGTTGCGGTCGAGTTGCCTTCCCTTGCCGTGGCGCTGAATGAATCCGGCGAACTGTCAGAGATCGGCGGCGCTTCCTATTTGGCCGCTTTAACCGACCAGATACCGATCGCAACGAACATTGAACATTTTGCCGGGAAAGTCCGAGACAAGGCCGTTAAAAGAAACCTGATCATTTCCTCTCAACAAACGATTCGCGAAAGCCTGGACAGCTCAAACGAAACGGCGGCGGTCATTGATCGGGCAAGGGGCCGACTGGACGCCATTACCGAGAGGGCCGGGAGCATTGGCCGCGATACGGTCACGTCATACCGTGAGCTTTCACTTGACGCCGGGGACCGCTACGAAACGCTTTACAAAAATAAAGGCGCGATAACAGGCATCGCTTCCGGTTTTCATATACTGGATTCGCTTTTATGCGGCTTCCAGAACGGAGACCTTTACATCGGGGCGGCGCGACCGAGCCAGGGTAAAACAGCACTTGCCTTGAACATGGCTGGACATATCGCCGGAAAGGGTATTCCGGTTGCTTATTTCAGTCTTGAAATGAGCAAATCTCAGTTGTTCGACAGGAGTATATCAGGAGAATCAGGCATCAATCTTCAAAAATTCAGAACCGGAAGATTTGAGGCGGACGATTGGAAACAGATCACGGCTGCACAAAGTAAGGTTTATGGCTGGCCGGTCTACATCGATGACACGGCGGCGCTGCATTACCAGGAAATAAGACGCCGGGCTTGGGGCCTTAAAAAGCGGCATGGCATCGGATTGGTTATTATTGACCACCTTCAGCTTGTCAAAGGGGACCGTGAAAACACCAGGGATAGGGAAATAGGATCAATAACGTCCGGCTTGAAGGCTTTGGCTAAAGAATTGAATTTGCCGGTCGTTCTGCTTTCACAACTCAATCGGCAGCTTGAAACAAGGCCGAATCCGCATAAAAGGCCGAAACTTTCGGATTTGCGGGATTCTGGAAACATTGAGCAAGATGCGGATGTGATCATGTTCCTGTACCGGCCGGCCGTCTATGAGGACCGGGAGGACTTCCCGGGCCACACCGAACTGATTATCGCAAAACACCGGAACGGACCGACCGGCATGGTTAAAATTCTTTGGAATGAAAAGATCACGAAATTTTTTAATCTCGAATCAAACCGGAGGGTTTAACAGATGCAAGAGATCACAAACCAAGAGATCATAGAGGATAGAGATCGGTATAAGACCCGGATCGAGGCGGCGACGGCTGCGCTGCAAGCCTTACCTAATTCAGCTTATAGATGGGCCGCTCAAAGGGAGTTGGATAAAAAGCGGCGGGAGCTGATTGGCGAAATTGAACACAACGCGCGGCTGCTCCGATATGCCGAAGAATCTTTGCGCGGAGTGGAGTTGGTTAATGAATTTTCGCAATGACAATCCGGCCGTAACTGTAATGAGTGGAAACCTTGATCGTGCAATCAGGTTTTTAAATATTCGGATCGGCAATGGCGGCGGGATTTTTAAAACGTTAAGGTTCCGCAATGAGCATCCGGCGCCGGCGGCCAGGCGGCGAGCCAAGAGGAAACTGGCGTGGGTTAAGGCAACAAGCGTGGACCCGGGGGGGGTAAAATCTCCACAGCCTTTACCGAATTAACCGACCGGGTTCCCATTTTCGCGCGGGACGCTACCCCATGAAAGTCGCTGAAAAATGAAAATACCCAAACCACCGAAGGGTTTAAAAAAAGAGGGTCGAAGATTCTGGAAGAAAGTGTTGACCGAATTTTTAATTGAAAAGCAGCACGACCTGGAACGGCTATCGATGGCAGCGAAATGCCTTGATGATGTTCAGGCGGCTGAAGATCAAATTGAAATCGATGGTCGATTTACTAAAAATAGATACGGAAATGTGATTGAAAGTCCTGCGGCCAAAGTGATCCGAGATACCCGTTTACTGTTTGTGAAAATTATCCGTGAGCTGGGGCTTGACTTGACGAACGCACCGGAATCACGTCCGCCGAGAAAGTATTAGGGGGAGACATGCCGAGAAAACCATTAAGACAAAGATTTTCAAAACCGACAATTCCACCCGCCTTGATTTGTTTTTTCAAAACCGGCGACGAAGATCAATCGGAGTTTCAGCCGGAAGATCGTTATAACGTTTTTTTAACTTTCTGCGACCGGGGCAACGGCCGCGACTTGCACGATATGTGGGAGCTTTGCCGGGATAATGTCCTGTCTGATTGGCTAAAGAAAAACCCATGTACAAGGCCTTTTTATTGGTGGAAAGTGGAAGCACCGGAGCGGCGACAGCAGATCGGCGGCGCGGGGGATCGTGAGTCTCTTGGTTGTCGGATTGGTGCTGACGGTTTGCCGATGTACTGGCAGTATGATTGGAAATCGAATGATTCGCCGCTTTTCGAAAGTCAAGCGGCATACCTGGAACGGCACGAACTCTTGACGCCGGCCGAAAAGCGATATTTGGCAAAACACTCGGACTTGTTACAGCCGGAACGGATCGAGTTTGAAAATAATGAAAACGATGAAGGGAGCTAAAAAATGAAAAATAAAGAATTTTTAAGGCAAGTCGAAAAAGCGCGAAAGGCGGGCCCGGATTTTTTGGCGGGCTTCGCCGCTGGGTTTTGCGCAATCGAAAAGGCGAAAGTCTCCAGGGATCAGTTTCTGGGCTATCGAGAAGGTTTTATGCAGCGGGGAAGGGCTTTTTGTTTAAATATGCTGCAAAAACACAACCTAATGAAAACAAATGAGGGGAGAAAAAAATGAAAAGCGACACAATGGAGGCGGAAAAATTATCGGAGTTACTAAAGAAGGCCGACAATCACCCAATGATGCAAAAAATCCTGGCGGAAGCCGCCGCCGCTGTCATGACGAAACGGACCGAGGCAGCTGAAAGGATCGAGGCATTGACGAGGGAAAGAGGTGAAATAATCCCTAAATTACGAGCGGACCTCGAAACGAAAGAGGCGAATTATAAAACCGCGAAAGCTGCCCTGGACGCTGCCGAAGGTGAATTTAAAACCGCAAGGGCCGCCCTATCGAATCGGGGGCAATCATTCGACAGGGAGATCGGTCAGCACGAACAAATTTTAATTGAATCCGCTGATCCGGCGATTGACGCCGCCATTGCCTTTTTCAATGAAAAGCTTGCCTATCTGCGAGCGCCTGGCCGCATAAGCAGAAGGTCCCTCGGGGCGGAAAACAACCTGATCGCGTGGAAAAAGACCGTCAAGGAAGAAAGCAACGCCGCCGCGGTCCGGTCGGCGCTGACATATTGTCAAGCTGCGATCAAGGAGCTTGAACGGATGAAGCTTTCGCCCAGCCTCGACATGAAAAAGGTTGAAAAAATGAAAACTTCAATCCCTGAGATTGAAATTTATACCGAAGTCACCGGGGAAAAGCCGCTGGAGCGTGTCGATGCGGACCCGCGAAGCCTATTTCCTTCCGACTCGGAACTTGACTGGAGGCTTGATAAACTCATGGAAAAGGGCAGGCAAATCCTGGCGCGGCCATAGCGGGCACGCTCAAGAAGGAGGTAAAGCAATGAGGCTTGTTAATTGGAATCCTAATAAATTTGATGAAACTTTCGAGGATGTCTTAATGAACCGGCTGATGGAGGCGGGGGAGGTTGTCGCTGACAATGCGCGGCGAAAATGTCCGACCGGGACAGTTTCAAGACCTATGTATCGAACTGGCCCTTATGCCGGGCAGCCGTGGACATCGAGGGACGCAGGCCGGCTTAAAAAAAGCATTCGGGTTACCCGAAAGAAAACGAAAAGCGGGAAAGCATTTTCACGAAAGCGAAACGTGCGGATTTATGCCGGGCACCGGACAGCGTACTATGCTTCTATAGTAGAACACTCAAAGCCGTTTTTACGTCCGGCATTTGAGCAATCGCTGAAGGACGTAAAAGACATCATCGGTGCCAAATGAAAAAAAAGCAAAGAGTGCGCGACTGGCGCAAGCAAAAGTTGCTTTATGAGCATTTATTTTACGTTGATAAGGATCCGGTCGCGGCAAACCTAATGCTTTTAATATATGAACTGGAGCGGTTTTACGAAAAAAAAGGGGTTTTACCCTGTTTTGGAAATTTTAAACTGGATGCGTCCAAATTAAACGAATTTATATTAAAAAACGATTCGATCTTATTTAACCTGTTTACAAAAAGATTTCCGGATCCTCGTGAATACAATTTCGGGCAATTTGGACAGGAAGCCTTAAACAAATTATACAGCTTTTACATGGAAGGAGATTGAACATGGCCTCGCAGCGAAACATCGGTTCGGTTTTCGTGGAATTAGATTTAGATCCGTCGCGCTATTTGAAGGGCCAGCAAACGCTTGTGAGAGAGGCTCAGAGCGGCGCGGATATCCTCGAAAAGAACTTTAAAAATTTAGGAATCAAGTCGGGCGCCAGCTATGATTTGATGCGTTCACAAGCGCAAAAGTCTTATGAGGCCATTGTCAAAAGCGGCAGAGCCAGCGCCGATGACATTTTAAGGGCAGAACGCGCCAAACATGACCAGCTAAAGCGCCTTGACGAACAGCAGTTCGGGCGGCAGACCAGCATGATTGAGTCGATCAAAAAGAACTGGCTGGCATACTCGGCGGCGGCATACGCG
>ENA-OSEO01005677-OSEO01005677.1-sediment-metagenome-genome-assembly--contig:-NODE-5677-length-11778-cov-3.478506_pt1 | contig 11778 bp, 20 predicted proteins | sample MGYA00237883_ERZ534232 | MGnify/ENA metagenome assembly ERZ534232
TGCGGAGCAATTCCGCCGTATCGACCGCCGGGGAATATTGCTGTTTTTCTGCCAGCTGGGCATCGCGCTCCCTTTTGCGCCGGTCAGCCTCCCAGGCAACAATGGCGGCGTAGTCTTTTTCTTCGCAGAGCAGTGTAACAAACACATTGTCGGTTCCACTGCAGATCTGTTCGGCCATTGCCCGGACCCGTTCCTGTTGCTCATCCGGGTCATTCCTGGTAATCAACACCGCTGCGGCCACGGCTGAGATAACGATAACCGCTACGGCCAAGGCCGTTTTCCGTCTGCCCCTCTTCAAGACTTCTTCCTCTTTCTTATCGTCAGGACGGCACCGATCACTTCGCCGTTATTGCTGCGGATCGGCGATGCGACAGCGTCAACCTTTGCCTTTCCTATGGTGCTTATGGCGCATGACGACACGATGCCTGTCTGCATCGCCTTGTATCCGGGGCAGTGCTCAGGGGCAGGGCAGTTATGGACCTCATGGCAGGGCTTCCCGATCTTGGCCCCGCCAACCAGGGACAGGTGCGATCTGTTTTGAAAGGTTACGTCGAGGCGAAGGTTTATTATTGCGACTGCATCGTCGATGCTGTCCAGGACGGATCTCAGAAAGTTTCGTTCCTTTGCAAGTTCCCTGGTTTGTTGCACCCAGTTCGTCACCGACGAAAGCAGAGCGTCGACGGCGTCGGCGCTGTCCATCGCGCGCCGCCGCGGCACGTCATTGTTGCTGGCGAAGAAGTCTTCACCGCCGCTTTCCGCGGATAGCAGGCTCTCGCCCAGCGCGATGAACTCCTGCAGGGTGTAGCCGTAGAACCTCGCTATCTCTTCCTGCAGCTCCTGGGACGCTCTGACAGGCTCTCCGGTACGCTTTTCAACACGACCGCGGTAAATGGCGTTGATATGCGTCTTGTGGGCGCCGACCGCTTCGGCCAGCTCTTTCTGTGTAAACTTCTTCTCCCCGATCTTTGCGCGCAACGCGGCAAGGAAACAAGCATACGCCCGATACTGCTCTGCCATAGGATCACCGTTCGGTAGGTCAATATTTTTCTTTCCGTCGAACTTCACGGGCACACCTTTTTACCCCCAATACATAAATAATACACGTTGCGGACGTACTATTCAATACCACGAGGTAAAAAAAATAACACTGGATTAACAGTGATTTGCCCCGAAAAATACGCCGAAAACGTGTACTTTGTTAAAAATAATAAAGGTAATCCATTGAAAAATACATCAATAACGTGTATTAAAAAATTAATAGCAAAACACCTATCAGGTACGGGGCCGGGGGGATATGTACCAAAAACAAACCGCAAAAAAACTGGGAATCTCCCAGAAACATCTCAACGCACTTATCAATTACCGCCGCCACGCCAGCCCTGACCTGGCAATGGAACTTGCCAGAGAATTTCAAACAGCGACGGAGCTGTGGTTCAGGAGTGGCGGGAGCAGAGAGGATCGGCTTCGCGCCTGGCGCTCGTATGACGCCAGGAAGAAGGCTGAGGCGGCCAGGGCCGAGATTGCACGGCTGAAAAAGAAGCTCAAGGCCGCCGCATGACCAGCACGACCATCGATGCACGGCTGGACAGAATCGAGAGGGCTCTGGACAGGATCGAGATGGTGCTGGCTGGCCGGAATGCGGCCGCCGGCAACATCAAGGTCGAGCTGGCCCAGGTCAGGGCTCAGGGCGGCGATCCGGTGCAGTACCTCAAGGAGCGGGATCGGAAAATCAGGGGGGGGAGGCGATGCTCTACACGCCGGAAGAATTGATTCACGCGGTCATCAGGCCGTTCACCGAGCGAGCCATATCGTTCCTGCTCGGATTCGCGGTGGCAGTCATATTGATCAAGGGAGGGTGGCTATGATCGTCATTCACCGGGGGCGGATTTTCAACGAGCAAAGGACGCCGGCAAAGGAAGAATTCCCTGCATTCAATCGCCGGCAGCGCAGGGCATTGCTCTACGGAAGCAAAGTTCGCCGCCTGCTTTACAAGGTCAATGCGCTCAGGCGGGAGATGAGGAAGGCCGGAATACAGCTCCCGCCTCCCCCTCGATTCCACAACAGGAAGTACCTGTCCGGCTACTGCGGCCGGCTTATCGAGGAGGCAATGAAATGATCGACCTGCTGGCGCTCATCGGCATCATCATCCTCGTTTACCTGCCGCGCCTTTGGCGGCATGCCATCAAGACTTACGAATCATGATCAATGAGGACCATGCACCTGTTTGCCGGGGCCGGAGGGGGGCTGCTTGCGGACCTTGTCCTTGGGCATGAACCGGTCCTCGCGGTCGAAAAGAACGGCTACGCCTGCAGGGTACTCAGAAAACGGGCGGATGAAGGATGGTTTCCCAACCTGTTCGTGTGGGAGGGAGACATCCGACTGTTCGATCCATCCCTCTGGGACATGCGAGTGGATTGCATCCATGCGGGCTGGCCTTGCCAGGATATTTCAGTCGCCGGTCCTGGCGCGGGCATTAAAGGAAAGCGCAGCGGCCTCTGGTCCCAAGTCGTCCGCATTGCTGGCCGTCTACGACCGCGAGAGCTGTTCCTGGAAAACTCGCCAGCTATCACTTCTCGGGGGCTCGACACCGTTCTCGGGGACCTTGCCCGCCTGGGGTACGATGCGCGGTGGTGTGTTCTACCGGCGTCGGCCGTCGGTGCCCCGCACCTTCGTGCTCGATGGTGGTGTCTTGCGCGACGTGCCGACGCCGAAATCATCACCGAGCGGGCCGGATTATGCCAGGAGGAGCCGGGAAGGATCAGGGGGGCACGATCTGGCGACCTGGGCGGTATTGTGGCCGACGCCGACAGCAACCGACGGCAAGAGGGGGCCGAACAGGCCGGACGGGCGACGGGGGCTCAAACTGACCGACTGCAACCTGGAAACAGGGCCGATGTGGCCGACGCCCAAGGCCAGAGATTGGAAGAACGGGGACAAGCCGGGGGACAGAAGGGCAAGGGCCAAGAGGTCGGGACAGTGGCACTCTCCGGACTTGAACGATGTTGCGGCTCCTGGTGGTCAGTTGAACCCGATGTGGGTCGAGTGGCTCATGGGGTGGCCTCTCGGGTGGACCGGCTTGAGTGTATCGGCAACGGGCAGGTCCCACTCCAAGCGGCGGCAGCGTACCTCATCCTGAATGAGCGATGGACAATCACATGAAAATCATCATCCCGGGCAACGCGGTCGCCAAGAAGAACAGCCAACGGATTATCCGCCTCGGGCGTCTCGCCTCAATCCGGCCGTCAAAAGCATACGACGCGTGGGAAAAAACGGCCCTGCAATATCTCATGTTGCAACGGGTCCAGTGGTGGCCGGGAAGCTACCCTGTGGAGCTGCACCTGTTCTATTACCGGATGACCATGCAGAAATTTGACCTCAGCAACATGATCGAAGGCGTGCAGGACGTCCTGCAGAAAGCGGGCGTCCTGCACGATGACTCCATGCGGCATGTCGTGCCGGTCTTTGAGCGCCGGCCGGAAGGATACGGGTGGGCCGTTGATAAGGCCAACCCGCGAACAGAAATAACAATCAGGGAGGCAATGTAGATGAGCACGACAGAAATTGGCTACAGCAGCAGAGAAGTGCCGGGGCCGCCGATAGGCGCCGACAGGGAGCAACGCCATGTGCAGCTCGCAAGGGAAATTGAGCTGCTGGAGAGCGACTTGCTCGTCAAGGCGCAACTCCTGCTCGCCCGGGTCGCGGACGGGTCGGTCAGAAGACGAGATGGGGGCAGCCCTGAACAAAAAGAACCTCGCCAGGACCCATCTCTCGCCGAGGTACTGCGCATCGGGCCGGACATGATCAGGGAAACAAGGGCGAGAATCAACGATTGCCTGGCCGAGCTGGAAGGGCTGCTGTTCTAAGGGCAGCGAAACAATCAAACAGAAAAAGGAGAAAACCATGGATCACTGGAAACACCGAAGCAGCGGAATGCAATGCCACACCTGCATGTGGTTTGTCGAAAAGAAGAAGGAGGTGTCCCCCGCGGTCGACGAACGAGACACGGTAAGCTCGCGGGGCAACGTCGGACGTTGCCGGCGGCATGCGCCGACAATGAGCGGTTATCCGGTCGTTTTTGCGAACGACTGGTGTGGGGATCATAAACTGAACGAAGCGGCCGTGTGAGCAGAGTATCGGCCAAAAGGAGGACTTGAATGGAAATTGTAACGAAACCTGTCAAGCACTACTTCACTCCCGAAGAAAAAGAGGAAATCGCCGTGGAGATGTCGAGCACATCGCGTCGTCAGGATGAACTGGAGCGGGAGAAAAAAGCGGTCATGTCCAGCTACAAGGACAAGATCGACAACGTCATCCTTGAGAACAGGATTGCGGCGCAGAAGTACCACGACGGCTACGAATACCGCAACGTCGAGTGCGAGGTGGTCAGGGACTATGAGATGGAAGAGGTCCGCTACGTCCGCACAGACACCGGGGAGGTCGTCGAGGCGCGGAGGATGGAGAAAAGCGAACTGCAGATGCGCCTGGAAGACGCCAGGGCGGCAAGCGTCCAGTAAAAAAGGCTGCCGGATTCGCCCTCCGGCAGCCCCACAGCAAGTACAGCAAGCTCAACACTTACCGATACGGAGATTTTATGCCAGCTATCAGAGATTGTCAACCGGATCGGACGCTGGCCGACCGGGCAATAATTGAACACCAGCGCCATGTGATCAGGCTGCTGTCCGAGCACCTGGTCAGTGCAACAAAAACCAACCGCGACCTTTGCCGGCAGCTCGCCGAGGCGCGAAAACCCGACAACTACCACACCGACCTGTTCTCCTATCACGTCGGCAACCTTCGATTGATCCTGAACGACATTGAGCAGAAGGTACCGTGGATGCGGAAGTCATGCGACGAAATGCTCAATCATCTGGTCGACGGCCCCGACAAGGTAGACTTCGTCGAAGTGCGCCGGCGGCACCGCTTCAAGAGGGAGGGAGAGATATGAGACTGTTGCGATTAACCCTTACCAACTTCAAGGGGATCAAACACTTCACGCTGGAGCCGGACGGGGGGGACGTCTCCATCTACGGTGACAACGCCACCGGCAAGACGACACTGGCCGACGCCATGTCCTGGCTGCTGTTCGGCAAGGACAGCCGCGGCAACGCCCAATTCGAGATCAAGACCATGGGGCCGGACGGCGAGGCCTTGCACGGCCTGGAGCATACGGTCGAGGGCGTGTTCGATTATGATTTCAAAAATATCACCCTCAAGAAGGCGTACAAAGAGGTCTGGACAAACAAGCGGGGCGCGGCCGAGCGCACATGGACGGGGCACACGACCGATCATTTCGTCAACGGCGTCCCGGTCCGGGAAAAGGAGTATCAGGAGCGCATCAAGGAAATCGCGGCCGAGGAGATATTCCGCCTGCTCACTTCGCCGTCCTATTTCGCGGAGCAACTGCACTGGACGGACCGCAGAAAGGCCCTGCTCGAGATTTGCGAAGGCGTCACGGACCAGGAGGTTATAGCCGCGCATGCCGAGCTGGCGGCGCTGACTGCCGTCCTTGCCGACCATACTCCGGAAGAACGGATGAAGATCGTCAAGGCCTCGATGAAAGAGATCAGCGAGAAGCTCCAGCAAATCCCCGTCCGGATCGACGAGGCGTCGAAGCGGTTTGCCGGCGTAAGCCCCATCGACCAGGGCGAACAGGTAGATATTGCCAAAAAGGCCCAGGCCGAACTTGCCGCGGTCCAGGAGCGGATCGCCGTGGCCGGGACGGCCGGCGAGCTGGGAGAGCTGAAGAAGCAACTGGCCGAGGCGGAAGCGGCAGTTCTGGATATTGAGAACAAGCACCGGCAGAGTATTGCCGAGGCTGCCAAGGACAAGGAAAGTGCGCTGCAACGGCTGTCGGACCAGATGTTTGTTCTGTTAGAACAGCTGCGGAAGGTCAAAGCCGATTATGAGCTGAAGTGCCAGGAAAGACCCACGGACAATCGTAAACAGCTTCAGACCGAGATAGACAGGTTCAAGGCGGAATACTACGAGGTGTACGCCTGGACCTATTCCCCGGAGAACAAAATATGCCAGGCCTGCGGGCAGGCAATCCCGGAGGCCGATAACGCCGAGGAGGAATTCAACAAGCGCCGGGCCACGCGGCTGGAGGAAATCCAGACTGAAGGCAAGAAGCTGAAGGCTCAATATGACGCGTTTGAAGAGACAGTCAAGGCCGAGACAAAGAGGATCGCGGACGAGTCCGCAGTGCTGGCCGAGCAGGTGGCGAAAATCGAGGCCGAGATCGACGAGGCCGAGGCGCAGCGGGCAGATATGACTAAGGCAATTGCCGCGGCCAGGAGCAGGCCGGTCAACGATTATCCCGGCTACCTGGATGCGGTCGAGCATGTCGCGGCGATCAAGCGGAGCATTGCCGACGCCCGGGCCGGCAAGGACTCAGCGGAGATAGAGCGCCTTGGCAGGGAGAAGGACCGGCTGGACGGCGTCATTTCCCGGGCCCGGGAACGAATCGCCACGGCAAAGATGATGAAGGAGAACGATGAGAGAATCGCTGCGCTGGCCGACGAGGAAAAGCGAATGGCCCTGGAGCGCGGAGAGCTGCAGAAGGAAAAGGACCTGCTTGAAGCCCTGGAGCGGAAAAAAGCCGCGATGCTCGAAGAGAGCATAAACAAGAAGTTCCAGATGGTCCGGTTCCGCCTGTTCAAGGACTTGGTCAACGGCGCGCTGGATCCGTGCTGCGAGGTAACGGTCGACGGCGTTCCTTATTCCTCCGGCCTCAACAATGGGGCCCGGATCAACGCCGGACTGGACATCATCCGGACCCTGGCAGAGCATTACGGGGTGTCCATGCCGGTGATCGTCGACAACGCCGAATCGATCACGCAACTGCTGCCAATGGAGGGCATCCAGGTCATCCGACTGGTGGTGTCGCCCGAGCACAAGGAACTGACCGTCAATTAACCAGCAATCAAAAGGAGATAGTCATGGCTGAAAAAAAGAATAGTGCCAACGCCCAGACGGCCCCCAAGGGGCAGTTCGACCTGGCAATCGTCAAAAAGGGCGTCGTCGATGTCGTGACCAGCAAGGTCACCGAATTTATCAAAAACGGGGAACTTGTCCTTCCCCAGGACTACAGCCCGGAAAACGCGCTCAAAGCAGCGTGGCTGGTCCTGCAGGACACCACGGACAAGGATAGGCGTCCGGTCCTTCAGGCGTGCACCCCGAACAGCATTTCCCTCGCTCTTTTGGACATGATTGTCCTCGGGCTCAACCCTCTCAAGAAGCAGTGCTATTTCATAGCGTACGGCCAGAATCTGGCCTGTCAGCCGTCATATTTCGGATCCATGATGCTGGCGAAACGGCTGGATCCGACAGTGGCCGACTTCGCCTATGAGGTCTACTACGATGGTGACGACCTGGAATACGAAATCGTCAAGGGCAAGAAGGTCATTACGTCCCACAAGCAGAAACTGGAAAACGTCGCCAACGAAAAGATCAAGGCCGCCTACTGCATGGCCCTGGACAAGGACGGCAACGTCCTGAAAACAGAGCTGATGACCATGGAGGAAATCAAGCAGGCCTGGCGACAGTCAAAAATGAATCCGGTCCTCGACAACGGCCAGATCAAAAAGGGCAGCACCCACGAAAAATTCACCCGGGACATGGCCCTGAAGACTGTGATCAACAAGGTGTGCAAGCCGATCATCAACGCCAGTTCCGACAAAAACCTCCTGTTGAAACAGGCAGCCTCCAGGTCAAAGGAAATAGAGGCGGAGGTCGAATTGGAGCAGGAAATCGCCGTCAACGCCAACACCGGGGAGATCATCGACGTTGAGCCGCCTTCAGAGGTAGACACTCAAGACGCCCTGCAGGAAGCGATGGTGTCGTGCCCGGACAACGACGGCGACAAGATGAAGGCATCGTACTGCAACACCGAGTGCCGGACGCGCAAGGGGTGTTCGGCATGGGACGACATTAAGCCCGTTCAACTAAGGGAGAATGCAACTGTAGCGCCTCCTGATCCTGGGTTTTAAGGGGGGCAGCTATGACAAAGGAATTAAGAATATCAGGCAAGATCCTGGGCGCCCTCAATATGCCCGACGCCTGTCCCCGTTGTTTCTGGATCAAGCAGAAGGTCAAGTCCTTGCCCTTCCAGATTTTCCCCGGCATCTTCATGTCCATCGACGCCTATTCAAAACGCGTCGTCCATGCCTGGTTCGACGCCCACCATTCGGCGCCGCCGTGGATACCCGAGCTGCAGGGGGCCGTCAAATACCTGCCGGTCCCCCACTGGTCAAAGTTCAAGCGGGCCGATCCCGATACCGGGATAACCGTCTCCGGGGCCATGGACGACCTGTTTGTCTGCGAGGACGGAACGCACATCATTCCGGACTACAAGACGGCCAAGTACACGGCCAACCAGGACAAACTCCTCCCCATGTACGAGGGGCAACTTAACGCCTACCGGTGGGTGCATGAGGGGGCGGGGAACAAGGTCCGGTCAACGCCGCTGATCTATTGTGAACCGATTACGGACGACACCCGGAGAGCGTTCGACCCGCCTGCAGGCTTTTCCATGGAGTTTGTGACGAAAGGAGTGCAGGTGGAGATGGATGATGCGTTGATTCCGTTCCTGCTCAGGCAGGCAAAAACCATCCTGGACATGCCGGAACCGCCCCTGGGGGTTGACGGGTGTAAGGATTGCGCGGCCGTTGACGGGCTGGTGAGGGCACTATGAAAGCAATATCACTCTGGCAGCCTTGGGCGAGCCTGATTTCTACCGGAGCAAAGCGGATCGAAACCCGGGGATGGCGTACCGGTTACCGAGGGCCTCTGATTATCTGTGCGGCGAAGAGGCTGGTAAAGGAGGAAATGCTGCACCATCTATGTATCTGGAACATACAGGGCGCATTGGCTCCCCTGGTCGGCAAGCCGCTGGACCTTACCTTTAAGAGTTGGCCGGGAGTAAAGCTGCAAGACATACCCTTCGGGAAGGCAGTTGCAATCTGCTGTCTGGCGGACTGTATCCCGGTTGAGTCCTTAACCGTGCAGAGAATCTACCATTCGGCAGAGCACCATTTCGGGGATTACTCCCATGGCAGGTTCGGGTGGGTTCTTGAGGATATTAAGAGGATCAAAAATCCATTCCCCGTAATCGGTCGGCAAGGCTTTTTTGAAGTCGATGTGCCGGAAAGGATTGAGCTGATACCGGTTTAGCGCATGATCACCATCACCCCCATCGCCAGCTCATCGGCCGGCAACTGCTACCACGTCACGGACGGCAAAACGCCCCTGCTCATCGAGGCGGGGGCCCGGCCGGCCCGGATCCGGGAGAAGGTCGGCAACCTTGCCAGCCTTGCCGGTTGCCTGGTCACGCATGAGCATGGCGATCATTCCAGGCACGTCAAGGACCTGGTCCAGTCCGCAGTCGATTGTTACATGAGCGCCGGCACGGCTGACGCCCTGGGGACCAAGAGCCATCGGATCCACCGCGTCGAGGCAGGAAAGCGGTTTTCTGTCGGGACATGGGGAATACGATCATTCCCCACTGTTCACGACTGCAAGGAACCCGTCGGCTTTATACTGGCGTCCGGCCACGAGAAGCTGATGTTCGCGACCGACACGGCATATATCCATGACCGCATGCCGGCGCTGACCCACGTCATGATCGAGTGCAATTACAATGAGGACATCCTGGCCGCCAACGTCGAGAGCGGGGCCATCCATCCTTCCCTGAGAGATCGGCTCAAGCGCAACCATTTCGGCCTGGAAAACGTGCTGGAGTTCTTCCGGAAGACGGACCGGTCCCGCCTGCAGGAGGTATGGCTGCTCCATGCCAGTAATGCCAACAGCGACGTGGCTATGATGAAAGCGGCGGTCCAGGGGCTGACCGGGGTGCCGGTCTATATCGCGGATGAGTAAGGAGAAAAACATGAAAGGGATATGTGTAATTTGCCAGCAGGGCCTGGATGAGCAGTACCAGCAGGCAAGGATAAAACTGATGGGCAAGGCCAAGAAGTTGGCCGATAAAAAAGTGGCGGCCCTGGGAAAAACAAGCGAGCAAAGACCTTCCGCCGGAAAGAACGGGGGGACGTATGAGCATGATTTCTGGAGCGAGTTTTTCCACGATGCAATGGAAGATCTGTGGAAAGAAAAGAAGGGGAAGACGGGGAGGTCGTAAGGGTGGCCATAGGCTCCAGTCATAGCCAACGGGCACTAATGGACGAGCGATCGGGCCAGCCTCCGCGCCGGCCAATAATGCGATACCATGGGGGAAAATGGCGAATTGCGCCGTGGATTATTTCACATTTTCCGCCGCACAAAATTTACGTTGAGCCGTTTTGCGGCGCCGCTTCGGTGCTGATGCGCAAGGACCGCTCACACGCCGAGGTGATCAACGACCTGGATGGGAATATCTGTAATCTGTTCAGGGTGCTGAGAGATTCGCGCCAGGCGGCCGCCCTGGAGAAAGGACTACGGTTGACACCCTTCGCGCGTGATGAGTTTCGGAATGCCTATGCGCCGACCGAAGACCCAGTAGAGTTGGCCCGCAGGACCCTGGTCAGGGCCATGATGGGATTCGGGACAACGGCGCTTCGGAAAAACAAGACTGGGTTCCGTGCCCGATCCTACTTGCGGAACCAGACCGGCCCGGTTGATTTTTCCGGGTATCCTGACTGCATTGCCGCATTTACGGAACGGCTTCGGGGGGTGCTGATCGAGAACATGAACGCGCTCGATTTGATCCCTCGCCACGACACGCCGGACACTCTCTTTTACATGGACCCGCCATATCCTCATTGCACGCGATCCAGCATTACCTCCGGCGGCAGAAAGGGCCAATACCTGTACGAGCTGACTGACGAAGACCACTGTGCCCTGGCGGAGGTCCTGCGCTCGCTGCGGGGGATGGTCGTGCTTTCCGGCTATCCTTGCGAACTGTACGACCGGGATCTTTATCCAGACTGGTATCGCGTAGAAAGAGAGGCCCTGGCCGATGGCGGCCAAACAAGGATGGAGGCTCTCTGGCTCAACCATGCGGCCGCAAAAAAACTACAGCAACGGCCCGGGCAGATCAGGCTGTTTAAGGAGTGATGGCAATGGGAGTGAAAACTGGATCAAAGCGCGGGAGATACAAGTCTACCGCTGGCCAGGGCCTCAACACGGCCCGCAAAAAAATGACCGTCAAGATGTGCCCGGGCACCGGCGGAAACCCCACAAGGGTAACCAGGGCGGCCTGGGAAAAGGTCTGCGCATACCATCTCAAGCGGAGCAGGGAGCGGCGGATTAAATCCGCCACGGAGAGCGACCCGGTCGCCAAGTTCTGCCGGCGGTGCAAAGGGAAGATGTTGCCGCCGGAGCTGCAGATTATAGAAATGCCCCAAGGCAACTGAAATCTCAAGCGATGGAGAAAAACTATGCAAGTAGACACAGTGCACCTTGTTGACATGCGCGAAGCAGCAGCCGAGAAAATTCGAGAGCTCCAAGAAAAAGGATATGAACCTGTCCCGGATGAGCTGCGGCCAGTGGCAGAGCTTGAATTGATGGGCAAAAAGGAAACATATATCGGGATGGAATCTACTGGCAGCCTATCAAGATGGGCAAGAAAAAAAAGGGAAAAGCGGAAAAAGCTCGCTATGGCCGGGAAAGTATAGCGGCAGGGTGAACCATGAAAGGAAACGAAGCGACAACGGCAACATCGTTGACAATGGCCACCCTCCTGGATGCGAAGCGCAAACTGGAAGCATCGCTGGCCATGCGCTCACAACCACCGGACATCAGGTGTCTGCCGTGGCCGAAAAAGCGGGCAAGGAGGCATCGCCG
>ENA-OSEO01005678-OSEO01005678.1-sediment-metagenome-genome-assembly--contig:-NODE-5678-length-11778-cov-2.443552_pt1 | contig 11778 bp, 14 predicted proteins | sample MGYA00237883_ERZ534232 | MGnify/ENA metagenome assembly ERZ534232
CGATAAGACCTTCCATGACCCTATCAAGAGAAACCGCGATAACATACGACGTTGGTGAGGGCCCCTGGGAAGAAGTTCTTACTCAAGTTTGGCCGATAACGACTTTCCTGAAACATTGGCCAGGCAGACAAGGTCTTAATGGAGAGGTAGGATTAGAAGAGCTAACCAACCGTCTAAACCCTACCAGAAACTATCAAACGTGAATGTCTTTACAATCCGCCTTGCTTTTTCATTAACCTCTGTAAAGCTGGCATAAGAGCGTTCTTCTCAAACATCAGTCTGGATGCTTCCAGTGTGGGCTACTAGGACATGAAAAGCCCGAATTTTTAGCTTCAACATTGTCAGGAGCCTTATTGTTCAATGTTTTACTAACGGATTGTTAACGATAGTTTGGCTAAGCATCGCCTTGACCTTCTTGTAATCCGTTAAGATAGCTAAATCGCCATCTAATGCTGGCTCATCCCAATTTTTCGGATATAACATGCCTGAAAGGGTCAGAAGTATGTTTTGTTGTTCCGAATTTCCGTTAAGTAAGATTGTGAGAAATGTATATATCTTGTTAGAGACTTGCTTATTGAAAACCATCATTTCCTTTTGAGATAAGCTACCTCGTCCGTGATATTCTTCGATGACAGTATTACGGACACATTCACTTGCCATAAACAGGCTAAGTCGCCTAAGTTCAGAATCAGGAATAATAGCAGGTTTAGCTTTGTTGGCCATTGGTTTATTTGACCTCACTTTCAATAGTCTGGGGTAGATCTTAGAGTTTTTACTAATCTTGATCTTTTCCAGATTCCCAAGTAGCAATAAGAAACGTTGCTAGGGTGCCTGCCAAATTGACCGCTAATTCAGCATGGCGTGCCTCTGGCTTTTCGCTATTTGCCCCTTTGCCGTGAGCGTCCCCGAGAATGTTCCTTAAACTGCCTAACCCTTCAACAGTTGCTGTGACCGACCCACAGATTCGTTTCATTACTTGGTCAGTTTGGCGGTTGGCTGACAAACCAAGATTGTCTGAAACAAGGCGATATAGTTGAGGCAGAGTGCAGTCTCTATCATAAGGGATTCCTACGTTATCTAGAATATGCTTACATACGGTTTCAATCAATGCGCGTGCTGCTGTGATAGCCCCATCAGGGTCATCAAATCTTCGGTCTAGAGCGGTTCGCCAAGCTTCATGAACAGTATCTGAATTAAGAAGTTCAAGGCCTCTCGCGGTGGTAATATCAGATGGAGCATTAGTCATCGTCCTAGATTCGAGCATGTCAATAATTGGAGCGAATTGACTCCATAAGAAACTCCTCCGCTCTTGATAATGTGCAAATTCCTTCTTTATGAATTGCCAGAACTGATACGTGTCACGACAGGTACGAACGAAATGCGGAAGCAATCCTTGAATCAGAGGTTCATTTAAGAGTTCCGCTCTAAGCTGTTTGTACTCTGAATGGTCTATCTGTCCGCCAGTCGAAAACGATACCAACATGTTTTGGAAAGTTTCGACCTTTTCTAATAGTTCTTTTAATGATGTCATCTGTCCTTAAATATACATCAAAAAGCACGACAATTGAAGTTAACCATATAGAAAATTACAAAAGGATAGATTGATGCCGGTCTTTTGTAGGTTATTATGTGGATTCTTCGGTAAATAAATTCTTTACGAATGTACTCGTGTTCACGTAAAAGAACGATGGTAGTCATCCGTGATTTCTTGCTCTTCTCTTAACGATAGATTATACTTTCAAAAGAGGCCTAAAATAGAGGAATAGCGATGGAAAAGGAAATTATATTTCTGGTCGAGGAAGCACCCGAGGGCGGTTACCAGGCAAGAGCTCTTGGCCACGCTATCTTTACCGAGTCTGATACCTTTGAAGAACTGAAAAAGATGGCGCAGGATGCCGTCCAGTGCCACTTTGAGCCGACAGAGATGCCACGCCTCATCCGCCTGCACACGGTTAAGGACGAGGTAATTGCCGTATGAAGCTGCCCAGGGACCTGGGAGGCGAGGAGCTGGCCACCCGTCTGGGCAAATATGGCTATCAAGTAGTTCGCCAAACCGGCAGCCATATTAGACTAACCTCAACTTACAAGGATACCGAGCACCATCTCACCATCCCACACCATAAACCACTGAAGGTGGGCACTCTGAACAGTATTATTAACGAAGTTGCTGCCTACCTGGAGATGGAGAAACAGAACCTGATTGATGGCCTTCTTGGATAATACGGCAGAAAAGCAATAAAAAAGGGCAGTCAGGATTATCTCCCGACCGCCCTAAAAATGGACACGAAAAAAGGCAAAGAAACCCCTACTGCATAAGAGGTCGCTTTGCCTGTTATTTTATCCCCCGTTACCGTGGTTGGCTATCTACTTCAGTGAGTAGACGTTGCCCTATATCAAACCGAGTAATTATCGCCTTGCTTTTATTCCCTGCCCTGCCAGTCTATCAATAGCCTGCGATACGCTAGCACTATTGATTGTGAGCGCCCACGTTGCCCCGTGAGCGCTCACTTGCAGGGGTATCTCTTGCCTGTTAGCAAGGTAAGTCATTACCCGTGAGTAGATACCTGATATTCAATTGTCCAGAGCCTTGCCCCAATCTGCGATACGCTAGCACTGGTCAAGTCCTGCAAGAGGTTTTTAACCCTCTCATTGTATATATTGCCGAAAATCTGAAAAACGTTACGCAAAAACCAAACTATTTTGGGAGATTTTATAAGCCTTGCTTCTTTGCCTGTAAAGGTAGGTTCGCTCGCTGATGGTAAGCGGATAGCCTGCATACTTCTTATAGGCAATCTTTACGAACTTGTGAGGATAGCTTTGCAGGGTAAGCCTTGCGTCAAGTCTATCCGAAACATCAACGGCGTTATTATCAGCTATCATCTGGGAAAGCTCAATTTGATTGCCGTTACCGTCATGTATCACCTTATCAAGGCTCTCTATCTTGATAGCTTTGGGACACTCACGATAGAGGTCTTTTGCCTTGCACTTACGGCGTTGCTCGTTACTGCACCTACCGTAATCAGTCCCGTTTATCCGCCTGTACTTGTTCCGCCAGTATTGGGCGACAGCGTAACAAGCTACCCTGATTAACCCTGCTTCCGTCAATTCCTTACCGATTGCGTCATAATTGGCTTTGACCTTGTGCATGGTAAGCAAGAGGTCATGTAAGAAGTCCTGCCTATCCTCTGGTCTTACCCGTTTGGTAAAGCCTTTGGCTATCTTATAGAACATAGACCAATCGCCCTGTAATTGGCTGTAGCCGTTCCCGTTGCCATTGCCTTGATACTGGTCAATCTGTGTGGTATATTCCTGAATGTCTAGCATTGTGGACACGCTCCCTTTGTTAGATTTGCCCTGTCTAGTTACCGCTAGGCAGGGCATCCTTATTGCCAGCCACAAGGCAAGGCTCTGGACACGGATTATTCAATTGTTAAGGTGCGTTTTTTGTTTTCCAGTTTCAGCATAAAACAAAATTACTTTTTGTGAACTCTTAAGAAGTAGCTCCATTCTCATTCCCCGCCCCCTCCGGCGGTGATTAAAAAAACAACCCCGAAGCCCTTCTCAATGAAAGGACGACAGGGCGATGCTTAAGATAGCATGACCGAAAGGAGGGGTGACTATTTTACGGTAACTTGTACGTTGAAGGCCAAATCCTGGCTGTTCTTCGAGTCGGCGAATGGGTTTCTATGGTTTTGGGTATTCAATGGCAGCTTGAAAGCTGACGCGCACTGCGATATTTTACGTGTAGGTAGGGAGTTTCTAAGCAAATATGGATATTATTATGGAAAGAATTGCTATGACGAGTGAGAGACCGGCAATAATAGTGGCTGTTAAATATTTTTTGTTTCGATCTCTAAGATCGGCTAAAACTGATGCAAGATAAGGGAAATTAATGCAATTACGGTCATCACCAGCACACATCGCAAAAAAGTCAACTCGTGAACCATTATCATTTTTGTAGCTAAATTTCTCATTCAAATGATAATATAATCGCCCAAACACAATATCGGCATCTACATTCAAGCTCCTTGTCACCTGTTCGACATCTATAGGTACATAGATTTTAGAGCTTCTTATTTTATTCTCATTGGAGTAAGCTCGGAAATTTGCATAGTAACGCTCGTAAATTTCACCGAGTATTTTAAGATCAGTGGGGATCTTCGTCATTATAGATTCACCTAATATCCTAACCTGTTGCTTGAGGGATTATATCACAAGCAAAGAGTGCAGAAAAGTAATCTTTATATTCAAGCGAGATCGAACGCTCCGCTAATATACACACTCAACGAAATTAATCCCCTGGTTCAAGATATTGATGCTTGACTTATAATACTATCGGTAGTATTCTTAGTATACTACGGCCTTAATACGGAAGGGAGGAAAAAATGGGAGGAAAAGCAAGGACAGAAAAAATGTCGGTAACGCTGCCCAAGGAGCTGGCCAGCGAGATCCGTTCTATTTCGCCTCAGGGGGAAATTAGCTCTTTTTTTACCGAGGCGCTGGAGCATTATATAGCCTACCACAAGCAGAGAATAGCCTTGGAGAAAGGATTCGGGGCGTGGAAGGATAAGAGCCATCCCGACCTGGCTACTCCCGAAGATTCCACTGCTTATGTTCGTGCTGTCAGGGAAGCAGACCGAGAGCGACAGCAGCAATTAGAGGGCGTCAGTGCAAAGTAGCCGAGTGAAGGGCATATCCTGCCTGGTGGATACTGATATCGTCATTGATTTTCTGAGACGGCGTGACTATGCCCAGAAGTTGCTTGAGAGCTGGGCCGGCGAAGGACTTCTGGCAATAAGCACCCTTACCCATCTTGAGATATACCAAGGGATGAAAGCCGGAGAAGAGAAGGCGACTAATGCTTTCCTTGACGGCCTTGTTTCTGTTGTCGTCGATATACCGATTGCCCGGCGAGCCGGTACGATGCTAGGAGAACTTCGCTCAAAAGGGATGACGATTGGTATTGCTGATGCCATCATCGCGGCGACGGCTTTACAGTTTGGCGCTCCACTGCTCACAAACAATATTGAGCATTACCCATTCCCAGACTTGAAGGTAATCAGGGGTCTGGAGGTTTAGTTTATTGGCTGCTGATTTGAAACCATTACAGGATTACATACACGCCATTGAGAAAAAGCTGGCGATGGATGATGCTACCGAGCATACCCATCGTGCAGCACTTCAGGCTTTAATCGAAAGTCTCTTGTCGGAAGTCAGCGCTACCAATGAGCCCAAACATATAAAATGCGGCGCTCCTGACTTTGTCATCAGGAAAGGCGCAATCACCGTCGGCTATATTGAGGCTAAGGATATCGGTAAAAGCCTTGACGAGACGGAGAAGACCGACCAGTTAAAACGCTATTTAAATTCCCTAACCAATCTTATCCTGACGGATTACCTTGAGTTCCGCTGGTACGTGGATGGGGAGAAACGTCTGTCGGCTCGTCTGGGCACGCCTGCCAAAGACGGCAAAATCAAGCGTGATAAAGAGGGGGTTCAGTCAGTTGCCGAACTCATAACCACTTTTCTTGACCATCAGGCCGAGAAGGTCGGCACACCACAGGAACTTGCCCAACGGATGGCTAGACTGGCGCACATGATTCGCGACCTGATTATCGAAGCTTTTAAGCAAGAGGCTGAAAGCGGCAGCCTTCACAGTCAGTTAGCGGCCTTCCAGGAAAATCTCATCCCTGACCTCTCGGTTGAGTATTTTGCCGATATGTATGCCCAGACTATCGCCTACGGGCTGTTTGCCGCGCGGTGCGCCGCTCCCGACAATAAGGAATTTACCCGCCAGAATGCTGCTTACCTGCTGCCAAAAACCAACCCATTCCTGCGCAAGCTGTTTAATACTATCGCTGGGCCTGACCTGGATGACCGCATTGCCTGGCTGGTGGGCGACCTGGCCCAGGTGCTGGCGCAGGCAGATATGGAAGCTATCCTGAAGAACTTCGGCAAACACAGCGGCAAGGAAGACCCGGTGGTGCATTTTTACGAGACCTTCCTGAAAGCCTACGACCCCAAAGTGAGGGAGATGCGCGGCGTCTATTACACGCCGGAGCCGGTCGTCTCTTACATCGTGCGCTCCATCGACCACCTGTTGAAGACGCGCTTCAACAAGCCGCAGGGGCTGGCCGATGACAACACCCTTATTCTCGACCCGGCCACCGGCACGGCTACCTTCCTCTACATGGTCATTAATGAAATCCGGCAGGCTTTTGCCGGTCAGGAAGGGATGTGGAACGACTATGTAGCCGGAAAGCTGCTGAAGCGAATCTTCGGGTTTGAGTTGCTGATGGCTCCCTATGCCGTCGCCCATCTCAAGCTGGGGTTACTGTTGCAGGAAACGGGTTACAAATTCCATAGTGACGAGCGGCTGGGCGTCTACCTGACTAATACGTTGGACGAGGCTTTTAAACACGCCGAGACACTCTTTGCCCAGTGGATAAGCGAAGAAGCCAACGCCGCTGCCCGAGTGAAGAAAGATGAACCGATAATGGTGGTGCTAGGCAATCCGCCCTATTCCGGGCATTCCGCCAACAAAGGCAAATGGGCAAAAGAACTGGTCCAGCGTTATTATGAGCTTGATGGTGCGCCTCTCGGGGAAAAGAACTCCAAATGGCTACAAGATGACTATGTGAAATTTTTGGCGTTTGGCCAATGGCGCATTGAGCAGACCAAGCACGGCGTTCTGGGCTTCATTACTAATCATGGCTATCTAGATAATCCTACATTCCGGGGCATGCGTCAATCATTAATGAGTACTTTTACGGATATTTACGTCCTTAACCTGCATGGCAACGCCAAGAAAAAAGAGGTTGCCCAAGACGGCGGTAAAGATGAAAATGTGTTTGATATTCAACAGGGTGTAGCTATCGGCATATTCGTTAAGGAGAAAGGAAAGACCAGCCCGGCTACGGTTCACTACGCTGACGTCTGGGGACTTCGGGAAGGCAAATATCACACTCTGGCTGAAGCGGATATAAATGTCACCGAATGGGACGAGCTTAAGCCAGGTAGCCCTTATTATTTTTTTATACCGAGAAATGAAGCTGACCTAGATGAATATATGCGGGGCTGGAAAGTGACCGATGTATTTCCGACTAATTGCGTAGGTCTATTTACGGCTAGAGACGCGTTAACTATTCGATGGTCCCCGGAAGAAGTCGAGAATACTATACACGATTTCGTATCACTTTCTCCAGAAGAAGCACGTGATAAATATGACCTGGGCGATGACGTGCGCGACTGGAAAGTTGGCCTAGCACAAAAAGATATCACAGATACCGAATCGGATCCTAAGCGAATAGTCCCTATTTCGTATCGGCCATTCGATAATAGATACACCTACTATACTGGACACTCTAAAGGGTTCCATTGCATGCCTCGCGGAGAAGTGATGCGCCACATGCTTGCAAAGAATTTGGGGTTGATTACGAACAGGCAAATCATGACAGGGGCAATTACTCAGACTTTCGTTACAAACAATATTATGGACTTGCACATAATCGAGACTGCTCATGCGAGTGCATATATTTTCCCCCTCTATCTCTATCCTGCTGAGGGTGAGATGCAATTTGGGGAAGGGCACCGCCGCCCCAACCTGAGCTCGGGGTTCACAAAAGCTGTCTCGGAAAAGCTGGGGCTAACCTTCATCGAAGATGGACAGGGAGACCTTGAGCAGACCTTCGGGCCGGAGGATATCTTCAACTACGCCTATGCTGTATTCCACTCACCTACCTACCGCACCCGCTACGCCGAGTTCCTTAAGATAGACTTCCCACGCCTGCCGCTGACCTCGGACAAAGGGCTTTTCAAAGCTCTGGCAGAAAAAGGCGCCGAACTGGTATCTCTACACCTCATGGAGTCACCGGCGCTGAATAAGCCCATTACCAAATATCCCGTTACCGGCTCCAACGAGGTAGAAAAAGTCACCTACGACGCCAATAACCAGCGCGTCTATATCAACAAAACGCAATACTTTGAAGGCGTCCCACCGGAGGTCTGGGAGTTCCACATCGGCGGTTACCAGGTCTGCCAGAAATGGCTCAAAGACCGCAGGGGCCGAACGCTGACCTACGACGAGCTGACCCACTACCAGAAAGTTATCGTGGCTTTGAATGAAACCATCCGGCTGATGGCTGAGATAGATGCTTCGATTCCCGGGTGGCCGGTGGAGTAAAAACGAAGATGTCATTATGGGAAACCAGGGAACGAGCTATCACCGCTACTGAATCGACATTACTAACCGAATCAGAGGTAATTTATCAAGGCTTTTCTTTGCTCGATGAAATGCTTGTTGTTTTTCAGTCGGAAGATACAGCGTTTTATAGAATTACCGGACTCACGATAGTTAAAGCCCGTAATATTGCGCAAGGTCTATTTAGTCTATCGCTGGATGGTCTTTCACAAGAGGCGGGAGCTCTATTGCGTCCTTTGATTGAATGTATTGAGCTTTTAACGTACCTCCGCGAGAATCCTCAAAGAGTAGATGAGGTACTAGAGGAAAGATTACCCTCGGCAGGAGAAATAGCGAAGCGTATTCAGGGAAAACTTCAAAAATTACGCAGTTATCTAAACCAACATGCTTCCCATTTCTCTTTTGCGCCGGAATCTCTATATCATTTAATTGATTTGAAGTCAGGAAATTGGAGAACGACTCAGCACTTTAATGAAAGCGTGCTTAGAAAAAATATGACCACATTATTTGCTTTCCAAGTTCAGCTATTATTTGAGGCGGCAAACTGCTTAGCTTCTAATGAACTATTAGCGGATTCTCTTGAAGGCCGCTTAAATGAGTTTAAGGAAGAAGGGTATAAAATATTTACAGGCGTGCCAGGTGAGAAATAAACACCCGACTACCGGCCGGATTTGGTAATAACGTAATGGTGAAAATGGAAATATTTAATCTGGAATTTCCTAGTTGGTGCCAAGAGATGACCGTCTTTGGCTATAAATTCAGTCGGCTTGATGATTATAGAAACAGGTTGGCAGATTTACAACATTTCGTGACTGTTAGTGATGAATTCACCATCGAAAAAAATCTGCAAGGGAAACACTCAATAACAGCATATGTGAGTATTCCTGATAAGGAAGAAAAGGCGGTCATCGGCCAAGGTAATCATACAACTGCCCTTAATGATGTTTTATTACTCCTCTCTATATTTACTGGACGTGATGTTTTTAGTGCTGGCGAAACGTCTTTTACGGACAGTTCTATAATGGCAGATCCCAGAGAGCATGCTATGGGAGGTATATTAAAATGCTCCATTCCTTATAAAAACAAGCCTATCCCTGATGATGAGCCTTATGGTTATAACGTTGGTTTCGAAGAGGGGATTAATCAAGTATATTCCTTAATCAGGAGTGAAAATTGGCAACTTAAATATAAAAGTGGGCATTTCTTACTTCTAGCTGGGCAGGCTTTTCGGCGTCAATCTTTGGAAACAATATTTGTTCAGTGCTGGACAATATGGGAGCATTTATTTTCTATCTTAAACGATAGTTGGCTTTCCAGTAAGCAAATGCGGCAAATCAGCTCATTTGAGAAAATTGCATTTCTCCTCGTAGAGTACGCTTTAATAAACAAAGTTGATGATTACGCAAGAAGCCGGATTAAGTCTCTGGCAGAAATAAGAAACAGGCTCATTCATTTTGGATATTTCCCGAGCAATGCAATTCAACAAGATGCAGTCATGTTCGTAGAGCTTACTGAATTTGTCATAGCGAAGATACTGGGGCTTTCTCCGTCCGAGATTTTTGATACGATGGCAAAGCTGGAGGAATTTCTAAAGAAATGCCGTACATCATCTAGCTAAATACAGCGAACAGATGAGTTAGCCACTCCTTCTTACAATTATTTTTATCCCCTATTATCTCTCTGCACCTTTCTGTGAGGCCAGCCGGTATTCCTCGATCTGTGGTTTGCCCTGATCTCCGGATACATAGTAAAGAGCGGGTTTGACCACTCCTCATCGGTAGCTTTCCGGCCAGCCTCCGTCAACCGATAGTAGACCCTGTCCGGCGCTTCCGCATAATGGTCCTGCATTGCTGAGTTTTCAGCTTCCGAGGTCACTTCGACCCACCCCAGCTTTTTCAACGTCCCGAAATACTTGAGGAAGCTGTGATACCGCATGCGGGTGAACTTGTGGGATATCTTTTTTAACTCTTGCTGGTATATCTTTTCCGCAAGTTCCTCGGTAACATCCTCACCAGCGAGCACTAAGTTGCTGATTCTCTTTTCAGCCCGGGTACGGGCTGTGGCCGTGGCCAGGGAGACCTTGTACTCGTAGTTAATGTCTGACTGGGGAGCGCCACGCTCGGGGTTAATTTTAGTAGAGCCTTCCGGTCCGTTACCCAGGAGAAACTCCCGGATAAACCAGCCAGCGCCAAAGGGACGCGCAAAACCGCCGCGGGTGGGTCGAAGCTCCATTTTCGATCACTCTCCTTCCCAGACAAACCTGCGGATTATCTCCCGCTCGGCGGCCTCACGGCAAAGTCTGTCTATCTCTTCACGCCAGGCTATGAAACAAGCCTTAGCCTCTGTCTCCTGCCGGAACACCTGCCAGTGCCAGTCTTTTAGTGACGTAAGTCCCCTCTTTTCCAGCTCCGGCCCGATCAGCGACCGTATCATGCCATCAGCCACGGGTAACATCGCCATCAAAAACACCGCATTCATCTGGTCGGCGAGTTTCCACTGCCACTTAAGCTTGTTCAATGGTTCCATCATTGCTGAAGCAACGACAAAGGGCATCAAGGTATTGAATGCTTCAGATAGGTTATCTTTGCTCATTCTGTGCCTCCCTTTTCCTGTGTCCCATGAGAACGCTGCATCGGTTCGAGACGTATCATCTGCGCCCCGACCGACAGAATCATAGTCAGGAAATTCAATACCTGGTGGCCGGATGTCTCAGGCTTCACATTGCGTAAGACAATACGGGCACGCAGGTGCTCCGGCTCCACATCGATGAGTAGCTGCCCGCTCTCGACCATGCTGGCGGATTGCTCCTGTCCCTTTCTGATCATTTCGTCAAAGTTCATCATTGCCATGCCTCCTCGAATTCTTCGTCACTTATTTCCCGAACTCCTTCGGGTTGCGTACCGGACTGTGGTTGCGGCCCGGGCTGGAATCCCTGTACACCAGGTTGTTGCCCCGGCACGGGCTGGCCGACTGGCGGCATCATCCCCATGCTGGGCATGCCGAAGCCACCCATCATCGAGCCCATCATTTGCTGCATCGTTTGTTGAAGGATAGGCTCGAATACCCTGGTCATCATTGACCCGAACGGGTTAGGCGAACTGGCGGTACCAGCATCCTTAACCGCCGACATGAAGTGGGGCATTGCCTGGCTTAATGCCTGCTGGGCAGCTATCTGGGCTATTTCGGTGCCGCTACCCTGTACGGCTCTCGCGGCCTCAGCTTGTCCTTTTTGCCAGGCAGTCATCAGGTCGGTTAAGGGTTTGATTCCCTCACCAAATAGCCTTAGTCCCATCAGAGGAACGCTCATACCGGCCATAAATATTTTCCGGTCCCTCAAGTTGCCGTCGAATATCTCGGCGACATCGGCCTCCAGCCACTCGGGCAGTACCGATTCCTTCTCCTTTCGGATGGCAAGCGAGCTGTCTTTCGACGGGCTTGTCGCAAAAGGTTCCTTGCCCGCCTTCACCCTCTTGCGAATACGTTGTCTCACTAGGGAAGGTGAATAGCCTCTGGCTTCGATTTCCTTCTGGCTGAAACCTTCTTCCAGAAGTCCGTCCACTTCCTGACCCAGGTTTTCT
>ENA-OSEO01005679-OSEO01005679.1-sediment-metagenome-genome-assembly--contig:-NODE-5679-length-11776-cov-4.348662_pt1 | contig 11776 bp, 11 predicted proteins | sample MGYA00237883_ERZ534232 | MGnify/ENA metagenome assembly ERZ534232
CTCGGACGACGAGTCGGACGGGGATGGTCGCTCTACAAATAGCCACCCAGGAATACATCGGGCGGAAGGCAGTAGGTAGAGGTTAGTATGAATGTAAGTAGTATGTAGTGCCTGTTGTCAATCGTCAATCATTCAACTATGCATTCATGCAGCCATTCAAGCAACCCGCGCATCAGTTACCTATTTAATCAAGTGCACAATATTAACCACATTAACTCACTAAAATTACATTATTGACTCATTTTCTCACATTTTTCGTTAGGAATTTTGTTGGCATAACTATTGATTTATGCACAGAGGTAAAGACTCATAGTGGTGGAGCTCAATCTATCCCTGGTCCATATCCCTCTTTTGTACAACTATTAAAAAACAATTTCATTAAAAATGATAAATCATTTGCTTCTATAATATCTTTTAATTATGACCTTGCATTGGACTTCGCTATGCACTGTGAAGGTATTATTCCGCGATACTTTGTAAACAGCCAAAACAATAAAGGAAATGTCTCCTTATTAAAATTACATGGTTCTCTCAACTGGGGTGAAGGCAACCGCGGCCAAGTTGAATCATTAAACATGAAAAGCCTGCTCGGAAATGAATGCCTCGTTGGTTCGTTTTCAGAAGCAAGGTTAATAGTGTCTCGAAAATTCATTGCCGGCATGCCTTTTAACGGTTATTCAATAAGAGGACCAATGATCGTTCCTCCCACTTGGAACAAAGCGCAGCACAGGTACAGTGTAGGTCCGGTTTGGCAAGAAGCAGTAAACGTCATATCAGAGGCAAGGGCAATTTATGTTATTGGATATTCACTTCCAGAAACCGACATGTTTTTCAGATATCTTTTTTCTAAAACTATTTTAGCATTTTTTGATATTGCAACAGCCATTGTTAATATCTTTTTACTCTTTATGTTGATGTTGTCATCGGATGGTATAATTGACTGAAGTCCGTCCCATCCCGATATTAGGGGCACTCGACTGAATTGTTTTAATGCAGCTCTTTTCGGACATGTTCGATCAAGGCATTTCCTAAAGGCGACAGACTGCGATATTTATGCAGAACCAAATAAAAATTGCGCCTGAGTTTAAAACCTGTAATTGCAAGTGCTTTTAACGTCCCCGCCTTTAGCGCTTCTGATACTGCAATTTTTGAGACAATTGAAACACCCAAACCGCTTTTGATACCCTGGCAGACAGCTTCGGTGCTTCCCATTTCTGCAACCACGTTGAAATCATCCATGCGGATATCCCGCCCGGAAAGGTTCTGCTGAATCGATTTTAATGTTCCCGAACCGCGTTCCCGAACAATAAAGGGTTCCTTCAGCAGCAAGTCCAGTTCAACCTCCTTTTTTCTGAACCACTTATGATTCGCCGGAACAATCAGGCACATTTCGTCATCTAATAACAGATGTTGGGAAATATTTTTATTCTCCGTTTTGGCGCCGACAATTCCCAGCTCCAGTTCGCCGGATAGGATTGCTTTGATTATTTTCTCCGTATCCCCGATAACAAGGGAAACCATAACATCCGGATAGCGAGTTTTGAAACTGCCGACAAGTCGCGGCATCATGTAAGTGCCGGGAATGGTGCTTCCGCCAATTGCCAAACATCCCTTCATTTTACCATGAAAAACGGAAAGTGCTGTCTCTGTCTCTTCCCGAAGGGATGTCAGTCTCCGCGCATAACCGTAAAGCAATTCTCCCGCTTTTGTCGCCAGCGCCTCCTTGGAAAGTCGATCAATCAACCGGCAGCTAAAATGTTCCTCAAGGTCACGGATGTGACTGCTGACGGTCGGCTGTGACAGGTGGACCGCTTCTGCTGCCTTTGAAAAGCTTTTGAGTTCGACAACTTTGCAGAAAATATGTAGTTGCCACAGATCCATTTTTTATCTAAGACGCATTTCCAAATTTTTCTTTCAGTCTTTTATTCACTTCGGCCGGCACCATACCGCTGATGTTGCCGCCGAATTGCGCCGCTTCCTTTATAATCGAAGAGCTTGTAAAAATCCAGCGCATCCCGGTCATTAAAAAAACCGTTTGAACTTCCCGGTTTAATCGGCGATTCATCAATGCCAACTGAAACTCATATTCAAAATCAGACACGGCCCGCAGCCCGCGTAGAATGGCTTGGGCGTTTTTTTTGGCAGCATAATCCACCAAGAGGCCGTCAAAGGAGTCTATTTCTATGGTTTGATTATTATTTTTCAGACATATCGTAAGCAATTCAATGCGCTCTTCAACGGTAAACAGAGACTTCTTGGCAGGATTGTGAAGGATTGCTACTATAATCTTGTCAAAAAGCTTGAGCCCCCTTGCAACGATATCGATATGACCGTTTGTCACCGGATCAAAGGATCCAGGATATATCGCGACTCTTTGCATCGTTTGTAAGTCCTCTATCCGTTATAAGTTTAAAAATTTTATAGCACATCGGTTAAAAAGGTAACAAGCGTTTTTCCGTACGTGCGCTGATCAAAAACAGCAAATTTCATTATATTTTCTGCAATCGGTTCTGAAACGCTGTGCTCAACCACAATACAGCCCCCTCGGTTTAAGCAGTCGCTATGATAAAGATTACTTAATCCCTTGTGTATCATATCCCGGTTGTAGGGTGGATCCATAAAAACAATATCATACCCCAACGGTATCCTTCCGAGACAGTTTAAATTTTTTAGAATATCCCATTTGATGACCCGTATCTGCTTTTCAAAAGCGCAGGACTGAATGTTGCGTTTAATCACATACAAGGCCTCTCTTGATTTTTCGACACAGACGGCTTGTTTGGCCCCCCTGCTTAACGCTTCGATGCTGAAGGCGCCGGTTCCGGAAAACAGATCCAGCACAATAGCGTCTGATACCTTAAATGAAAGGATATTGAATATGGATTCTCGAAGTCTATCTGCTGTCGGCCTTACTTTTTGGCCTGAGACAGAAAACAGTTTTTTACCTTTTAAGCTCCCCCCGATTATTCTCAACCAAGATTTCCTCCGATAAAATTAACGCAACTGATTCTATTTTTTCAACTTTTTGTACAAATAACTTCGTTTGACACCGATGGCCGTTGCCGTCTGGGAAATATTATGATCGTTTTCTTTGAGTTTTCGAAGGATAAATTCTTTTTCAAAATTTATTTTCGCTTCTTTTAGATTTTTGATGGATAATAACCGATTCTCCATAGACCCTCTAAATATATTGGATTTAGGATTATAGGGCGCCGGCAAATCATCACCGGAGATAACTTCATTGCCCTCCATAATTGCAATGCGCTCCATAAGGTTTTTCAGTTCACGGACATTTCCCTTCCAGGGATAGTCGCTGAGCAGTTCGATGGCATCCGGATCCAACATCTTTTTGGAGCTTCGAGTCTGTTTGGCAAATTCTTCCAAAAAAGTGTCTATCAGATGAGGAATATCCTCACGGCGCTCCCTTAGCGCAGGAACTTTAATGGGTATCACATTCAAGCGGTAGTAGAGGTCTTCCCTGAAGTTGCCAAGGGCAATCTCCTTCTCAAGATCTTTATTACTAGCTGCTATGATGCGGACATCGACGCTTAATGTTCTGCTGCCGCCGATCCGGTTAAATTGCTTCTCCTGTAAGGCCCGCAGAATTTTAGCCTGAATTTTTAAACTCATATCTCCAATTTCATCCAGAAAAAGCGTGCCATTTGCAGCCAGCTCAAACTTGCCGATGTTTTTTTTGGTCATCTCTGTAAAAGCGCCCTTCTCATGGCCAAAAAGTTCACTCTCAAACAACTCTTCGGGAATGGTTGCGCAATTGACGACAATCATCGGATAATCGGCTCTGTTGCTCAGCTGATGGATGGTTCTAGCGACCAGCTCTTTTCCCGTTCCGTTTTCTCCGGTTATCAATATCCAGGAATCCGTCGGCGCTGCGACTGCAATCTCTTTTTTCAGAGCTTGAATGGGAGGACTGCCGCCGGTGATTGAATGTTTTTCAATTGTTTTTTTTCGCAAATATCTATTTTCTTCTTCCAGCCTTCTAAAATTCAGCGCATTGTTTATGCTTACAATGACCTTGTCGATGGACAAGGGTTTTTCAATAAAGCCGAATGCCCCCAGCTTGGTTGCTTCAACTGCCGTTTCAATCGTTCCGTGCCCGGTGATGATCACAACCTGAATGTAAGGGTTGTCTTTCTTGATTTCCTTTAAAGTTTCAATGCCATCGATGCCCGGCATCCATATGTCGAGTAAAACCAGATCAGGTGCATCTGAACCGATGACTTTGAGTGCTTCATATCCATTTGAAGCGGTTAACACCTCGAAACCCTCATCGGCAAGGAGTCCTCTCAAAGACTGAAGTATGGATGGTTCATCATCAACAATTAAAACGGATGGAAACATAAGTTGTGATTTCCTTTCTAAATCGTATTTCGGTGTGCAATCTCATGCAGGTCTCAAACCGGCAGCTCGATGATAAACCTTGCCCCTTTGGGTTGATTATCCTCTACCCGTATCCTGCCCTTGTGATCGGCGATAATTGAACTGACGATTGTCAGCCCCAAGCCCATCCCCGCCTTTTTAGTGGAAAAATACGGTTCAAACAGGCGGGCTTTCTGTTCATCAGAAATACCACTTCCATTATCGGCCACTTGAAGCTGGACTATTTTGATATCACCCTCATAAGTTAAAGAAATATGGATAAAACCCGAATTTTTTATCGCCCCGATGGCATTGTCAATCAGATTAATCATTGCCTGTTTGATTTGCTGGCGATCAATGTTGAGCACGGGAATTTTATTGGCCACCGTCAGGTCAAAAGTTATCGTTTGATGACCTTCCTTATAGAGCGCTACGGTTTCTTCTATAATGGGCGGCAGTTCGCAGGGTTGCAGATTCGCGGCTGGAAATCGTGCAAAGGATGCGAACTCATTAACAAGATTTCTAATTATTTCAACATGATCGATGATCATACGAATGCATTCATCAAATACCGGTTCTTTGAACTGGGTGGCATATTTTCTTTTTAACCGCTGGGCGGACAGGGTTATCGGTGTGAGTGGGTTTTTGACTTCATGGGCTATCCGGCGAGCGACTTCCCTCCAGGCAGCCATACGCTGTGCTTTTTCCAGCTCAGTTAGATCATCGAAAACAATCACAATCCCCATGTGGTTGCCGGCATCGTCTTTGAGGACATTTACATATACGATAAAGCTGCGCGGCCGACCCTCTATTGTCAACCCCAGCGGCATCTCAATGGCGTCATCCATGGAGTCATTCAGGCTTTGCAGGATACCCTCCGCAAGATGCAGATGCTGGCCCTTTAAGAGCGTTTGAATATTTTTATTCAGGATTTCCGAAGCCTTTAAATTCAGCATTTTTTCCGCTGAAGTGTTCATGGTTGTAATAAAGTCGCGCGAATCCAGTGTTACAACGCCCGTGGAAATATTTTTTAAAACAATTTCCATATAGCGCCGCCGCTCTTCAATTTCAATATTCTGCTGGCGAAGCATACGGGCGGACAGTTCCAGTTGCTCCCGGCTGGTTCGCAGGTCCCGTGTCATTTTATTGAATGAATCCACCAGGCTTCCAATTTCATCATCGGCCACCTGACCGATACTGAAACTCAAGTCCCCCTCGGCGACCCGCCGGGTCCCTTCCGCCAATTCCTTGATCGGTACGCTTATCGATTTAGCAAAATAAAAACCAAACCAAACCGCACAAAAGAGGACCAGAAGCGCAACAATCGACAGCGTAATATAATAGGTTATCTGGATCGGTTTTTTTAAGAGTTTTATCTGCTGATACTCTTCAAAGCCTCTTGAGATTGAATCCATATTTTCAGAGAGGTTCGGCGGAATTAAAATCGTAATAACGACAAACCCTTCTGCATCCCGATGCGGTTGACCAAACGGTATGGTGCCGATGGTTCGGACCAATTCACCGATGTTAAGATTTTCAGAAATGGTTCTGCTTTTCTCTGATTCAAAGTCTTTCTGAAGATCATTTGCTGAAATTGCAGCCAGCCCTTCTGCTTCCAGATTCGAAGAGACCGCAAAGGTAAGGCGCTGCGAATTTGATGAATACACCTCAATGGCATCCAGGTTGAATGCGCGTTGAGCAATCTGAATGTAACGGGAAAGGGCTTTTCTCTTTTGAACGCTCAGCTGTTTTTTTGCTTTTACCTGATAGGCGATTCTTTCTATAAAAAACTGGTTGTTTTGCTCGATGTGCCGATACAAGCTTCGGCCGACCTGTAAAGAATTCTGCAGGGACTGCTCGACCGGAACATTAAACCAGAACTCAATGCTGTTGGTAATAAAATTGATCGAAAAGAAAAAAAGAATAATTGTCGGCAAAAGTGTCAGTGTGATAAAGGCGACCACAAGACGGGTCCGTAGTTTGGCCCCCATGACTTTCCGTTTTCTGTCATAGAGCAGCTTAACCACATTGCGAAATACAAGAAATATCAACAATATCAATAATAAAAGGTTAATATTGATCAGGATGAACATCAAAATGGTATTTGAAATCGGAATATCGGCGCCGAAACGAATGATACGGTTTTCCGCAAACGTCAATACCGCAACAACAACAAGAATAACGACAATGAGAATGCTTTCCCGTTTTCGCCGCCGGCGTTCGCTTTGCGGGATATATGATTTTGTATTCTCGGAAAAGTTTTTTTTCATCTTAATTCTGGTGAGAAAGAAATATAGATTGGCGTTTAATATATGAACTCTATTGCATACCAATCGGTCTCAAAGTCCCATAACGAAATAAAGAAAAGTACATAATGCAGATAAAACGGAAGAGTAAGTTTGCTAAGTTGAGCTTTCGCGCGAATCTGGTACTGGCTGCCTTTTTCCAACCAGCTGAGCGGTACGATTTTCAAACTGTCAATCTCAGACATTAACTTTCGAGCTTCGACAAATGACTTTGTTACAAGTGGCTGATTATTTTCCCACGACCGTGTAATCACAAACTCTTTTTTCAGGTTGTTATATTTAATCGTGTGAGTGATGTCTATCTCTGCAATCTCTTTATCATGCCAAAAATTCCGAACACGGAACAGTTGAATGAAAAAGGAAAAAGTGGTGGGAACGCCACTTAAAATCGCTTTTTTCATTTTTTCCCTGAATGCGCCTTCAACCGTCAGGTAAACTAAAAGATCATCACGGGTATTGGTTACAATGATATTCGCCAAGGTTGCATCCTGTGCAATGGAATTGCACGGAAACAAGATGTAACATAACGAAATCAAGACACAAACGTTCTTTCGCAAACCTGAAGTCATATCATCAATAATAATCGTTAGCGTTGCAACTTACGTGTATTCGAAGGAGACGGGATCGCCCTTGCCATGACAATCAGCACCTTCGTTTTTCAGATGATTAATAACTGATAGACCCTTAAATGGCAAGTAATTTTGATTAAATGGAGGAGAGGTCATTCTGGTCCCGGATGATTCGGGTTTCCCAAGATTGTTTCCGGGTAAAAAATTCTTTCAGAAAGGCATGGTTGAAGGCATGGCCGGACTTATTGACGATCACATGGCCGAGGACGGGCATACCCAATAGTGAAAAATCCCCGATACAGTCCAGGATTTTATGGCGTACGAATTCATCCTGGTAACGCAGCCCATCCGCGTTAATGATATGGTGCTTGTCTATTACGACCGCATTTTCGAGGGATCCGCCACGGGCAAGTCCGTAGCGTTGCATATGTTCGAGTTCTTCCAGAAAGCCGAATGTTCTGGCCCTGCAAATTTCACCCTCAAAAACCTGATCCGACAGGTTGATAGAATAAGTTTGGTTTTTTATCAAGGGGTGATTATAATCAATCGTACAGGTAATTTTGTATGCTGAATCCGGGTAGATGCCGACGGATTTGCCATCCTCTTTAAGCTCAATCGGCTCCTTAATCACAAAGAAAAATCTGGGGCTGACCTGTGTCTGAATCCCGACAGATTTTATCATGGCGGTAAATGGTTCGGCGCTCCCATCCATTATCGGGACTTCATAAGAATCGATCTCAACAATGGCGTTATCGATGGAAAGTCCGGCAAAACTGGCCATTAGATGCTCAATGGTCGATACGATAAATCCATTATAGCCGATGACCGTTGCCAGGCTTGTATCAACAACCATATTAAAATGGGCTGAAATACTTGGGCTATCAGGAAGGTCCGTGCGTATGAATTTAATCCCGTGGTTTACAGGAGCCGGCTTAATCGTCAGGTTTACTTTTTTACCCGAATGAAGGCCGATACCTGAACATACCGCTTTTTGGGTAAGGGTCCTTTGTTGAAAATTTATGTCCATATTCGGTTGTATGCTCCACCATTCAGAAAGGGGCTTAAACAACGGTCTCACAACGCCCGGATTAACATAATCCCGGGGCTGATTTTAATAACCATAATATCCTTAACTCACATCGACACGATTTTGCAAGGCTTTCTTAGAATGGCTGTTTTAATGAGGACAAATTTATGATACCTGTTACAGTCGATGGAAAAATCCAAAAATAAAAAAAACCGCCATCTGACGGCGGTTGTGGCCAACGCGGAGGGCGAAATCTTTGAGATAGATGGTTACGCTGCGGTCGGCATGGCCGGAAAGTTACAGGTTCCTCTGTCTGTTGAAGAAACCCTCCCCCTTCCATACGGCAGTGAACTGATGTTTCTTCCGGATAGAAAACCCATTGTGTACAACCTGCTTACCCGTAAAATTGAAACCTTGGCAGAAAATCCCTACAAGCCGGGTGAATCAATTTTTCCGGTTTCCGCTTTCAATTCTCCGGGATTCATCATCACCTATGTCTGCGCCTACATAGAAAATAAAAATCCGGTTGGGCTCCCTCTATTTTCCTACGGCGCGGTTGGGTGGTATCGGAACAGGTTTAGATCTGCGGCGATTTGTGTCGACAAAGAAAGGAGGCAGGATCTCAGACTCATGCCGATACAAAAAGTTGAAACCGGTATACGCCGGATGCAGCGGCGTTTTCCGGCCAACCGGCTGCGGGAGCACTTGGAAAACTGTGCGTTGACGTATGGATGCCCGGCCGCAAAGAATTTCTTTTTAGGCCGGTACGAAGCGCCTCTGCCAACCGCTACATCCTGCAACGCCCGCTGTGTCGGCTGTTTATCATTGCAGGGGGAGGAGAATATATCAAACTGCCAGGAACGCATCAAATTTACGCCGCAACCTGAAGAAATTACAGCTTTGGCGATGGAACACCTCCGTAACGTCAAAAACGGCATACTGAGTTTCGGGCAAGGGTGCGAAGGCGACCCCTTAATGGCAGCAGACGTTATTGCTCCGGCCATTGAACGCATTCGCGTCCTTACGGACAAGGGCACCCTTAACATGAATACCAACGCAAGCAGACCCGACATTCTTTTTAAATTATTCAAAACCGGGCTTGACAGTATTCGTGTCAGCATCAACAGCGTCAGGGAAAACTGCTACACGGGGTATTTTCGGCCCAGAACGTATCGGTTTGCCGACGTCATTGAAAGCATTGACCTTGCCAAACGGATGGGAAGGTTCGTTTCCATAAATTACTTAAACTGTCCGGGATTCACGGATTCGCCGGAAGAAATCCATGCATTGATCTCTTTTCTAAAAAGTCATCCGGTTGATCTGATTCAGTGGCGCAATTTGAATATCGACCCGATTTTCTATTTGAAATTAATGAATGAAATATCAAATCACAGCCGCCCAATCGGCATCAAAATGGTTTTAGATAAAATCAAAAGACAGTTTCCGAAACTGAAATATGGGTACTTTAATCCACCCAAAGAGACTTTCCATGAAATGGTCTGAAGTAAAAGTTATATTTGATTCCAAAGACAAGGAGTTCGCGGCCGACCTGATTTCAAATATTTTTTTTGACCTCGGCCTGTCAGGTGTTGTATTGGAAGATACGGATATGCCCCTTTCCCCGAATGGCCCTGCAGACCTTCCGTCGCCCCGATTCAACGCCGTCAGCGCTTATTTGCCGAAAACGAAAAAACTATCTCAGCGCATGGGCTCTATTAAAAAAAGGCTGATTGAATTAACCCGACAATTTCATATCCGGAACCGAATCGTCTGTCGGGATGTTGATGAAACCGATTGGGCCGAGTCATGGAAAACATATTTCTGGCCCCAAAAAATCGGTAAAAAAATTGTAATTAAGCCAAGCTGGCGCGAACACATTCCGGCCCCGGATGACATTATCGTAGAAATAGATCCCGGTATGGCATTTGGAACCGGTACACACCCAACCACCAGTTTATGCTTACAGTTGACCGAAACATATCTGCAAAAAGAAGATGTATTCCTGGATATCGGAACCGGGTCCGGTATTCTAATGGTTGCCGCCGCAAAACTGGGAGCCGCTCGGTTAACCGGTATTGACAATGATGTCCTTGCGGTTGAAATCGCCAGAAAAAATTTGTTGTTGAATAATATCGATCCTAAAAATTTTGATGTGTTAACCGGTGATCTGGCGGAAAGCGTTAACGGAAAATTCCAATTTGTTACAGCCAACATTCTTACCGAAGCGATTATCAGACTGCTGGATCGTGCCCAAAATATTCTGGCAGATGGCGGTGTTTTCGTTTGTTCCGGAATTCTTGAAGAAAAAAAAGGGCTGATTCTATCGAAAATGGAAAAACTGGGATTTGATATTCTGGATACGGTTATCCAGGAAAATTGGGTTGCTATTGCCGGACGGCTCCCCCAAAAGCAGCCGTTCTAAACTTAAAATTGGGAAAGGGGGGTAGTGCCATGACAACCAGACCAACGGCGGAACAAAACTCCGAATTTTTTTCCGCAGAACAGTATGAAAATATTGCCATCATACGGTTTAAAGGACACTTTCTTTACAGCACCACCGATTTAACCTCGCGAGACAAATTGCTGGATTATTTTGACCGTATTTCAAAAAATGAATCCATCAAGGTCATTGTAATCATCTCTTCGCCCGAAAAAACAGGGCGTGAGGAGCTTTTGGATTTTTACCGTCAGATATTAAAATCAAAACTCGGAATTAATGTGGTCCACCGGATGTTTAACGTCGTCGACCAATTCATTTTAAAGCTTGCTGATTTAAATCAAATCGTCGTTCATGCCAACAGGGGGGAGAATATCCTGCTGTTTTTAAATATCAGTCTCTCCTGCGATTACAGAGTCGTATCCAACACCACTGTATTTCAAAACCCCTACCCTGAATTCGGGCTGATTCCCAAAGGCGGAGGAGGTTATTTTTTGCCGCGGCTTCTGGGCCGTAAAAAAGCGTTTGAACTGCTGTTGTCCGGAAAGGATATTACCGCTCCGGAAGCATTGTCTCTGGGACTTGTAGACGACATCGTTTCTCCTGAAAAAATTGAAGAAGCCACTTTAAATACCGCTCTTCGATTCGCACAAAAACCGGCGGGGTCGCTTTTTGGAATCAAACGGCTGTTGAAATATTCCCTCAAGGATTTGCGGGAATATTTAGAAATGGAAAACCAGGTACTTTTGAGGACGATTCAGTCCCCGGATTTAAAATCGGATTTCTGGCAAAAGATATTGGAGGGCAGGCCGGCTTAAAATCCGGGATTAAATTTCCTTTTTTGACACATTTGTGAATTTACGATATAAGGCTGGCAACATTCCTGTTTTAATACCAACAAAAGAAGGGCTACATGGCAAAAGACAACTTGCAGACCGATTCTTACTGGAAAAATCGAATACTTTGCAGCGACGAAAGCTGTATCGGCGTCATCGGTCCGGACGGCCGCTGCAAGGAATGCGGCAAAACATTCGAAGGCGATTTATCTACAGTAAATATT
>ENA-OSEO01005680-OSEO01005680.1-sediment-metagenome-genome-assembly--contig:-NODE-5680-length-11774-cov-17.654356_pt1 | contig 11774 bp, 9 predicted proteins | sample MGYA00237883_ERZ534232 | MGnify/ENA metagenome assembly ERZ534232
GGGGCACAAGCCGGTAATTTTTTTTAAACACGGGTACAAATCGGCCAAGATCTATTACCCGTCACGGATTCAGGTTTTATTAACTCCAGCCAGGTCAAAAAAATTCCCTTCTATATACTCTTTTCCGAGGGCGGAACTTTTTGACGAAAAAACTGTGGTTTTTTTGAAAAAAATAAAAAAAGTTATGGCTGCCGAACCTACGGAAAGCTGGCAATATGCCATCGGTGACAGTTTGTTCCATTAATCTTCCTCCTGTGATGATGAAATAAGACTTCCGTAACTACACTGATGAATATCTACAGTATCAGCCGGGTAGTCCGTCCAAATGGCGGGAATGGAAGAAATGTTGCATCGTATGACCTCTAATCCCACTACGTTGGACGAAATTATTCTTCTCTACCTTTATATTTCCTGGGGGGATGACGTATTGGACGGATAAAAATGCCTTTTATCGGAAAAAATGAAAAATTGTGGGCTGTGGTTGATGAGGAGGTGGCTTGAGTTTGTTAACTTGAAGATTCAAATTTGCTCAATATTGCTGAAAATAAGTAAAAACCGAAAAAAAACGGTGTAAAATGATTTAGGTACGGAAATTTTGGAAGCAAAGAGGATTTAAAGAGCAGGTCCTCTTTGAATTGGATAGCTTTAAAAAAACTTCTTTGTTTATCAAAGGTTGTAGCTGACCAAGTACCAGGTAAATGTCAAACAATAACTTTATCCTGGAAAAATGTGTTCATGAAGATAGACGATTTTGAACTTTATGAAGATATCGTAAAGTAGTTATTAAATAAATTCTTTGAATATTTCTTTATGGTTAGATACAACATTAATATACTTTTTTTGCCGTTAATTTAATTAATCATGACGGTTTTGTTGAGATAACATGACCTGCGAAGAGCACGCCCGAGAAAACATTGATCAGCTTCTTACGCAAGCCGGTTGGATAGTCCAGAATGTCAAGGACACCAATATCTATGCCGGTAAGGGCGTTGCTATTCGCGAATTTCCTCTCAAACAGGGTCACGGTTATGCCGACTATCTCCTCTATGTCGATGGCAAGGCAGCAGGAGTCATCGAGGCCAAGAAATCCGGAACCACCCTCACCGGGGTAGAAATCCAGTCCGACAAATACGCCACCGGCATGCCGGACAGTCTCCCTGTCTGGTCTTCACCATTGCCGTTCTGTTATCAATCCACCGGCGACGAAACCCGTTTCACCAACAATCTCGATCCAGAGCCCCGCTCCCGGCAGGTTTTTGCCTTCCACAAGCCGGACTACATCTTCGAGGAGGCCGACAAGGCCATCAACCAAACTGCCGAGGCCAGCGCCGAATACCTCAACCAATATTCAACTCTGCGTGGCCGCCTCCGCACCATGCCCGACCTTATCGAAGAGGGCCTCTGGCCCGCTCAAATCCAAGCGGTACGCAACCTGGAACAATCCCTGGCCAAAGATTGCCCCCGCTCCCTCATCCAGATGGCCACCGGCAGCGGCAAGACTTTCACCGCCATCAGCATCATCTACCGGCTCATCAAGTTCGCCGGCGCCAGGCGCGTCCTCTTCCTGGTCGATCGCGGCAACCTGGGCAAGCAGACCTTAAAAGAGTTCCAGCAATACGTCTCGCCCTACAACAATTACAAGTTCAGCGAGGAGTTCATCGTCCAGCGTCTCACCTCAAACACCATCGACACCACCGCCCGGGTCTGCATTTCGACCATCCAGCGGCTCTATTCGATGCTCCGGGGTCATGATCTGCCCGAAGAGGCAGAAGATCAATCTCCCCAAGGGCTGGACAGCCTGTTCAAGGAAGTATTGCCCCTGGAATACAACCCCGATATCCCCATCTCCACCTTCGATTTTATCATCACCGATGAATGCCATCGCTCCATTTACAACCTCTGGCGCCAGGTGCTGGAATATTTCGATGCCCACCTGATCGGCCTCACTGCCACCCCGTCCAAACAGACCTTCGGTTTCTTCAACCGCAACCTGGTGATGGAATACGATCACGAACGGGCAGTGGCCGATGGCGTCAACGTCAATTACGATGTCTACCGGATCAAAACCGCCATCACCGAACAAGGCTCCAAGGTCGAGTCCGGTTATTATATCGACAAGCGCGATCGCGATACCCGCACCACCCGCTGGGAAAAGCTGGAAGAGGATTTCGAGTACGATCCCAACAAGCTCGACCGCGATGTGGTCGCCGTCGATCAGATCCGCACCATTATCCAGACCTTCCGCGACAAGGTGCTGACCGAGATCTTCCCTGGCCGGGAATATGTCCCCAAAACCCTGATCTTCGCCAAGGACGACAGCCACGCCGAGGATATCGTCAAGATCGTCCGCGAGGAGTTCGGCAAGGGGAACGATTTCGCCCAGAAGATCACCTACAAGACTACCGGCGTCAAACCCGAGGACCTGATCGCCTCCTTCCGCAACAGTTTCAACCCGCGTATCGCGGTTACAGTCGATATGATCGCCACCGGTACCGATATCAAGCCGCTGGAAATAGTCATGTTCATGCGGGCCGTCCGCTCACGCTCCTTCTTCGAGCAGATGAAGGGCCGCGGGGTAAGGATCATCAACAAAAACGACCTGCAATCGGTCACCCCGGATGCTCGCGTCAAGGACCATTTCATCATTGTCGATTGCGTCGGGGTCTGCGAGATGGACAAGACCGATTCCCGGCCCATGGAAAGAAAGCCCACGGTCAGTCTGGAAAAACTCCTGCAGGCTATCGCGCTTGGCAATACCGACCCGGACGTGGCCTCCTCCCTTGCAGCCCGCATGGCCCGGATCGGTCGGCAGATAACCCCGGAGGATGATCGTAAGGTGATGGAGCTTGCCGGCGGCAGGACTCTGGAGCAGGTCACCACCGATCTGGTGAACGCCATCAAGCCCGATACCCAGATCGACAGGGTTTACCTGCGCCGCGCGGAGCAAGGCAGGCAGGCCGATACCTCTGAACCGACCGAAGCAGAACTTACCGAAGCCGCCACCAAGCTGATTATCGAGGCGGCTCAGCCGCTTCATAATCCCGAACTGCGGAACTTCTTGGTTGAGGTCAAGGAGAAGAACGAGCAAGTCATCGACAATATCAGTGAAGATCAGGTGCTGGAGGTCGGTTTTTCCGCCGAGGCCCTGGAAAAAGTCAAATCGATGGTCCAATCCTTCGAGCAGTTCCTAGCCGATAATCGCGACGAGATCACCGCCCTGCAGATCCTTTACAGCAAGCCTTACAAAAGTCGTTTGCGGTTTGAGGATATCAAGGAGCTGGCTGCCAGGATCGAAAAGCCGCCACACCATTTCCGGGTCGATAATCTCTGGGATGCCTATGCCGCTTTGGAAAAGGCTAAGGTCAAGGGGGCCAATGCCCCGCATATTTTAACCGATCTTGTTTCCCTGGTACGCTTTGCCATGCATCAGGAGAATGAGTTAGTTCCCTACCCGGAAAAGGTCGAGTCCAACTTCAATGCCTGGTTTTCCCAGCAAGATGCAAGTGGCAAGAAGTTTACTGATGAGCAACGCCAATGGCTTGTGATGATCCGCGATCACATCGCCGCCAATCTTGGCATCGAGACCGAAGATTTCGATTATGCGCCGTTCTCTCAACAAGGTGGTTTGGGCAAGGTCTATCAGCTTTTTGGTGATGAGTTGAATGTGATTATTGAAGAATTGAATGAGGCCCTGGCGGCGTGAATATAGAAAAACTTGAGATTCCGCCTGACTGGTCTTGGTCAACCATGGGTGATATTGCTGATGTTATTGGTGGTGGGACCCCAAAAACAAAAGACCCAACCAATTTTGAAGATGGCGAAATTCCTTGGTTGACGCCTGCTGACTTATCTGGATATTCGGAAAAAATAATTGGCAAAGGGGCAAGGAGCATAACTCAAAAAGGACTCGAATCTTCATCCGCAAAGTTAATGCCTGCTGGCACCGTGTTGTTTACCTCACGGGCGCCTATTGGTTATGTAGCAATAGCTTCAAACGAAATATCCACCAATCAGGGCTTTAAGAGTTTTGTTCTCAAGTCTTCTGATATCCTACCGGATTATGTTTACTGGTGGCTAAAGGGAAATAAAGACCTAGCCGAAAGCTATGCAAGCGGGACCACTTTTTTAGAGTTGTCTGGAGCTAAAGCAAAACAATTACCCATCCCCATCGCCCCTCTGGAACAACAAAAACGCATTGTTGCGGAAATCGAAAAACAATTCTCCCGGCTTGATGAAGCCGTTGCCAACCTCAAGCGCGTCAAGGCCAACCTCAAACGTTACAAAGCCGCCGTCCTCAAAGCCGCTGTCGAAGGCAAACTCACCGAAGAATGGCGTAAACAACATCCCGATGTTGAACCTGCCTCCAAACTCCTCAAACGCATCCTCGCCGAACGCCGCCAAAAATGGGAAGAAGCCGAACTTGCCAAAATGAAAGCCAAAGGCAAAGTTCCAAAGGATGATAAGTGGAAGAGGAAATATAGGGAGCCACCGAAAGTAGATGCGTCAAATTTACCAGATCTGCCAACAGGGTGGGTTTGGACAAATTTTGAGCAATTAGCAGAAGATATACCTAATGCACTTAAAGCGGGGCCTTTTGGCTCTGCATTAAAAAAATCTTTTTATGTCCCGAAAGGCTACAAGATTTATGGGCAAGAACAGGTTATCAGGGATGATCCATCTTATGGGGATTATTACATAAACGAAGCTCGCTACAAACAACTTGAATCGTGTGCTGTAAAGTCAGGTGATATGCTTGTCAGTTTGGTCGGGACAATAGGGCGCATTCTTGTTTTGCCTGAAGATATAGAACCAGGAATAATTAATCCTCGACTAGTTAAAATGAGTCTTGATTTTCGACTTGTAGATCCAATTTTTATCCGGGCTTACCTTCAGTCTCCGTATGTGAAATATCTTTTTGCTATCGCATCACATGGAGGGACGATGGACATTCTCAATATGACAATTTTGAAGGGGATTCCAATCCCATTGCCTCCTTCAGAAGAACAGAAAATGATTTTGGATGAATTTGAGCGTGTTGCGACAATTGAGGCAGAGCTAGAGAAGACATCCTCGACTAACCTCCTACGAGCAGAACGCCTTCGTCAGTCAATATTGAGCAAGGCATTTTCGGGAGAGCTAACAGTAGAAGATGAAAAAGGGATGGAGAATAAATGTCAAACTTGCCAATGAAGCAAAGTACTCGGGTTTGGTTGCTACTTATTAATATTGGCATTTTGAGTCTTGGGAGTTTCCTTGCGTTTGGGAGCTGGATTCCTCCATTGGGTGATAAAGGATTTTGGTTTTATGCGGCTGTGCTGAGCTTGTTGCTTGGTAGCCATTTAATTACTCCTTTCTACCATAAACCAGTCGATGTAATTGCATATACAGTCCCAGCGATAATCGCTCTTTTTATAATAAATAAGTGGAGTGTTTGGGGGGCAGGAGATAAATTGTTTTTTGGGTTTGCTGTCTTCTATTCTTGCACATTAGCAATTTCCTCGTTTATCGCAATCCTGACAAAAGATAGCCAGAATACCAACCTAAGACAGACATCAAATATTTTGAGAGTCGCTGTTGATTTTCTAGGATCACCCAAAGCAATCTATAGCCCAGTTATTTTGTTTTCTCTCTATACTTTTCATAGGGGAGCTTCTAAAGAGTTATTATGGGTCGGTCTAGCATGGGCATTGACAGTACCTCTAACACCACTAGAAGGATTACTTAAACTTGCTAGCAAAATAAGAGAGTTGTTTACATTTAATTTGCCAACTGAGCTTATTGGTAAGATTGCAGCTTATCAGACACCTGGTCTTCTTCTGATTAGACAAACAACTGAACAGAAAATGGCATTTGGGCAAATGCTTTTGATTAATGATCCATATGCAACGTCGAGGATGGGTGTTGTCCTCGATTATGTGGGTCGAGATGAAGGTATGTTAATACGTGCAATTGACATCACTTCTTTGGGTTATGAGCAAGATGTTGGCAGTGCGAAAACTTTACCTGAAGGATTTGCTGCACTCGCCAACATACAAACTGAACAACCGGATGAAAACTTGCAAGTCATGTTGCAAAACCTCGTTGGTATTGTTGCCCCCGAGACATCAATAGACAGATTATATTTTGAAGTAATCCGTGAGAAGAATATTGAGGAAGGGAAGCTAGTTGAAGCATCAGTTGGAAAGAAAAAAGTTTTGTATCAAATTGTTGCTGGTCTCACAAAGGAAGAAATTGTTCATCAAAAAAACACTTTTGGATATGCTAGAGCACAAGCCCAAAAAGTTGGGGTTTGGGATGATGCCAAAAAGAAGTTCAAAGCAGTCAAATGGTTGCCAAGATTGAATTCTCCTGTGCAGTTGAAAAGTGAAGAGGAATATGACCTTGAAATTGATTCCATTGGCCATTTCCCTGGGACTTCTTACTCCGTGAGTGTGAAAAACATACATGAGCTTGTAACCCATAATACAGCTATTCTTGGCATCCTAGGGATCGGCAAATCTATGTTGTCATTTGAGTTGGTTGAGAGAATGCTTGCCGCTGATATCAAGGTGATTTGCCTTGATTTAACAGATGAATACCCAGACGAACTAAGTGATTATTATGATCAAGTAACCGAGGATAAGTTTATAGAAGAAGTCAAAGAGATTGGTAAAAAAGGGAAGGAAAATGTGGCTTGGAATGTTGAAGAAGGTGGGGCTGTTGGGGCATTTTCTGACGCAATAGAAAAACACATAGAAGATTTTATGAAGCCAGAATGTACCAGAAATTTGATGATTTTTAACCCGTCAGACTTTGAGGTCTGGAAGCAGGACAGTAAACAATTCCAGGGGAAGGCTTCAATGCAATCTATTACCCCTACAGAGGTGACACAGATAATTACTGAAGCTGCATTAAAGATTGTGCAGAAACAGGGGAGGAGTAAGGATAAGAAGGCTAGGGTATGTATGGTTTATGAAGAAGCCCATTCACTTGTCCCCGAGTGGAATGCCGTTGCAACTGAGGGGGATAGAGCTGCAACAAATGGTACTGCAAGGGCGATTCTGCAGGGGAGAAAATTTGGTTTAGGATGTTTGTTGGTAACCCAGAGGACAGCAAGCGTAACAAAGACAATTTTGAACCAATGCAACACACTTTTTGCAATGAGAGCATTTGATGACACCAGCAAAGAGTTTTTATCAAACTACCTTGGTTCAGATTATGCTTCTGTGCTGCCTTCTTTGCGAGAAAGAGAAGCCGTTTTATTTGGGAAGGCGTCCTCGTGTGAAAATCCTGTTTTGATCAGATTAAATGATCGTGACAAGTTCTTAGCCGTTTTTAGGGCAGCGCACCCACCTCCCGAGCTACCTGCCTACGTTCCGGGTGAGCCAGTAGAAGAAGAACCAGAGGAAGTTGAGAAAGTAGAAGCTCAGGATACGGGACAAACTGATGACGATGTGCCATTTTAATCAAGTAGGTTAAGAATGACTCCAGCGAATATAGTACAAAAATTATGGAACTACTGTAACGTCCTGCGGGACGACGGGATGAGTTATGGTGATTACGTCGAGCAGTTGACGTATCTGCTGTTTCTCAAGATGTCGGATGAGCGGACCAAAGCCCCTTATAATAAACCAAGTGCAGTCCCGGCAGGATACGATTGGCCCAGCCTGATCAAGAAGGATGACGATGAGCTGTTTACCCTGCTGATAAATACTGTAACGGCCTGCGGGTGAACCGGGTTTCATGGTTATTTACCTGGATGAATCAGGCGATCTTGGTTTTGACTTTAATGGGAAAAATCCCTCGCTGAAGTTTGTAATTACCTTGTTGGTGTGCAATGGTCAGGAGGAAAGCCGGGGTTTTAAGAAGGCGGTCAGGCGAACGATTAAAAACAAACTAAACCGGAAAAAAACCAATCGGCGGGTTGTGCAGGAACTGAAAGGCACGCAAACGACTCTTGCTGTTAAAAAGTATTTCTATGGTCAATGCCCTGATGATGGTTGGCGGATTTACACGATTGCTTTGAACAAGAAAAGGGTTAACGATAACCTGCAAACCCCGGCGGGAAAGAAGAAACTCTATAATTTTTTAGCTCGTTTTCTCTTGGAAAAAGTCGATTTATCTGCACCAGGCAGCGCCGTGACCCTGGTGATAGATAAAAGCAAAAACAAGGATGAGATTGCCGACTTTAATACCTATGTGGCAAATCAGTTAGACGCTCTGCTGCCCTTGGAAGTGCCTCTGAATATCTATCATGAGCGATCCCATGAAAATCCGGGGCTTCAGTCGGTTGATCTGTTTTGCTGGGGGATTTTTCGGAAGCACGAAAAACGAGACTATCAGTGGTACAAGGAGTTCGGCGCGAAAATCGCCTTTGAGACGGAGTATCTGCCATAGACAAAAAAAAAGACGGCCCCTGTTATGCCGATTACCCCGAGGCTTTAGCCAACCGATGGAAGGGAACGCCTCAGGCACATAACAGGTTTTACCCGTCTCTTATTAAAGAGGTTAAGCAAAGAGATCTCTAATGTCAACCTCAAAGTGAATGATGACTCACCAGGTGAATTAAATAATGACTTCAGCGAATATCGTCCAAAAACTTTGGAACTACTGTAACGTCCTGCGGGACGATGGGATGAGTTATGGTGATTACGTCGAGCAGTTGACGTATCTCCAGTTTCTCAAGATGTCCGATGTGAACGCATTGAATAATATTTTTTGAATAAGTATTTGATTTATTCTTAAAAAAAGCTTATTCTCTATTCTATAATCTAGAATCTAGAATAGAGAATAAGTTGATATGCTTAAATCCCACGACATTCTCATTGTGTTGAAACTGGTAGCGATCGATGATCGACCATGGTCGTATGCACCGCTTGCGGTTGAATTGTCGATGAGTCCTTCGCAACTGCATTCCGGTATAAAAAGGGCTGTGGCATCTCGGCTTGCATTACAGCAAGAGGGTATGATTTTACCAAACATTCGGAACCTGAAAGAATTTATAATCCATGGTTTGAAATATGTTTTTACTGTCAAACGAGGTGAACTGACACGAGGTATCCCAACCGGATATGCGGCACCACCACTCAATGAAATATTTATAGACAGCGGTAATGAACCTCCGCCTGTCTGGCCACATCCTGAAGGTAATGTTCGCGGTATATCGTTTTCTCCATTAAGCAGTTATGCCCCACAAGCAGCTTTGGCTGATGGTAGACTATATGAACTATTGGTTTTGGTCGATGCAATAAGAGGTGGGCGAGCACGTGAACAGAAAATCGCTGTTGATGAATTGGAAATACGTTTAAATAAATATTATGCCAAGGATATTAAATCCAAATATTGATATACTGGAACGTACTGTTGACCAGTTGGGAGAACTCACCGAAAGGCTCGTATTTCTCGGTGGTTGCGCTACGGGTTTACTGCTGAGCGATCTCGCTGCTCCACCAATTAGATTGACGGATGATGTTGATGTGATAACTGAAGCCGCAACCTGGGCAGAATACAATCGTTTATCAGAATCATTACGAGCAAAAGGTTTTCATGAGGATTCAGGAGAGGGAGCACCGATTTGTCGGTGGAGGGCTGAAAATGTAATCCTGGATGTGATGCCTACAGATCCTAACATACTCGGTTTTGGTAGTATATGGTACCAGAAGGCCCTGGAAACAGCAATGCACCTGACCTTACCGTCCGGAAGAAGAATACGAATGATTACTGCGCCATATTTCATTGCCTGCAAGTTCGCAGCTTTTGAAAGCAGAGGAAATAATGATTATTTGATGAGCCATGATATTGAGGATATCGTAGCTGTATTGGATGGAAGACCGGAAGTAATTAGCGAAATACAAGAGGCATCCGCAGAATTGAGGGGTCATCTGATTGAGCAATTTCCGACCCTTTTGGCAAATGATGAATTTCGCGAGGCGCTTCCTGGTCACTTGCCGGGTGATGCTGCAAGCCAAGCAAGGCTACCAATTATTCTGGACCGGATGCGAGAAATTACTACACTGAGTGTTGAATGACTCCAGCTAATATTGTTCAAAAACTTTGGAACTACTGTAACGTCCTGCGGGACGACGGTATGAGTTATGGCGACTACGTCGAGCAGTTGACGTATTTGCTGTTTCTCAAGATGTCTGATGAACGGACCAAGGCTCCTTATAACAAACCGAGTGGAGTGCCGGAAGGTTATGACTGGCCCAGTTTGATCAACAAGGATGGTGATGAACTGTTCGATCATTATCGTCACACCCTGGAAACACTAGGGAGTGAAAAGGGCCTCCTGGGGCTGATCTTCAACAAATCCCAGAACAAATTTCAAGACCCGGCCAAGCTCCGTCGCCTGTTGATCGATCTGATCGGCAAGGAAAACTGGTCGGTGATGAGTGCCGATGTTAAGGGTGATGCCTACGAGGGTCTCCTGGAAAAGAACGCCCAAGATACCAAATCCGGAGCCGGCCAGTACTTCACCCCTCGCCCGTTAATCAGGGCCATGGTCGATGTGATCCAACCCAAGCCGGGTGAGAAGATCTGCGACCCGGCCTGCGGAACCGGTGGTTTTTTGCTCGCTGCTCATGACTACATAATCGACAACAATCCCAATATGACCAAAGAGGAAAAGCGAGCTCTTAAAGACGAGACCTTTGCCGGCTGGGAACTGGTCCAGAATACCGCCAGGCTCTGCGCCATGAATCTGATGCTGCACGGCATCGGCAATAATGGCGGTAAACTACCCCTGAATGTTTCCGACTCTTTGGCCGCTGATCCCGGTGACCGTTTCGAGATCATCCTGACGAATCCTCCTTTCGGCAAGAAAAGCTCTACCTCGGTGGTCGGAGCAGACGGCAAGGTGGTGAAGGAGAAAGAAACTTACGAGCGGGATGATTTCTGGTCCACTACTTCCAACAAACAGCTTAACTTCCTCCAGCACGTCAAAACCCTGCTGAAACAGCATGGCCGCTGCGGAATCGTCGTGCCGGATAATGTTCTTTTCGAGGGCGGGGCTGGTGAAACCATTCGCCGCAAACTCCTGCACGAATGCGATGTTCATACCTTGCTACGACTCCCGACTGGTCTTTTCTACGCCCAGGGCGTCAAAGCAAACGTCCTCTTTTTCGACCGCAAACCTGCCAGTGAAACTCCATGGACCAAGAAGCTCTGGATCTACGATCTCCGAACCAATATGCACTTCACCCTCAAGACCAACCCGCTCAAACGAGAAGACCTGGATGAGTTTGTAGAATGCTATAATCCTGATAATCGTCATGATCGTAAACAAACCTGGTCAGAAGACAACCAAGATGGCCGCTGGCGCGCTTACGATTACGAAGACCTAGTCAATCGCGACAAAGCCAGCCTCGACATCTTTTGGCTCAAGGACGAATCCCTGGAAGATTCCGAAAACCTGCCCGACCCAGGAGTCATCGCCGCCGAGATCGTCGAAGACCTCGAAGCCGCTTTAGAACAATTCCGAGAAATAGCAATGGATTTAGGAGTATCTGGATAAATGAAACAGCCTGCTACTATTAAATTGTTCTTAGTTTATGGGAGTCCTAATAGTTAACGTACGGCTGAATTGTTTGTTTGATACTAGACCAGGGCAAATAAATATTCGTGCTAGAAAATTATCTGGCGGTATTTTTGACGGTATTTTGATTGTTTTTGTGAAAATTAAAATAATGATTTCAATCTGTTATGGTTAATATTAAATAGCCGCCGCCTCCACCATTTAAAAAAGACAGACCCGTCCACTAACCGCGTCCGGTTACTGGGCGGGTTTTCTTTTTCTG
>ENA-OSEO01005681-OSEO01005681.1-sediment-metagenome-genome-assembly--contig:-NODE-5681-length-11766-cov-23.365301_pt1 | contig 11766 bp, 9 predicted proteins | sample MGYA00237883_ERZ534232 | MGnify/ENA metagenome assembly ERZ534232
CCGCCTTCAATAAGCATCAGGATCCAGAGCAGGACAATGGTATCTCCTTCCGGTCCCTTGCGGATCATTTTGATTTTCCGGTTATCGAGGATATTGCACACGACTTTGATCCAGTCCATGAGTTACTCTATTCCTCTTCTCCCTCCGTTCCGTTTCCATGGAGGGACTCGGGACTTTTTTGGATGAGTTCACGGATATCCTCTACGCGCCAGGCTGTAATTCTGGGACCCAATTTTATCGATTTTGGATAACGGCCGGATTTTACGCCTGCCCACCATGTACTTTTTGAAACCGGGATAATGGCCGGGATGGGCGGACTGGCTTTTGCATCGCCGATGATGTTGGCCAGACGCAGAAAACCGGTTTCCGGCAGGGTGTTTTTCAAGACAGTATTTTCCATTAAGCTTCCTCCTGTGATGATGAAATAAGAATTCCGTAACTACACAAATGAATATCTTCTGAACCAATCGGGTAGTCCGTCCGAATGGTGGGAATGGATGGCAGGTTGCATCGCATGACCTTTAATCCCACTGTGTTGGACGAATTTCTTCCTTCTACATACTCTTTTCAGGAGGGATGACGTGTTGACCGGATAAAAATGACTTTTATCGACAAAAAATGAAAAAATGAGGACTGTTGCTGATGAACGGCGGCTTAAATCTTTCTGCCAATGATGTGTTCATCTTTTCTGCATGTTCAATATTAATGAACAAGATCAAAAAGTGAACAAAATGGAAAGCGCTGTAGCAGGGTGGGGCAAGAATATGGATCTCCGAATATAGAAGAATCAATATCTTCTTGACAAAGTTAACATGCGTGTTGACAAAATAATCTCATTACATGCCTTTCAAAAGAAAACTCAAAAAGTTCCATCCCAGGCAATTAAAACTTCGGAGGAAAGAAAGAGAGACTATTTCGAAAGGAGGAAATGAAAATGAAAACATTAAAGAAATATATCTCAAATCGAAATAAAAAGGATCCCAGGTTCGCCCGAAATTTTGATGAAGGCTACGAGCAATTCAAAATTGGAGTAATATTGAAAATTGCACGGGAAGAGGCGGGATTGACCCAAGAACAGCTGGCGGAAAAATTAAATACCAAGAAATCGGCAATCTCGCGCATTGAAAATCATGCCGAAGATATCAAATTGTCGACGCTTGAAAAATTCGCCCAGGCGCTAGGTAAAAAACTTGAAGTACGGGTTGCCTGATTTTTTTATCTTGCAGCCCTAACTTTCGTCACCCCGACCACGTGAAGCCTGTTCTCGACCACTATCGCAGCTGCTTAATGCGTTCTTGGAGAGCAAGGGCGGTTGGGATGTTCATAGTTGCAAGTGCAGCAGCTATCTTGACAAGTGCCTGCCGCGCCTGAGCGTCTTGCGACAGGGCCGACGCGTCGGAACTCAACGCTGCCGCCACCAGCTCCACCAACGCGTCGCCCGTACCCTCGCGGTACCAGCGACCAGACGGCTCGCGTTCCTTCAGCATGGCGGCAAGCCAGCGAAGTCCGTCAAGGCGAAGCGTGGCTCCGAACTTTGTCGTCAGGAAGTGGCAGAAACGGGTGACGCATTCTTCGTCGCGAGCCAGGTGCGCAGCGGCCCAGCGTTTGTAGAGATCCTTCATCCGCAGAGCCGCGCCCGGGTGCAGCCGTGACAGGACATCCTCGTTCCCGAAGCCAAGCAGGTCGCAAATCAAGCGCTCGCCGTAATACCAGAGGCCAGGTTGAGACCAATCGGCTGCGAGGCCGTACTCCGCGGTGGCCCGCCAGACGCGCTCGAATGCCACCGGGTCGGCACCTTTCCCGAGGCGCAGGAACAAGCTGCGAATGAAGTGCTGCAGCGCGTAGTGTGCGGCTGGACCGTGGGCGAGAACGGGTTCCCAAATCGAGCGCTCTTCCCCTGCGGGCGCAGCGATCGACAGGGCTCCCAGCTTCAGAAGGATGTCGTAGCCGAGGTTCTGGCTCGGCAGGTCGTACTCGCCATGCTTCTTCTTCTCGCGCGCCTTGGCGCGCGTGGCTTCGTAATCCCAAATTCGCAGCGCCAAGCGCGTGTCGAGATCGCGGTCGCCAGTGCCACCGCCTTCTATGAGCCAGTTAAACAGGACTTCGAGGAAGTGACCGTCTAGCGAGCCGCCCCGTTCGCGCTCCGGCTTTCCGCGCCAGGTCTGGTCGCCGGCATTGTAGAGCCGCATCCTGCGCTGGAAGTCTAAACGCTCTAGGCCTGTGACGACGCGTTCGAAATCTAGCTCATCCGGCGTCGCATTCTGTCCACGGAGTGGGAAGCGTCGCAACCGCGCGAGCCACACCCGCCAAGCGCGCTCCGCAACGTCGCCATCGCCTTGGTGCGGAGTGAGCATACTGAGGCCCGACCAGAACAGCCCGGCGCGCAGAAGCCGCCACCACGCGGTGCCAAGCTGCTCTCGATCGGCGTAGGCAACGCCGACCACAACGGCGGCCGCTCGCGTGTCACCGCTCGTCAGAAGACGCAGGACAGCGGTCTCCCACCCCTGAAAGCCATCTCCATCGGCGAGCCACAGGTGCATGACCGCGTAGGCGACGAACTTCAGCCCGTCGCGGAGATTCCCCATGCGCCGCCCGCGAATCTCTTCTCCTGTCGACGCGACCGCCGCCACACCGGCGCGCACGACTTCGAGCGCTTGCTTCTGCGCTTCAGGGTTCTGGGAGAGCCAAGCGCCTCCCAATGCGACGAGCGTGCCGGCTGCAGCGAAACCACATCTCGATTTCGCGTCCTCATCTTCGCCCTCCGCTCCGGCGTCACACTCTTGGAGCAGATTGAAGAGGTACGCGGCCTCATCGTCGGTGAGCGGTTGGCCGCCCCGAAGCCGCTGCTCGCACTGGTCCGGCACGAGAAGGTACACGAGGGTTGGTGCACTGTCGGTCTGCCACGACAAAATCTCGCGGCGCAGTTCGTCAGGGTACACGAGGCCCTTGTTCTCCGCGCCCGTCGCCGGATCGGTGACGGGCTGATAGTTGGCCCGGTCAAGCGCGGCGAAGAGCAGCTTGAACTCCAACGCCTCCTTAGGGTCTTCAGGCAGCGCCCAGGTCGGCAGCAGCCCTTGAAGACGCCGCGCTACGTCGTCATCGGCCAACAGGAGTTCGACAACAACATCGAGGAACTTCTGCTGGCGATGGGGTGCCAGGGTCCAATCACGCGCGAAGTCGAACATCGCCTGGCCGCCCTGGAGCCAGCTCCATCCGATGAAGTTGTAGCCGACCTGCTTCACGCGAACGCTGTCCCAATAGAACAGGTTCGGGAACGTAATCAAGGCCGCGAGGGGCCCCGTCAGCAGCGACGGCCGATACTTGGCGACGTTGAGAAGCACGCTGACGAGCGCCGCGGAGTTTCCCTCTCGGAGTATCCTGTCGATATCAGCGGTGATGTCCTCACCCGCGTCTAGCCGTATCGTAAGCCAGCGCTCCAACGCATCGAGAGCACAGAACAGGTTTCCGTTGCGCATATCATTGGACTGCGGCCAGCCGAACACCTGCCACCAACCAGGGAAGGTTTTCTCCGACCCGTCCGCAAACTGCAGTGACACCCCGGGTGCCCCGCCGGATCGACCCTTCATGATCTCGGCGACCCAGCGCTCCGTGCAGAAGTTCACCAGCGCTATGAGCGAGGTGAGCGCTGTTTCCGGGGCCAGTTGGAAGAAGGGGAAGAACGGACTCTTCCAGAAGGCCGTCGGGTACGCGTCTTGGGAGTATTCGAGGCCGAGGTCAATTTCGAACCTCTCGGACCCGTCCTCTCGTTCCGGTTGGTCTTCGATGATGAGCGCGAGCAGGACTTCGGCCGCCAGCTCCGGCTGCGCACGCATCAGAGACTGGATGCCGTTCTCCTTGATGCAGGCGGTCCGGAAATCCATGTCGACCTTTTCGCTGGCCCCCAGCGGCCAAGGCGGCAATCGTTCGCGGAACGACCCGAGGGAAAGCGGCATATGCTTTCGTTTTTCGTGCCGCGCCTTGTATTCGGCATCGACCTTCAGACGGTCGGCGTGCGCCTTCGCCTTCTGTAGCTGAACCTCGGTGATGCGCCGCTTGACGTCAGCGTCGACATCTCGGCGTCCCGCAAGTTCAAGCGCCCAGTTCCCGATCTCGATCGGCAGGTCGGTTACGCCAGCCAGTGGCGCGGTGTACAGCAACGGCTCATGCGTCAGGTACATCATGCCGTGGCCCTTCTCGACTTGCACGGTCCGAGCCATGGCGAGCGCCATCTCCGCCATCTCCAGGCGGAAAGGCACGCGATTGCCGCTGCTCAGCGTGTGCGGTGTCTTCGTCAGCCAGGTCTCGATGACCTTCGCGAGAGCGGATGAAACCAGCCCAGCCAGTCGCTCCCGCTGCGCGATGAGGAAGCAGAGAATGGGTGGCCAACGGCCGAAGACAATCGAGCGGTACTGCGCTTCCATGTACAAGCCGACCGCCGCGCTCAGTCCGATTCCGCCGCCGGTCGGCACAGTCGCGACGTGGTGAAAGCGCAGAAGAAGCCGTGAGAAGCGTTTCGCGCCGTTGTCGAGCAGGAGGTCGACGCGTTCGTTCAGGAAGCGTTCGGCGTCGGGGTCCAAGCAGAGCGCATCAAGAAGGATATCGCCCGCCAGCTCGTTCTTCGCGGCCTCCGCGGCCCCAAAGGCGACGTCCCAGGCTGTGCTAGTTTCGGCCGGCTGTCGCAGCAGGAACTGGCCCAGCATCCGGAGCGCATTCGTCCAGAGCGGATTGCCCGCCAAGGCAGACCACTGCGGCGTGTCCGTCCAAATCTGTTTCAGGAACTGGAAGCGCGCCCAATCCGCCGCCAGATCGTGCTCGAACTCAATGCGGTTGGTCCGCTCGTTCAAACGCAGCGGAAGTTCCTCGGGTCGACGCGCGAACGTCGCCGTGTCCGCCTGCTCCAAGTCGGTCAGCGCGAAGCTGCGCTCAAGCGATGCTTCTCTCTGGGCCAGGCGCATCATCAGCGCCTGTACGTCAGCGCGGTCCTTCGTCCAATACTTCCAGAGGCGGTCGGCGATCGCGGTGTGAGACGCCAGTCCACCAGCGTTTGACCCCAGCGCCTCTCCAGCCTCCATGACCCACGCCAGTGTCCGCAGGTTCGTCAGCGCTGCGATGGTGTCGTCATGCGCGGCCAACCAGCCCAAGGTCGCCGACTGCAGAAGCGCCAGCTTCACAGCATCGCTCTTGAGCGCTTCGACCTCGACCAGATGCGCTTTCCGCCCGACGGGTATCGTCTTTTCGCCTTCGACCCAGCTCTGCGTCTGCGTGACGATGACGACCCGCCACGCGCCCTCGCTTTTTTTGTCGTCACTCGGCAAAATAGCTTGAAGCAGCTTGCGGATGACGACGAACTCGCCGGCCTCGATGCGTTCCGCAGAGTCGATGACCAGCACGTTCTGCTGCTCCATAGGGACGTTCAGGACCAGCGAGAGTTCGTGCGTCAAAGGCAGGGCTCCACGGCGCGAGGCGCTAAGCGCCGTCTTCAGTTCTTCCGGACCGAACCACACTTGGTTCCAAGACGGGTACGCGCCGTCCAACACAGACTTGACCAGCGCCGACTTGCCCGAGCCCGACTCCCCGAAGATCACCGTGACCGGGTGGTCGGTGACAGCTGCCTGGAGCGACGCCTTCTCCGCTGTCCGCGGGACGGCGTAGCCAGACGGTAACTCCGTCTCTATCCTCACCTTGTGGTCCGCGGTGATGTTGAAGAGCGTCTCCCAATCGCGCTCGAAGTCCGGATGATGGCGGAGGCCGAACTGGCCCCGGAGCACGGACAACAGGCTCGGGATGGTGATTGTCCCATTGCGAAGGCGCGCCTCCTTCGCGACGTTGATGAGTTCCTTCCAGAGAGCCTGCGCTTCGTCATCACGGCCAGACGTGAGCAAGCGACGGCACTGCGCAACAGCCTGGGTCTCGTCATCGGAGTGCGCGAACTGCAAGTCGGTTGGCAGCACGTACAGGCGACGGATGAGTTCGATGGTCTCCTCGTCGGACGCGCCGCCGGGCTTCCGGACGCTGTCGAAAACGCGTGATTGCCTTGTGTTGCTTCGGATGCGGCTCATTGCGAGCGCGGTATCCGCGCCGTTGCACGCGTTTTTCACTTCGCGCCACGCCGGGTCGAACGCCTGATGGGTGCCGAGCGTGACCAAGGCCAGCACGTCGGCCTCGCGGTTGAACGGCCCCTGCGGGTCACGCCACTGTTCCCAAGCACACGTCACGAAGTCAGCGGGGAGACTGGCCGCGGTCACCTGAAAATTGCCCTTCGCCGAGATCGCAAGCCGCCGAGGCGCGGTGGTGGCTTGGGCCGTCAGCAGCAGGTCGTCGATGCGCCAGCCCAAGGTTGAGACTTGGGCTTGGACCTGCGTGATCACGCCGCCGATACCCGGTGCCTGCTCACCTGACAGGGCCTTCACCAACTGCCAGGCGCATATCAGGTCCTCGAACTCGAACCCGGCGCCGCTCGTCGACCGCAGCGTAGCTGGTGCACGTTTTGCGCTGCCACCGCGAGGCGCTTTCGGCTTCGATGTGTTCTTAGACGGGTCCATTAGCTTCCGAATGCTTGTAGCTCTGGATTATTGCCATATCTGTAGGCGAGAAACAGGTGGTGCAGGCTCACCGTGCGGACCAACGCCATGCTCAGCGGTGGCAAAATGCTGCGCGAGGAACGAGCGCTGCTTTTTGTAGTCCGATGAAGCTATTTGTTATGAGCTTGGCCGGTGACATATCTTTTTCTCAGGTTGACTAGCTCACGATTTCTTTTGACTAGCTCTATCCGAATATCATCCCACTTGGTCAGGATTAACACTTCATTTACCTTTTCTTCGTCTTGATACTCATATGCATACAAACCAACTGGATCTTTTTCATAAATAACCATGTAATCCCTAATCGCTCTATCAAAGCACTGCCTAGATGAATCAACAATTGATTCAATTTTCTCTCTCGCTTGCTTATGAATTCGACTTATTGCTTCAATATAAATTCTAACTGCTGACCTAAGATTAACCTCATCAGGCATCTCATCTAAAACCAACTTCTTGAAGCTATTATCCTCAGCTAGTTCCCTTTTTTGTGCCCCAAAATACAATGAATATTCCAGAAGCCCATCTTCTAGATCAGTCCATTTCGCGCCAGTAGAAATCCTATGTACTGGAATGCCACTGTGTTGAACATGATTTCTTAAAGCCTCCATAAACCTGTATTCAAAGCTTGCGTCATATTCTGTAGAGAAAAAGGCCTTAACCTTAGCTTTCAGAGTATCATCGGAAGGGATACATGCGCATAAATGACTAGAAAGCTGGTCAGTGTAAAGGCGAACAGCAGTTAATAGGTTTACAAGGCGTATATTCAGATCCAGCCGAACATCAAAAAAATCTTTATATTCGATGTGGTTGCGAACCATTTCAGATACTGATGCGTTTATAGCTTTCCTCTCCAACTCTAAAAAGTTGCTGACAATGATTTCATATTTTTCTTCGATTGCTAAAGCATGGAGCAGGATTGGGCGTGAGGTTTTTAGTTCCTCAAATCTTGCCTGATCAATTTCCAACTCTGGAAATCGACCTAGAGCGGCTATTCTGAGAAGGTACTTATTGCTCATTACGTCGTAATCAGCGGTGGCGCCACTCAAATTATCGCGTCAGCGCCGCCACGCTTTACACCATCCGCTGTATTATTTTGTTAGCCATTAAAATATTTCTTCAATAATCTGAAAATCCAACTGTACAGACGGTTTTTCCGGTTGGAGATATGGTTGAATTTCCTCAATAAAAAGTGCCTTAGTGTCCTTCAGGTCATTATCAGTGTATATCAAACAAAAAACGTTATGATTTTTAAAATAGGCACGATGTTTACGCATTTCCTTGGCAAAATTATCAGCCGCCATTTCATTAATTTTCTTTTGAGTAAGTTTCCCGATTTTTTTTAAGTAACCATGGGTAGACCATGGAGATAATTCAAACCCCACCTTATTCAAGGTATATGGGTTGATAACTAAGAAATCCAAGCGATAAATGTGCTTAGTTTGTAGGCCGGCATATCTGAATTCGGGGATCAAGAGAGGAACCAATTCAGGTGTTTCGCTTGACCTGACATATTCGCAATAATGACCAGCAATTTCGTATTCGTATTGGGACCCGGAATTTCTCACTAAAGTGTCTTGAAAAAACAAAAGATACTGGTCTATATCATTGAATTTGAATATTTTGTTTTTCCCAGGAATAACTAAACCGGTTTGCATAACATGGCCTATTGACCAATATGCTTTAGAAAATGAACGAATTTCACTTTTGTCGTTTTCCCATCCTCCACTTCGAAATCTTGGAGTCACTAATAACCCATAATTGGCGTTCTTTTGTCCAATCCAAAGCTCTGCAGATTCTACGGTAGGTCGATTTTTTGAAAGTTCATCAAAATGAGTTAGGTATGATCTCTTAAGGAATAAGACAGTGTATTCTTGGACAATTTTGTGTGATTTTATTAAGTTCCAAAGCCATAGGTCTGATGAGACCCCGTGCGTTAATGCAGACGTTTTTAATCCTTGAAGCCATAAAGAGGCAAACTGATCCTGGCTATTAATAACGTCATTTTTCAAATCAAAATAATCGTCATTTCTACTTCCTAATTGGGCGTTCAGAGATTGTTCACTAGGTATCCCAGTTTTTGCTAGCACAACAGGGAGTAATGACCGCAATTTTGTTTTTATTTCTTTGATAATCCGATTTCTTGCGGTTTTATTTGGATCTCGTTTTGCCATGAATTTATTCCGTTGGCTAACGGCCTACATCACCAGCGGCCCACCACCCAACCTTGCCGCGTCAGCGCCGCCGCGATTCTTGCCGTCTGGTTATGCTTTGGTTAGCACTTATTTATTTTCTGTAACCAGTATCTTTCTCTAGATTTTTACTCTCTGCGGCCTCTTTTGCTAGCTGATCACATCTTTCATTCTCATCATGTCCATCATGCCCTTTAATCCAGACAAAATTTGTAACATGAAGGTCACAAAGACTTAACAGCTTGTCCCACAAGTCTATATTTTCTGCTTGCGTTTTATTGCTTCGTTTCCAATTATTTTTTTTCCACTTTTTGGCCCAACCTTTTGAAATACCATCAACTACATATTTTGAATCACTTGTTATTGTAACTTCACATGGATATTTAAGAGCCTCCAGGGATTTTATGCAGGCCATTAATTCCATTCGGTTGTTCGTTGTAAGAACATACCCACCAGAAATTTCTTTTTTATGTTCACCAAAAGTCAGTATGGCTCCATAACCTCCTTTTCCCGGATTGCCTAAGCACCCGCCATCTGTATAAATTTTTACATGCTTCATTATTCAGCTGACAGATGTTCTATATCTATATAAAATCCTGCTTTTTGAAGACTAGCTGCCAGTTTGTTCTTTGCTTCCTGCACACTATTTTTAAATGGGATATAAATTAACCCGTTGATATCAGAAGGTAACTCTAGGTCTCCTTTGTGAAGTATCGCTACTTTTTCTCTCCCCAATTTTGCTAAAAACATTCCCATTTCAAGTACAACATTTTGTCTGGCTCTAAACTTCCTTTCTGCGTCCTTTCCAGCGATATGTCCCTCATCGTCAGGAGTTAAAAGTACTACAGCATATGGGACATCGGTATTTGCAATTAGTGCCTCAATAATTGTTTTACCATCTGGAGCCATATTGCTAAGAATTACAGGTTTAATATTCATTCGAAGCAAAAGAAGTTCAAGTTGGTCACGGGCTGGTGTGTCATGACCATATACTACAAATACTTTTGGCTCTTTTATGTTGCCAGTTGTTGAGGAGGCCATGGCTGATTGAGGAGGAGGTGACGTTGAGACAGGGGAGCCACCATTAATTACTGAATTTAAAAGACTCTTTTCTTCCGAATCTTTCCCCTGCACGACAACCTTACCCGACCCATACCAATTGGCTTTTGTCCCTTCTGCTAAGACGAGTTGCTTGCCATGCTGTATATCTTTTTCTTCTGTAATTGATAATCCGTGAGTAGTTATAGCAGCAGTCAATTCCTCGTATTTCCATTTTTTCATATATTGACCCCCATGTTGTATAGTGAAGCCGAACAAGTTATTATCCAGTTTCCTGATAACTACTCTATATCGAAATAAGTGTTAATGAGTTCCAAAGTTATTATGCTTCTATCTTGATATCATACATTTTTGGCAGGATAGCAAGAAACCTGATATCCCTCCGTGATTTAATTTCTGCACACTTCAGACTGATAAATTTTACAGATTCCAGTTATTACGCACTATTTCATTGCAGCCCTGATCGGCACGATTTTATTTTCCTCATCCTTTACCAGGCGGTCAAGGTAATCTGCCCAGGCCTGCATCATTTTTTTTCGTTCAGGGAGATATTCGGCATAATTGTATGAGGCTCGCACCCGGTTGCGTTCGGCGTGGGCGAGCTGGCGTTCAATGGCGTCACGGTTCCAGCCTTGCTCGTTCAACAGGGTGCTGGCCATGCTTCTGAATCCGTGGCCGCTCATTTCTTCCTTGGTATATCCCATTCTTCGCAAAGCTGCGAGAACGGCATTGTTGCTCATGGGTCTGGTATCGGTGCGAGGGCTGGGGAAGATGTACCGGCCATGACCGGTCAGAGGATGAATCTCCAGCAAAACGGCTATTGCCTGTTTTGAAAGAGGAACGATATGAGGAGAGCCTGATTTCATTTTATCAGCTGAAATTCGCCATTCAGCTGTTTTAAAATTTATTTCGTGCCATTCCGCATGCCGCAGCTCCCCGGGGCGGACAAAGACCAAGGGGGCAAGTTGCATGGCACACCGTGTAACAACGCGCTTCCCTGGTAGTCATTTATTGCGCGCAGCAGGCCGGTAATTTCTTTCGGGTCAGTGATTGTGGCCATATGCTTGCCGTTGGCCGGAGGAATGGCGCCGCGCAGATCGCCGGTCGGGTCGCGCTCGGCACGGCCGGTGGCTACGGCATAGCGAAAAACCTGTCCGCAATTCTGCTGAGCCCTGTGAGCTGTCTCCAGAATGCCTTTTGCCTCGATTCTCCTGAGGACTGCCAGTAGCTCGGGAGCGGTGACGGATTTGATCGGTCGGGATCCTATCCAGGGGAAGATATAGAGTTCAAAACGGCGGATAATTTTAGTGGCATGACTATCAGCCCAGGAGGGAGAAAACTTGGTATGCCATTCTCGGGCAACAAGCTCGAAAGTTTCCGTTTCCTGGAGACCTGCCTCTTTCTGCACCTTTTTGATAACGCCCGGGTCCGCCCCGTTGGCCAGCAGGTTTCTTGCCTGATCACGTTTTTGCCTGGCTTCGGCCAGGGAGATATCAGGATATGCGCCAAAGGCCAGCTTTTTTTCCTTTCCCTCGAAACGGTATTTAAAATTCCAGAGTTTACCGCCGGAAGGAGTGACAAGAAGAAAAAGGCCCCCGCCATCAAAAAGTTTTAGGGGCTTTTTTGCCGGCTTGACGGTTCTGGCTTTGGTGTCAGTGAGTGGTGCGATCTTCCGTGGCATGGCGGTTTCCTCCGTTTTTGGGGGCTTCCGTTTTGCTTTGGGGGCTTTTTGCCTTAAAAAAGCCCCCAAAAACCTCGGATTTCACTATATCGTATTATGTCATGCCGGACAAAGGAAAAAGAAAAGGCCCGTAATTTCGGGCCTTTTCGGACAGTATCGGACGATACTGTTTATGCAAATGGTGGCGATGCAGGGACTTGAACCCCGGACACCACGGATATGAGCCGTGCGCTCTAACCAGCTGAGCTACATCGCC
>ENA-OSEO01005682-OSEO01005682.1-sediment-metagenome-genome-assembly--contig:-NODE-5682-length-11762-cov-3.806418_pt1 | contig 11762 bp, 9 predicted proteins | sample MGYA00237883_ERZ534232 | MGnify/ENA metagenome assembly ERZ534232
CCGACGCCTGATCCAGGAGATGAAGCGACCCCGACGCCTGATCCAGGAGATGAAGCGACCCCGACGCCTGATCCAGGGGATGAAGCCACTCCAACGCCTGATCCAGGAGACGAAGCGACCCCGACACCTGACTCTGGTGGATCGACAACACCTACAGCTACTCCAGTTACCGGGGAGAACCTTACACTCACACCGGTGCCAGAAGGATCTATCGGTACATTTTCCCAGGATGTGGGTCTGGCAACTCTCCCCGCGCCTTTGGCCGCAAGTGATGAGGTGCTGCTTATCCCTGTCACAGGAGCAGATTTAACCGGATGGAACTTGATGCCGGCAGACATTAGTGATTGGCAGACAATGTTTGTTAACTTTGGTTTGATCTTCCTGGGTATCGCTTTTGTTTTGCAGGGGGTAGTTAATAATCGTATAAAATAACCATCATTGTATTGGATTATAATTTCGGTGCATCCTGAACCAGGATGCACCGAAATTCATATTGGTAGAAAATTCTATGAAAAATAAGCTTGGATTGAATATTAACTCATTGCTTCTGCTCGTTTTTGGCGCATTATTGCTCTATTGGGGAGTCAGTGGAGCGGTTGGCACGCTCCGAACCGGTATCTCAGATCGTGATGGTGAAATTGTTGTTGATGAAGGATTTCTCCCTTATGCCGTGCCGGTGGAAGAAGACGCGCAAGATGAAGGACAGCAATTCTTGTCGGGTCCGCCTGATCAAACCATTGAAGCGTCTGATGAATTGCCTATAACTATCAGTGATGGCGTCGTTGAGTCTGAAAGCAGCGGTGAAATTGAGGTTGTGGATAGCCAGGAAAAGGTTGTTGTCCCTGGGCGTATTGTTATTCCCAAAATTGAATTGATTGCGCCAATTGTTGAAGCGAGCTTGAAAAAAACCTGGTTGGAGGCCAAGCAGTATGAACAATGGCTGGCACCCAATGAGTTTGCTGTTGGGTGGCATTTTACTTCAGCCAGATTGGGTGAGGTGGGGAATACAGTCTTAAATGGCCATCATAATGTACATGGAAGAGTTTTTGTTGATCTCGAGAAATTGGAGCCCGGGGATTTGATATCGGTTTACGGTGAGGGAAATGAATTCAGATATGTGGTTGTGAATAAAATGATTCTGCCTGAACGAAAAGCTTCAGCGGCGGTAAGACTGGAAAACGCACGTTGGATTATGCCATCGGCGGATGAAAGGTTGACTCTGGTTACCTGCTGGCCGTATGAAAGCAACACGCATCGTTTAGTGATTGTTGCCAAACCCAATTCCGATCAATGATTATTTAGAAAGCATTTATTGCGAGTTTTATCGATACGAGTGGTTCAGGTTTGTCAAAATGTTGTTTGCTCTAATTGAATATCTGTCTTGAGAAAAAAAATAAATGGTGATAGAGATAAGGTGATGAACAAAAGAGTCGGGGTTATAGGAGCCGGGCCCGCGGGAATAATGGCGTCTATTGTCGCAGCCAGGTCAGGTTGGATGGTTTTGCTTTTTGATTCAAATCCGGGTGTGGGAAGAAAATTATTGGTGACAGGTGGGGGAAGATGCAATATTACCAATGCAAAGATACACGAGAATGTTTATCACACCAGTGATAAATCTTTTGTGAGAACAGCGTTGCATGATTTTGGACATAGGGATTTAGTAAATTACTTAGAACAACTTTGTATTCCGTTGTACGCTACCGATGACGGCTGGTTCTATCCGATTTCTAATTCCGCGAGTAATGTGGTGGATATTTTAGATGCTGTTCTAGATCAATTTGGGGTAAGGAAAATTTTAAACACAAAGGTTACCCGCATTTTACGAGAGCCAAAAGGGTTTCGCCTTTTTGGCTCTGAAAAAGAATTCTTTGTGGATAGATTAATTGTCGCGTCAGGTGGAAAAGCGTATCCCAGCCTGGGTTCAAGTGGAGAGTTGTTGGACAATCTAAGCGGATTGGGTCATCACATTCTGCCTGTTTTGCCCGCGCTGGCTCCAATCAGAACCGATATGAGCGCGATCCATTCACTTCAGGGAGTGCGGTTAGATGTTACCACTTCATTAGTCAAAAAGGGCAGTGTGCTGGGTGAAGCAACGGGTAATATGATTTTTACATCCTGGGGAGTGAACGGTCCGGCTGTGATGGATATCAGCCATCTTGTAAATTTGAATCAGAGTGATGGTATGCTATTGAAAATAAACTTTCTCTCCAGACAGGAAGAGCTGTTAAGAAAAATGATCTCAAGATATCGAACTGGAGGATTCCCAGTTAAGGCGTTATTGGAATCTGTTTTGCCCCAAAAAATATGCGTGTATTCATTGGAGCGATCAAAGATTGCCGAAAATGAGATGATTGGGAATTTATCAGAAAACCAGCTGAACCAGCTGCTCGAAAACTTGAAAAATGTTTCGGTCAAAGTTAAAGGCACCAGGGATTTTCAATTCTCGCAGGTGTCAACTGGCGGGGTTGATGTGAGGCAAGTTAATCCTGCTACAATGGAATCCCAAATCGTGCGCGGGTTATATCTCGCAGGAGAAGTCCTTGACGTAGTTGGGCCTTGCGGCGGGTATAATCTACAGTGGGCATTTTCTTCCGGAGCGATTGCGGGGAGATTGCTTCCATAAAACGGGCTGAAGTTTTTGCAATGGAAGACATCGCGCATGGTATAATGAGAAGGATAAAAATCAATCAAATTGGAAAAATATCGGAGATCTAAATATGTCTGGTCATTCAAAATGGTCAACGATCAAACGTAAAAAGGGCGCTGAAGACGCAAAACGGGGTAAGATATTTACGCGATTGGCACGGGAAATCGCAATGGCTTCTCGAGAGGGAGGTGGTGATCCGGAATCAAACTTCAGATTGCGTCTGGCAGTTGATAAAGCTCGGGCTCAAAATATGCCCAAAGACAGCATCGATCGGGCGATTAAACGGGGTACCGGCGAGGGAAAAGATGGTGTCACCATTGAGCAGATTTTTTATGAAGGTTATGCGCCGAATGGTGTTGCTCTCATGATTGATTGCATGACGGAGAACCGTAACCGGACCGTTGCTGAACTCAGGCATGCTCTTGGACGGACTGGAGGAACTTTAGCAGACCCTGGCTCTGTTGCCTGGCAGTTTAAAAGAGTGTCTTATTTCAGTATTCCCGCTAAAGGATATGACTTTGATTCGATATTTGAATTAGCGGTTGAAGGCGGCGCTGATGATGTTCAAGAGGACGGTGAATACTATGAAATTGTTGGTCCTATTGAAGTCTTCAAAACTGTGAATGACCTGCTAAGAGCCAAGAAAATTCAACCTGAAGACGCTGAACTGAGAATGGTGCCCAATCAGGAGATGGACCTGGATATCAATGATACGGTACAGGTCTTGAAAGCGATAGAAAGAATTGAAGATCTGGATGATGTTCAAAACGTTTATTCGAATTTGAGCATAACAGAGGAGGCTCTTATCCAACTGGAGTCGGAATAATCTGGAATGATAACCATTGGCATTGATCCCGGTACCGCAACGACTGGTTACGGAGTAATCCGGGAAACAGATCAAGGCTCCCTGCAAGTTGTTGATTATGGTGTGATCGAGACTCCTACAAAGATGCCAATGGAAAAAAGGCTTCAATCTTTATTTCATCAATTAACGGATTTGATATTTCTCCACCGTCCCGAATTTGGCGCGGTGGAGAAGTTGTTTTTTCATAAAAATGTCACTACTGCGATGTCTGTGGGACAGGCCCGTGGTGTGATCATGTTGGCATTGGCAGAAGCTGAGATTGAGGTTGCTGAATACACACCATTGGAAATCAAGCAGGCTGTCACTGGTTATGGGAGTGCAGCAAAGAGACAAATCCAGCTAATGATCCAGGCATTGCTGGGTTTGGAGGACCTCCCCAAACCGGATGATGCTGCAGATGCGCTTGCGGTTGCGGTTTGTTTTCTACATCGTTATAGGATTGATCGACTATCTAGATAATTGGGTTAATTGGTTTCAATCATGATTACCAGTACTTCAAATTCGCGGATCAAACAGATTCGTAAATTGAGCAGCCATAAAGAGCGGTTACAAACAGGAAGCTTTTTTGTTGAAGGGTTGCGGATTGTTGGGGAAGCTTTTGAACAAAACGCGCAATTTGAGTGTCTGATTTACTCTCCCGACTTATTGTCAAGTGAATTTGGTTGGAAAATCGTGCAATATTTCAAAGAGAATAGGATGGAGGTTTTAGAGACCTCTGAAGAAGTATTTAAGAGCATTTCTACAAAGGATGGTCCTCAAGGGCTTGCCGCGGTGCTTTCACAAAAAAAGCAATCTATTGAGAGATTAAGTTTGCAAAAGGGAGATTTGTGGATTGCGCTGGATTCAATTCAGGACCCCGGAAATTTGGGGACAATCTTGCGGACCAGTGACGCGGTAGGGGGCAAGGGATTGATCTTGTTGGATCAATCTACCGATCCATACAGTATTGCTGCCACACGAGCAAGCATGGGGGCTTTGTTTTCGCAAAACATCATACCTGCCAATTTTATGGAATTTAAAGAATGGAAACGTGAAAACCAGATCGCTGTCATTGCAACTTCCGATGCGGCTGAATTGGATTACCAGCAATTTTCTTATCCTGATCCAATGATATTGTTGATGGGCAGCGAAAGGCAGGGCCTTCACCCTGAATATTATGAACTGTGTGATGCCATTGTTCGAATCCCGATGGTAGGCAGAAGTGACTCCTTAAACCTGGCAATTGCCACAGGGGTAACTTTGTATGAGATATTTAATCAACGCCGCGCCAGATCAGTGTGAATTGTTGGATTTAATGATTGTGAGGAATAAATGATCGCCTGTATCAACGGGGAAGTGCTTTCGCTACAAAAAGATAAAGTTGTAATCCGTTTGGGTGGGTTAGGTGTTGAAACCTATGTCCCGAAGAGCATTCTGGAACAGCACCACCCTGGTGATGTGATATTTCTGCACACTTATCTCGTTGTCCGGGAAGACGCATTGATGTTGTTTGGTTTTGAAAAGGAAGTTGAGCGGGAATTTTTCTCGCTGCTGATTGGTGTAAATGGGGTGGGACCAAAAACGGCTTTGAGTATTCTATCCACATTGTCGGTTGACGCGATCCGCAACGCAGTTCTGAGTGAGCAACCTGATATATTTGCCAGAGTACCTGGAATTGGTAAGAAAGGGGCTCAGAAAATAATCCTATCCTTGCAGGGGCGCGTGGGCAGTGAGGAAGAATTCGGCTACCTGCGCGTTTCTGATTTGGATACGGAAATTATTGAAGCCTTAACTTCATTGGGTTATAGTGTGGTGGAAGCCCAAACTGCCTTACAGTCTTTGCCAAAAGACGCTCCCCAAAATGTTGAAGAGCGTCTTTATCTGGTTTTACAATATTTTTCAAAGTGATCTAAGCGGTACAGCAAAAATCCGGGCTTATCAGTTGGTTTATATCGGAGATAGCATAAAGGAGGCTTCTTCCGCTTCGGCCACCTGTATTCCTTCCTGTTCTTTTACTGTTGTCAGTAAAGCGCCACCCAATATAAAGAAAATAATCAGAGAGACAATACTTAATCTGCTGCCTCCCATTAATTTACTCACCAGACCAAAAATCAGGGGTCCGGCGGTTCCTGCAATTTTTTCGCTGACGCTGAAGAAGCTGAAGAACTCCGCGGATTGACTTTTGGGCATCATTCTTCCGCAAAGTGAACGACTTAATGCCTGACTGCCTCCCTGCACAGTGGCAACCGCAAATCCAAGAAGCCAAAAGTGAATTTCGCGCTGTAAAAAATATCCGGCGATAGCGATGCCAGAATAAACTAAAATGCTAAGAAGGATGGATTGTTTGGTGCCAATTTTTTTTGCCAGCCAACCAAACACAAACGAGAAGGGGATCGCCACAAATTGAACCATGAGCAATGTTCCAATGGTGGTTGAACTGCTGAACCCGAGCTCAGTGCCATAAATCGTTGCCATATAGATGATCGTGCCAATCCCATTGTTGTACAACCAGAAAGCAACGAAAAACTTCATCAGTTGGCGATATTTTTTAATCTCAGAAAATGTTTTAACCAATCTCCCCAGGCTTGCTGAAACAGGATTTTGGTGCTCTTCTCCCAGCAAAACTCTGCGAGGAGGCTCTTTGACATGACGCCATAAAGGAATAGTGAAAGCAAACCACCAGATGGCAACCATCAGAAAGGACAACCGGCTCATCAACTCGGTGAGATGGTCTGGCGCCATCAGAATCATTGCCAGATTGACAGCCAACAACAATCCCCCGCCCAGATAACCCATCGCGTATCCTTTTGAAGAGACCTGATCGATTTCTTCTGGATGAGCAACATGTGGCAGCAAGGAATCATAAAACACATTGGCTCCGCTAAAACCTATGCTTCCAAGGATAAAAAAGACAGAAGCCATAAGCCAATCACCCGAACGCACCAGATAGAGCAAAGCAGTGCCGGTGACCCCCATAAACACGAAAAAAGTCAGAAAGCGTTTTTTGGACCCACTGAAATCCGCCATAGCGCCTAAAATTGGCGATAAGATCGCGACCAGAATCAACGCGATAGAGGTTGTGAAAGCCCAATTTGCAGTGGCGTCACTTGGAGCTAACCCTCGCGAGGCTACCGAGGAATAATATACAGGTAAAACAGCGGCCATGATCGTTGTAGCAAAAGCGGAATTTGCCCAATCATACATTGTCCAGGCATTGATAGCTTTGCGGTGTTGTTTGTTATCATTGTTCATTGGAGGGTCTCCTGACGAGTAGAATAACGATAGATGGATTATACATTTGATTTCAGTTGCTGGGGACTAAATTGCTGTGGATTAAATAATTCCTTGATCAAGTGTTCTGTTATAATACAGGTTTGCAAGAATATCTACAATTTGGATTTTGAAAACCGTAAATCCGTAAAGGAAAGATATGTCACATAATGTAATTCGCGTTGTGGGTGCGCGGCAACACAATTTGAAAAATATCACTGTTGAGATTCCCCGAGACAAACTGGTCGTGATCACAGGTTTGTCCGGCTCCGGGAAATCTTCTCTTGCTTTTGACACAATTTTTGCGGAAGGCCAAAGAAGGTATGTCGAGTCGCTTTCAGCGTATGCCCGCCAGTTTTTGGGACAGATGAACAAACCCGATGTGGATTCCATTGAAGGGTTATCTCCATCAGTTTCGATAGATCAGAAAGCAACTTCACGGAATCCGCGTTCTACCGTTGGAACAGTCACCGAAATCTATGATTATTTACGTTTATTGTTCGCCCGGGTGGGTGTGCCACATTGTGCCATTTGCGGCAGAGAAGTTGTGAAACAATCTGCGCAGGAAATTGTCGAATTGGTTGATCTTTTACCTGAAGACAGCCGGCTTTTGATCCTTGCTCCTCTTGTCAAGGGACGAAAAGGTACCTACCAGGCTGTTTTCGAGGAAATCCGAAAAGCCGGGTTTCTAAGGGTACGGGTAGATGGAACTGTTTATAATTTGGATGAAGAGATCGCGCTTGATCGATATAAAATACATACGATAGAGGCGGTAATTGACCGGTTGGTTTTGAATAAACCGGTGGATGAAAAAGAGGCACGTGAAGCCAGATCCAGGTTGACGGACTCCATAGAGACCGCCTTGAAAGTTGGGGAAGGCTATATAACCATACACAATCTGTCTGAAGAGCCCCCCAAAGATTACATGTTTTCTGAATTTTTAGCTTGCCCTGAACATGGAGTAAGTTTAACAGAGATTGAACCCCGCACATTTTCTTTCAACACTCCTTATGGCGCATGCCCTGAATGTCAGGGGTTGGGCAGTAAGTTGGAAGTTGACCCCGATCTACTGATTCCCAATAAAAATTTATCCCTGAAAAAGGGAGCGATTATCGCCCTGGAATGGAGCAGTGGCAGGGGCAAAGACCAGGGGGGCTATTACTGGCAGATGCTGGAAGCAGTAGCGGATCATTATGACATTGATCTTGAAGCCCCGGTAAAGAACCTTCCCAAAGAAAAGCTGGATGTGGTTTTGTATGGTACTGGTGAAGAAGAGATACAGGTCAATTTCTATGGACGCAATGACCGCAGATCGCTAATCCGGACTTCTTTTGAAGGTGTTGTTTCAAATTTAGAACGCCGGTTTCGAGAAACGCAGTCCGAGTATATCCGCCGCAAAATTATGGAATATATGAGCGAACAGGTTTGTCCTGTCTGTCACGGGACTCGTTTGCGATCAGAAGCAATGGCTGTAACCGTTGCTGACAATAATATTATTGAGGTGACAGGTTGGCCGGTTGCAAAATCTTTGGATTGGGTCAGGCGCCTGGCGGGTGTTGAAACACCTCTTAATGCGCGCCAGAAGGCAATCGCGGATCGGGTTCTCAAAGAGATTGAATCGCGATTGGGTTTTCTGGTTAATGTAGGGCTGGATTACCTTTCGCTGCAACGGTCAGCAAGCACCTTGTCTGGTGGAGAAGCCCAACGGATCAGACTCGCGACCCAGGTAGGCTCGCAGTTGATGGGCGTTTTGTATGTGCTGGACGAGCCCTCCATTGGTTTGCACCCGCGAGATAATAACCGTCTTTTGGATACGTTGAAGGGTTTGCGAGATCTGGGAAATACAGTGCTGGTTGTTGAGCATGATGAAGAAACCATTCTGGCCGCGGATTGGGTGGTGGATTTAGGGCCTCGTGCCGGAGAACACGGTGGTGAGCTGGTTGCCGAGGGATCCGTAGAGGAAATTATCGCTTCTCCGGAATCTTTGACAGGTGCTTATTTATCACGGCGAATTCAGGTACCGGTGCCAACGAAAAGAAGAAAGGGTAATGGGAAACACCTGCGGATAGTTGGCGCTAAGGCAAACAATCTAAAGAACCTGGATGTGACCATCCCCCTGGGAAAATTGGTGTGTATCACCGGTGTATCCGGCTCAGGGAAGTCAACCTTGATGATTGATGTTTTGTACCAGGCACTATCCCGCGATCTTAACGGCGCGCGCGCTCAACCGGGCGAATATGAACGGATTGAGGGGATTGAATATCTTGATAAAGTGATCAATATTGATCAGAGCCCGATTGGAAGGACGCCGCGCTCGAACCCGAGCACATATACCGGCATGTTTGACGAAATCAGGAAACTATTTACTGAGCTGCCTGAAAGCAAGATGAGAGGGTATAAACCGGGAAGGTTCTCGTTCAATGTGCACGGCGGGCGTTGCGAGGCCTGCCAGGGGCAGGGACAATTGAAGATTGAAATGCAATTTCTGCCAGATGTTTATGTTCCCTGTGATGTATGCCATGGAAGCAGATTCAACCGGGAAACGCTGCAAGTTAAATTCAAAGGTCTTTCAATCGCGGACGTTCTGGACCAGACTGTTGACGGCGCGATTGAGTTGTTCTCCGCTTTCCCGAAAATCATTTCAAGGTTGAAGACACTGGAAGATGTCGGTTTGGGATATGTTAAAATCGGCCAACCCGCGCCAACTTTGTCGGGTGGAGAAGCGCAGCGAGTAAAACTGAGTAAAGAACTATCCCGCAGAGCAACCGGAAAAACATTGTATGTTCTGGATGAGCCTTCGGTTGGATTGCACGCGGCCGATGTACATAAGCTGATTGAAGTATTGCAAAGGCTGGTGGATTCTGGAAATACAGTATTGATCATTGAACACAACCTGGATATCGTCAAAGTGGCTGATTACATTATTGATCTGGGCCCGGAAGGTGGAGATCGGGGAGGGCAATTGATCGCATGTGGCACTCCAGAAGAGATTTGTGAGGCAGCGGAGTCGTACACCGGTGATTTCCTCAGAAAATATTTGCAAGAAAATCATTACAAGGAACGATTCGCCAGAATCGAGGATATCAGGTAGAATATCAAATTACAGGTGACTGGACAATAACTAAAAAAACAAATTAGTTCGACTAATTGGAAAAAGCAGGTACATTTATGACTGATAAAGAATCTCCCCAAAGCGTTATAGACGCATACAAGAAGCGTCAAAAGATGATGCCTATTTTGATTAGGGGGTTGGCAATATTGCTGGTTGTTGTGGGGGTTATCATTCTGGTGGTGTGGTTTACTTCATCAGATGGTCCAAAGCTTTCCATTTTCGCTAGCGCGACACCTACCGCTACCAATACGGCAACACCCACTCCGGTTACACCCACATCGACACCAACCCTCACATCCACTGTTACCAATACACCGACGATGACCAACACCCCGACACCTTCCGGACCTTTTGAATACACGGTTCAGGAAGATGATAATTGCTGGGGTATTTCGCAACAATTCGAGGTGGACCTGGTGGTTTTGCTTGCGCTGAATAATTTTGGCTCAACCTGTCCAATCAATCCTGGTGATAAAATCCTGATTCCGGCCCCTGGGCAGGAATTGCCAACTGAGACGCCAATCCCAACGGATTTACCCAGAGGGACCAAAATTACTTATGTTGTAAAATCCGGTGAAACCCTGGATGTTATCGCGTCGCGGTTCAATACAACCGTGGAAGACATTATGTTGCAGAATGAACTGGAAAATGCCAATGAGATCTTCGCCGGGCAGGAACTGATTGTGCGTGTTTACCTGGTAACGCCCACCCTTACAACCGCGCCTACCAGCACCTCTGCGGTTACAGCAACAACCAGTCCAAACACAACAACCACGCCAGCTCAATAGTACGATCCGAACTAAAAACAAAAAGTTCCCCGCTCTTTGGAGCGGGGATTTCTTTTAATTTCCTGAGCAGCGATCGTTTTTAGTAATTGTATTAAGCCTAAATTTAACCATCCATTGTATAGTTATTAGATTGTACAAAAATGTAAAACGAGTTGAAAAGCCATCGGGTAGTATATATGAAAAAAACAGATGTGATTAGGATAGTGGCAGGGTTATTTATCCCTGGGTTGGCGATTATTCTCTTTTGGGTTTTCAGCAGGAGTCAGGTGAATGTTGTTTTTCCACTGGAGGATCAAATTGGTGCCGCGGGGCCAGCGCGTTTGGATTTTACAGAGTTGATGGATACAGCTTCGGTAGAAGAAAGAATCAGTATTGATCCACAGATTGCAGCACGTTTTAATTGGGTGGGAAAGACTTTATGGATATGGCCTGAGATACCATTTGAACCCGGAGAATATGAACTTGTGCTTCATTCCGGTTCCAAAAGCCTGGAAGGGAGACCGATTGAGGAAACAGCAGTATGGACATTTCTGATTCGTGAGCCGAGGCTGGTTTTTCTTTACCCGGCAAATGGAAAAACTGAATTGTGGAAATATGATCCCATAAGTGACTCGCACAAGCAGCTTACAAGTACAGGCGGAAAAGTATATGATTACACGGTATCAATGGACGGCGAACTGATCGCGTTTTCTGTGATAAATGCTTTGGGAGGGTACGATTTATGGACCATAAACCGGGACGGTGAAAATCCCAAAAAACTGGTTGACTGCGGCAATGAAGTATGCATTGAACCAGCCATCAGTCCTGATGGATCAAAAATCGCGTATAGCAGAGCGGTGTGGGTGACGGGAGAATCTTTGGCTGGTTCTACGATCTGGTTGGTTGATATAAAAGGCAAAAAATCTTCGCTGCTGGTCGATGCCCCCACCATCTATGGAACGGGCAGTGTGTGGTCACCGTTAGGTGATCGTCTGGCATTTCTGGACGAAACAAATGGTTTATTCCGAATTTTTGACTTCAAGAAGCTGGAAATCACAAATCTGCAATCTGCCGGACAGGAAACGGGAGCCTGGTCGCCAGACGGAAGTAAGATGTTGATTC
>ENA-OSEO01005683-OSEO01005683.1-sediment-metagenome-genome-assembly--contig:-NODE-5683-length-11760-cov-6.510828_pt1 | contig 11760 bp, 10 predicted proteins | sample MGYA00237883_ERZ534232 | MGnify/ENA metagenome assembly ERZ534232
CGAATTTTTTCAAGATGTGTACAGCATGAACGGCTCCGTCCACGAAATGGTAATCGTCGCTGAATCGCTGGAGGCCGTACCGGAAATCAAGAAAGAGATTTCGGCAAAGCTCGCCGACCTGCAAGAGCACTCCAATTTGGTCGTGCTTGATTGGAAACAATTGATGCCGGGCCTGATCCAGGCGATCAAAATGGACTTGGTGAGCGGCTTCATTTTCTATATCATTCTGGTCGTGGTGGTTGCCTTCAGCATCCTCAACACCTTCCTCATGGCCATTCTGGAGCGTACCAGAGAGTTCGGCATCATGATGGCCATAGGAACGGCGCCCAATCGTCTCACTAAAATTCTGCTGCTCGAATCGGCCGGCATGACCTTGATGGGCCTCATATTGGGGGTCCTGCTGGGAAGTCTGGTTACGTGGTACTTCCAGATACACGGCATAGTGATTTCCGGAACAGCCGACATTATGCGTCAATATGGCTTGCCCGAAAGGATGTTCCCTGCGCTCTCGATTCTCTCTATCTGCGTGGGAGCTGGAGTTGTGTTCCTGATCACTATCCTCGCCGCTCTCTATCCGGCTCTGAAAGTACGGCGTTTGCGTCCGGTGGAGGCTATTTCCTCGACATGATAAGACGACCGTGACGGGTGTGATTCTATGTATCTTCAATTGGGATGGCGGAACATCTGGCGAAATCCGCGAAGAACCACGGTTATCGTAACGGCGGTGGTCATCGGCGTATGGAGCATGATCTTTCTCGGCGCCCTGATGCGAGGTGTCGCCGACCAAATGGTGCGAAACGGGATCGCCACACTCACCGGCCACCTGCAGATTCATCAGAAGGGCTATCGAAGCGATCCGGTCATAGAAAACAGCATCGAAGCACCATCAAACCTTGAACAGGCGCTCACCAGGCTGCTTCCCCCGAATGCGCATTGGGCTCCAAGAGTTCGTGTAAACGGCGTTGTCAGCAATGCACGCCACTCCGACGGTATCACCTTCGTCGGCGTCGATCCCGCACGCGAAGCCGAAGTCTCCTTCGTCAAGCCGGCAATCGTGGAAGGCAGGTATCTGGTTGACGAGGATGAATACGGCATTTTGATCGGCGAGGCCCTGGCGGAAAAATTCGAGACGCAGATAGGCCGCAAAGTAGTGATTATGTCCCAGGACACGAATGAAGAAATTGCCTCCCGAGCGTTCCGGATTGTCGGCATTTTTAGAGCTGAAATGGAGGCGACCGAAAAACAATTCGTCTTTGTCACTTTGCCGGCTGCTCAACAGATGCTGAGCTTGCATGACGGAATATCCGAAATTTCCATTCTGCTGCCATCCCGCGAGCAAGTCGATTCCGTAGCCGCGGCTTTGCGCCACGTCCTGCCCGCCGAGCTCGAGGTTCAAACCTGGCAACAGCTGCTGCCCATGGTCACAGCAGTTCTTACCATGTACGACAGCTTCATCTTTCTTTGGTTTCTAGTGGTCTTTGTTGCCATGGCCTTCGGCATCGTCAATACCACTCTGATGGCAGTGTTTGAAAGGGTGCGTGAATTCGGACTGCTCAAAGCACTGGGAATGAGGCCGCGGTCCATCGTGCTCGAAGTGCTCACCGAATCCTTTTTCGTGCTGGTGATTGGCGTGGTCCTCGGAAATTGCTTCGGGTTTTTGACAACGAATGCCCTTTTCCGAAATGGCATCGATCTCTCGGCTCTCTCCGCCGGATTGGAATATGTGGGTATGGCACGGGTGGTGTATCCGATCATACTGAGCAAAGATGTCATTACGGCAAACCTGGTGGTATTCCTGCTGGGGCTGCTGGTGAGCTTGTATCCGGCCGTCAAGGCTGCCAGATTCACACCGGTTGAGGCCATGGCGCATACATGAGAGTTGCAGAGAGCATGCTTCATGCTCATTTCGGCCGCCGATAATCGGAGATCAAAGATGAACATTGTGGAATGCACAAACGTCACCAAGATATATCAACAGGGCAGGGTAAAAGTCACGGCCCTTGACGACGTGAGTCTTTCCATGGAGAAAGGCAGCTTTGCGGCTCTGGCCGGACCTTCGGGCTCGGGCAAGACGACTTTGCTCAATATCATCGGCGGACTGGACGTGCCGGATTCCGGGCGGGTGTTGGTGGATGGGAATTCTTTGCAGGAGATGACCCAATCGCAACTGGCAAATCTGCGGTTGCATAAGGTAGGTTTTGTTTTTCAGTCTTATAATCTGATTCCCGTCTTATCGGCCGTGGAAAACGTCGAATTTGTCATGCTCCTCCAGGGTATCGCGGCAAAAGAACGGAGAGAAAGGGCCATGGCCATATTGGATGATGTGGGACTGGAAAACAAATACCGTCGGCGCCCGGCGGAGCTGTCCGGCGGACAGCAGCAGCGGGTCGCCGTGGCCCGGGCGATTGTCTCCAGTCCCTCCATTGTGTTGGCCGATGAACCCACTGCCAACCTCGATTCGAAAACCGGCAATGGCCTGCTGGAGATGATGAAAGAAATGAATGAGCGGAAAAAAGTCACTTTTATCTTTTCCACCCATGATCGCATGGTGATGGATTATGCGCGCCGCTTGATTCAGATACGGGACGGCAAAATCTTTAACGATCAGCTGAAGCCCGGCTAGGAGTTTGCCCGAGAATAGCTCCCTGGTGCTTTTCCGTCATTCTGTCGAACGCCTGAATCAGGTAACCATGCGCACCTCTAGTATCCGGCTTTTGTGTGAAAATGTAGGGAGAGTTCCCCGAACGCACCTCGGTCGGCTCGTTCGGGGAACGAGCCCTACATACAGGATTTGCATGGCTCATTGTGACCCGGGAGTCATGGGAGCTCATTGGAATCACGCCGAGGCAGCATTTTCGGACACGCTCCCGGGAAGAATCCTGCTTTTGTGGGGTCATGCCTGAATGATTAGACGTAGGCTCAGTCGACATCGCACTCAGCATCGAACAGGGCGACCACGGTTTTGGCTAACAGTCGTTCTCTTGGCCCCGGCATTTTTTTCACCCATCATGCCACCTGTGGCTTGGTCGTCCGCCTCGCAGTCCTCTTCGGATTCAAGCCTCCCTGCAGAGCGCCAGGTCGACTCGCATGAAAGCCGGCTCGATCAGGTCAAGGCCGAATGGGGAGGCTATCTGAAACTGCGCGGCTATGTCTCCTGGCCCGGAACCGATTCCATCTTCGAACCGGTGGGCACTGGAACCTTTTACGACGGAAACGCTCAGTTCAGACTGATCAATAAGATCATTTTGGGGGATTGGGGCTACTTTGACACCCACTACGAACTGATTCTTTCCGGTGGAGACACCTGGAAGAAAGGCCGAGCCCTGAATGCCCTATTCCCCGTCGCTTTTGAAGATACTTTCCTGCTCGGCGGGCCGGTGAATGACGATAGGCGGCTGTTCGATCTGAGCACGGTCATCAAGGAGACCAATGAATATGTTCTCTACGGCAGAGTGGACAGACTTTTTTTAACTTTGCTGCCCAAATGGGGAGCGGTTCGCATCGGACGGCAGGCGATCACTTGGGGAAACGGCATGCTGTTCAACCCCATGGATCTGTTCAATCCTTTTTCGCCCACCGATATCGATCGAGAATACAAAATCGGCGATGATATGCTCTCCATCCAGGCTCCGATACCCGAGATTGGAGATTTTCAACTTCTTTATGTGCCGAGAAACGACCCGGACCTCGGAAACCCGCAATGGAGCTCATCATCAGTGGCCGGGAAATTCCATTTCAGGGTGGGCTCCACCGAATTTGATATCATGGCGGCCGGCCATTACGACGATGCCGTCCTCGGGATCGGCAGCGTCGGTTACATCGGCGGTGCAGCCTGGCGTGCGGACGCAACCTGGACTCTTTTGCAGGATGAGGATTATCGGAATGGGTTCCTGTCGCTGGTCGCAAACCTCGATTACTCCTGGACGTTGTGGAACAAAAATTTCTACGGTTTTCTGGAATTTTTTTACAGTGGGGTGGGGGAGGAGAGCTACACGCAGGCATTAACCGATCCGGATATCGTCGAGCGCCTGGATCGCGGCGAATTGTTTACGCTGGGTAAATATTACCTGAGCGGTTCGTTGAGAGTCGAGCTGCATCCGCTGTTCAACGTTTTTTTTACGGTCATCAATAACATGGCTGATCCGTCGGGAATTCTGCAGCCTCGAGCCGTTTGGGACGTTACCGAAGATGTTCAGCTCATTTTTGGCAGTAACATCTTCTACGGCAGGGAAGGTACGGAATTTGGCGGATTCGAGCTGCCGGGAGCCGATTTGACCAATGCTCCGCCAAACAACATCTACCTTTGGCTCAATTACTACTTTTGAAACAGGAGCGGACATGTTCGATAAAAGCAGCGACCTATTTCCAGTTAAGAAGAGCTTCATCTGTCTGGCTCACTGCGGCATTTCCCCGCTATACAGCGGAGCCTTTCAGAAGGAGCTGGAAATCGCCCGGGCTCATCGGGACACGGGTGCGCTCGCCTTCAAGCGTTACGAAGATTATCTCGATGAGCTTCGCTCAACCGCCGCCCGATTGCTTCAAACCTCGCACCAGAACCTCGCTTTTGTGAAAAATACGACCGAAGGATTGGGTCTCATCGCCAATGGTTACCCCTTCCAAAAAGGCGATCGGATCATCAGCTACATCCATGAGTATCCCGCCAACCATTATCCATGGAAACTGCAGGAGCTGCGCGGCGTTGAACTGGTGCTGCTGCCGAATCGCGGCAGCCCGTGCGGGACTGCAGAGGGGATGCCTTGCAGTTGGTCTATGGCGGACCTGGAGCAATTGGTCAACAGCAAGACCAGAATAATTGCCCTGAGCCACGTGCAGTTTACCAGCGGCTTTGCCGCCGACCTCGAGGAGCTTGGCGACTTCTGCCGAAGCCGCGGAATCGATCTGGTGATCGACGCCGCCCAGAGCCTTGGCTGTCTGCCTGTTTACCCGGAAGCATACAATATTGCCGCTATGGCATCATCCGGTTGGAAATGGCTTTTGGGACCGGTTGGAACCGGACTGCTTTACACATGCGAACAATTTAGAGATAAACTCGGCCATGTTTTGGTCGGTGCCGAAGTGATGCTGCAAGGAACCGATTATCTCGATCACACCTGGCAGCCTCACCGCACCGCCCGCCGCTTCGAGTACAGCACGTCTCCCGTGAGCCTTGCCGCCGCCCTCAAAGCCTGCATTGAAGAAATCCCCTTGCGCTACGGGCCGGAAAACATCCGCAGGGAAGTCTTTCGACTGCAGGACATTATTCTCAAAGCTTTGGACAGGGATCGATTCACTCCCGTCGAATTTCCACTGAAACACCGCTCCGGCATCCTTTCGCTGATTTGCAGGGATGATCCCGATGCGATTATGAAGACGATGGAAATAGAGGGCGTGACCTGCTCTTCGCGCGGAGGATACCTGCGGCTCGCTCCGCATTTCTACATCAGCGACGAAGAAATACAACGGGCAGTCTCCATACTGAATTCGGTTCGAGTATGAACCGCGTCTTGTTTTTCTCAGCGCAGATACCACCGACAGGCCGCATCGGTCTGCCACCTTGATTATTCTCCAGCTCATTCATAGTTTTCATCCTAAGGGTGTGGTTTTATGAGAGTCATGGGCAGGGCTGGAAACCAGGAAATCATTGAATGGCAGGAGTCGGAAAAATGAAAGTTCTCATTTTATATTACAGCACTTATGGCAATGTGTACCAGATGGCCAAACTGGTAGCAGAGGGCGTCGCAGACGTCGAAGGTGTGGAGCCGGTTTTGCGCACCGTGGCTGAGCTGATGCCCGAATCCCTGATAGAATCCCGGGCCGATATGAAGGCGGGGAAAGACATGCAAAAAGCTGTACCCCTCGTTACTCTGGACGATTTCAAGGAAGCCGGGGCATTTGCCTTCGGCACGCCGACCCGGTTCGGCAATGTCTCCGCCCAGTTGAAAAATCAGATCGATCAATTGAGCTCACTGTGGCTCAACGGAGAATTCGAGGGAAAGCCGGCCGGTGTTTTTGTCTCAACCGGCAGTCTGCACGGTGGACAGGAAACCACGATTCACACTTTAATGGCGCCTTTGCTGCATCTCGGGATGATCCTGGTAGGGGTTCCTTACTCGGTGCAGGAGCTTTTCACCACCAAGGGGGGCGGATCGCCCTACGGACCCGGACACGTTGCGGGAGCGGATAACAGCAGGCCAATCGACCCGGAGGAGGCGGCCATCTGCAAGGCTTTCGGACGCCGGCTGGCAACCATCGGAAAGCAAATGGCCAGGACCTGAAAGGAGACTGCTTTCGTGTGGGATCTGGAAGAGCTGAAAAGACATCGGGAAGTGATCGATCGATTGGACTGGGAAATGACTCCTGAGAAGGCTGTGGAAACCTACTTGGAGTGGGGCACCGGCTGGTCGCGAAAGGGCGATTTTATGCGGCATTCCGACCAGGAAAGCTATTATTTTGTCGTATACGATTGGGAAAAACCCCTGCGTGTCACGCTGGTCAGAAGAGACGTTAAAGAACTGGAGGAAATGGCGAAAATCGATGCTCCGGGGGATTTGATCCAAAAAGCGATCTATGAAGGAGGCAGAAAACCAGGGGTTGGAGTCTATGCTGTCAACGAAGAGCTCAAGGAATGGTTGCGGAAGGCTCTGAACTGCTGAAGGCTGCGCACGGTCTCCAATCACCCGAAGGGCGCCAACTGGATCTGGAGGAATTGCCCACCTTCGGCGTAGCGGTATGAGACAAGCAGGGAGACGAATGAACCATTTGCAGGACTGGACCCACAACTCGGAGCTTGGGAAGCAGCGCAGGAGCCCCAAGTATGGACGTAGCGCCATCCGTGTTAATCCGTGTCTAAGGACGCATTAAGAAATAACGGCTCATCGCGGACTAGCGTGATCGTGTCGCTCTGCAGCCGTTTGCCCTGAGGTATCGAAGGGCAACCCATCCGTTCGTGCTTCGATACCTCAGCACGAACCGAGTGCGTAAATCACGGTAATCCGCGATGAGCCGAAATAACCTATGGCAATGAGGATCTCGAACATGTTGTGGCGCGGTCAGGAGACCGCGCCACAACGATGCTACAGGTTATATCTTGATGACTCCTAAGTGCAACGGGGAAGGCTCCATCAATTGCCGGTGCGGTATTGGAGACTGTACCCGAACTTGTCGGGATTGTCTAAAACGGTTTTGATCGCCAAGGTACGATATAAATTCCCTTCGGCTATCTGAGGCAGGTGCAGGTTATAGGCATCACTGATCTTTTGAGTAGCGATCGATTCTCTCAAGCTGCTTTCACCACAGTAATATGCGGCCAGGGCCAAGCTCCAGCTGCCAAACTTGCTGTTCAGGTCTTGGACCTTGAAGAGCAAAGCGCTCACCGCTTGTTCGAAAGCGCTCTGCTCGTCCCCATACCTCCCGAAATTCGAACCAAGCAAACGCCCGGTACTGGCTCTTTTCAGCCAGACATCGGGCAGCAGATCGGTTTCTTCGATGATGAAATATTTCAAGTCGTCGGGAAGCGAGAGCGACTGCAGACGTCTTTCCAGCCATGGGAACTGGCGCTGCATTCGTTGCAGCCAGAGATAAACCTGGCCATTGTTATAGACGACAATGGTGAACTCCTTATCAAAACGCTCCCAAACTTCCTGGTTGTTGAGCGGAACGGGCTCTCCACAAAAATCTATGCTTTGCGGAGTCGGGATATAGGCTGCCAGATTAATGGACATTCCCGGTCTTGGCGATTCAACGGGCGGCACTTCAGGGGCCGGCGCCTGTTCTTGGACCAGCGCCTCGGGGGGAGCAGGCGCTGGCTGCTCCACATCGGCTCGGTGCGTGGAGCAACCCGCAGAAAACGATATGGCTGCAAGTAACAATAAGATGAACAAAACCCTTGAATGTAGATGCTTCCCCACAGTCTCCAAGCCTCCAATCAGAACATGATGATCGATCTTTGGTGTCTTGATAGCAAGTGCAATTTAACTTGTCCGGTTAAAAACTCTCTCTCTAACCGCAGAGAACGCGGGATATGCTGAGAATCTTTGTCACCAAACTATACCATTTCTATTTTCGCAGAAATTCTTGCCGCGTGAAAGACAATTCATCACACTTCATGAATTCAAAAGGTCGGAGCTGTTTTTTGATCCATCGGTGGAACAATGAGCGGTTTTCTCCTCCATCGGCAAAGCCATGGCCACCAACTTTTGCATGGTCGTCCGCTCCGCGGCGGCCGGATCAGAACCCGGTCCGACATATAGGCGATAGGAGTATTGATGCTCAACAGGCTCGTTCCCGCCTTCCAGAGCCAGTTTTTTTTCTTGCCTTCTTCCACGTGACTACGCCATAAAAGTCAAATACGAGCAACTGCTGAAGGAGATAGAAATGCGTAAGAAAGGATCAAAGAATTCTATGAAAAAAAGAATAACCTTTCAAAATTACTCAACAAAATTATTGTAACAGATAAAACGATTCAAACAAAGTACCATCATTTGAATAAGAAAGTCCGGGACTTGCTCAGAGCACAGGGGATAGATGCAGAAAAAACTGAATTCGTCGACAACCCCAATGAAACAAAAATGTCCGCTGTGATCATAGAATTGGCTGAACCATAATAACATACATCTGGATATATCGTCAGTTCCATTGGGCGAGGAAAACAGGCTTATTGCAGACAAATAAATAACAATGCCTAACGTTGCGTCAAGCGGCATGTTCCTGGGTGTCTCCTCGCCGGCGTGAGAGGTAACAGAACAACGCCAGAGATAAGAACTATGAAACTCCTTCCCGTTTGATTCCTCGCTACTTACGCTTGTTGGTGGGCCTTTGGGAAGCATTTTGAATAATAGAGCTCAGCCATGAAGAAGATAAAAAGAAAGAAGCCGAAAACAAAAAAGTTTATCATGCGCGTCGATCCGGAAGTAGATGAGGCAGTCGATCAAGCCTTGGCGATGGCCGAACAAGGTTGGATCAATAGAGCAGAACGGCTTATCGTTGAATTGCTGGAGGAGCATCCCGATATTCATACCGTCCAGTTCGCAATGGGAGTCATATTTGCGAGGAGGGGACACCATGATCGAGCCATTGCCTGTTTTGAAAAAGCCATCATCATCTTCCCCTATTTTGCGGAAGCCTGGTTCAATAAAGGATTTGCTCATCAGGAGAGACTTGAAATAGGAGGAATGATTAGAGCATATCAGCAGGTAATTGAGTTAGGAGATCCTGCAGAGGGCTTTGTGCAGCAGGCAAGGGATATCATAAAAAATCTCGAACACCAGATACGCGAAGACAAGGGATTGAGTCTGCAAGATTATTTAAAGGCAATGGACAAGTTCGATGGAGCCGTTGCTGCAATGCAAAGGAATGAATGGGAGAATGCCGTCAGAGGATTTCAGCAAGTGTTGGCATTAGATACCGCCCACACGCAGTCGTACGGCAATATTGGGATCTGCTACGGGCAGTTGGGACGCAAGCAGGAGGCGATCGAGGCACTTAACAAGGCATTAGAACTGGATCCGCAATATCAGCCGGCCCTGCAGAACCGAAGAATTATCATTGGCTTGAAGGAAGGCGAAAGACTGCGGGCGATGATTGATACGGTGAATTACTACAGAGACTACTCCTCAGCGAACAAGCAATCGTTGTTCAAGAGGCTGTTTGGGCGATTCGTGAGGGAATGACTCAATTGTAGCCTTTGGACCAAGTGTGAGATACTCGACTCGCACTCGACGGCACGAACAAAAAGCGATCTAGGTTCCCGGTTTTGTCGCTATTTCAACCACGCCCTTTTCCTGCCTGTCAGTTCGTTGGTGACCATTTGGACGCTAAAGGACGGGGTAAAGCTCTCGACCGGGAAATGGGCAGGCACCAAACTTTAAACATCCCATTGAGATTTGAACAGAGAAAAGCATGGCAAAGCAGCCGCCACAAACGGATCAGACAAAAACCGGCTCTTTTGAGCAATGCTACCCGCGCATTGGTGAATGGGTAAAATCACATGGTTGGATAGAAATTGGGCAAATCGATGGGATGCCCTCATTTGTGATGGCATTGGATGAAGGCGGCCTCATTTGGGAAGGAAAGCGAAGGTACACTACCGTTGACCAAGCTTTGCACGAATTGGAAAATGGTATCTCGGCTTGGCTCGATAAACAGTACGGAGATTAGGGTTGGTATCCGCACCGGCCCTATCTCGCAAGAATTCTATCGGCGGTAAGGGATCGTCTTTCCCAAAAAGGTGTAATCGATAGAACCGTTTTGAGAGACGCCAGCGCACTTTTGATCTGGACTGATATCACGCGCCCACCGGTAAGCTCTCAGCGCCATGTCTCCCGGCCTTGCCTACATGCCGGACCTGGACTCTATTGTCGTTCTCATGGACCCGCCAAATTTTATTTGCGGGTCCGTCCCCTTGCCGTTATCAGCGGTCGCACAGCCCATCAGTAGGATGAGCAACAAAACAGCGAGAAAAGTTTTCATGCGAGCTCCATTAAATCGCTTTCCTGTGGACGTGAGGATCGACCTCTAGCAAAACGATGAGCATATCTCGTCCTTAGCTCTACCAATGGGCTACCTTTCATTTAATAGCAACAAATAATAGAAATTGGTATCAATTTTGCTCCTTTTTCATCACAGGCAGCCGTTCTCCAAAAAACTGTAATGTCCCTTCCGGCTGAAAATAATGTGATCCAGCACGGTAATGCCGAGGGTTTCGCCGGCCTCCTTGAGCTGCCGGGTGATCAGAAGGTCCTCTTTGCTTGGAGTGAGGTCGCTGGATGGATGGTTGTGGGCAAGGATAACCGCCGAGGCCCGGTCCGTTATGGGATCGGCAAAGACTTCGCGCGGGTGGACTTGGGTCTTATTCAGCAAGCCGATGGAGACGACGCGGGTGGTGATGATTTCATTGGCGCCGTTCAGTGAAACACAGAGAAAATGCTCCTGCTTGCGATCTACGTAATGGCGAACCTCCGGCAGGACGTCAAGCGGCGTCTTGATCTTGATACCCTCCGGCCGGATGCGGCGGCGTGCGAATTCCAGGGCCGCTGCGATAATAGTCGCCTTGGCCGGCCCCACTCCTTCCAGTCTTTGGAGATCGGCCAAGTCCGGCCTGCCGTGGTGGTCATCCACCAGTCTGACAATGCGTTTGGCCACAGTCATCACATCATGGCCCTTGGTGCCGAAGCCGAGCAGGACAGCCACCAGCTCCTCATCGGACAAGATGCCGGCCCCTTTGCTCTGCATCTTTTCCCGGGGCCGATCATGCGTCGGCAGATCTGCTATGCGCTTGGCCATAACCTGCACCTCCTCCTTCAGGTCATGCCGCCCACTTGCGGCCGCTGTTGGCGTATTGCAGCATCATATCGAAGACGTTGTCGCATTTTTCCTTGAACAACAGCCGGTCGTAGCTGGCGGGCAATTTTTCGTCCAGCACCTGCTCGACGGTGGAGCGGACAATGGACTTGGTCTGGGAATCCTTGTGCCAGTCCTGCACCAGCACCTTCGGGTGTTCCTCCAGCAGCCTGTGCAGCAGGGATTTGGCAGCCAGCTTGACCTTTTTCTTCTCTTCCGCGGTCATTCTCTCCTTTTTCAGCAGATCGTAGAGCTCCAGCTCGTCCTCGCTCAAACCTTCCCGTATGTGCCGCTCGTCTTCTTCCTTTAACCCCCTGGCAAGGTTCATCAGTTCATCATAATAATTCTCGGTCGATGAGCCTCCGGAGTTATAGGTGTTGATGATCTCCTGCAGCTTCTGTGCGAAATCGGTCCGCGTCATAT
>ENA-OSEO01005684-OSEO01005684.1-sediment-metagenome-genome-assembly--contig:-NODE-5684-length-11757-cov-4.509418_pt1 | contig 11757 bp, 6 predicted proteins | sample MGYA00237883_ERZ534232 | MGnify/ENA metagenome assembly ERZ534232
TTGGTTTGAACATATCTTGATTTTATTAAAGTTTTCGGTTTTTGTCTAATTGAGATTACCTTTTTGCAGTGGAGTCACGGATGTATACACGACAAGTTGGGGTAAGTATGCCCTGTATATTGACGCTACAAATGATGCCAATGGTGCTACTAACGACGCCTGGGGGCGAAACGTGGTTGTCAACGATCCGCACAAACCTGAATTCGGGATTTATACCTGGGTGGATGCATCACCCTATGCCCCAGACAAAACTAATTTTGTGGCCTGGACAGGCACAGAATGGGACTGGGCTAATGCGGGTTCGGTTAATGAAGCTGCCTTGGCTGGGGGATCTCCTTCAGTTATTGAATGGGCTGTTGAGAAAAACCGACTGGGTAATCCTGACACGCTCTGGCTGGAAGTCTGGGACACTGGTGGTGGCGGAGGGGATAACGCGCAGGATACAATCAATGATCCAGCGGATGATTGGAACGCGACTGATTGGAACACACAATCAATATTGAGTAACTCCACACGGTATCCACTCCCCGTCGAGCCACCACCTGCCAGCCACGACAATAACGTCTGGTGGGCAGACCTAGGCCACGACAGCCGCGACACGCTCTACCGCACTCCGGGTGGACCGGTAACCACCGGCACCGAGGTGAAGCTGCGCCTGCGCGCGGCCCAGGGCGACCTGACTGAAGCCAAGCTGCGCCTCTACAATGACCGTACGAACGTGCAGAGCATCCTGCCGATGTCTGTGGCCTACAGCGATGGCACCTACGACTGGTGGGAAGTTGCCGTCCCCGCTAGCGCCGACCCGACCGTTTACTGGTATCGCTTCATCGTTATCGATGGAACTGATACAGATTACTACGAAGATGACGCAGCCCGCACCATGGGTTGGGGTCAGGCTTTTGACGAAACTCAGGATTATTCCTACCAGTTAACGGTGTACGATCCGGACTTTCAGACCCCGGATTGGATAAAAAACGCCATTGTTTACCAGGTCTTCCCCGATCGCTTCCGCGATGGCGACCCCACCAACAACAAACCCGCCGGCACATTCTTCTATGGTGAAGAGGGCGGCACAGTATATCGCTCTCTGACCGAAGATTGGAACACCTACATCTGTGATCCGAGAGGGGAAGATGACTGCGCTGGTACTTACAGCAAGAATTTTTACGGCGGAGACCTAGCAGGTTTGACTGAAAAATTGGATTATCTGCATGACCTGGGCGTAAACACGATTTACCTCAACCCAATCTTTGCATCGCCCTCCAATCACGGCTACGACACCACCGATTACATGAGTATCAACGAGATGTTCGGCACCCAGACGGATTACAATGCCTTGATCGGCGGTTTGGCGGATCGCGATATGCACCTGATCGTGGACGGAGTGTTTAACCACGTCTCGTCGGACTCGAAATATCTTGACCGCTATGAGCGCTACCCAGAAGTCGGCGCTTGCGAAAGCCACACTTCTATCTACCGCGACTGGTTCTACTTCACCGATGTGCCCGCCGGTACCGGTCCCTGCGTGGGCTCCGACGGCACGCCCGGCGGCGCGAATTACCAATCTTGGTGGGGTTACGACTCTCTGCCCAAGCTTAATTCGACCAACCAGGAAGTGAGAGCCTGGATCTGGGACAACCAGGACAGTCCCGAAACAACCGTAGCCGGTCATTGGATGCTCACAGCCGACGGTTGGCGCCTGGATGTCGCCGGCGACGTGGACCCCGGCACGCTTAATGACACAAGCAACGATTACTGGGAAGGCTTCCGCAATACGGTACATTCTGTCAACCCCAATGGCTACATCACCGGCGAGGAATGGGGCATCGCCAACAGCTGGCTGCTGGGCGGCGAGTGGGATGCGGTCATGAACTACCAGTTCAGCTCGGCGGTGCTCTCCCTCTGGCGCGACAGCACCTTCACGGATAACGACCACAATGCTGGTTCTTCGGCAGGCGAATTGGCGCCACTCAGCATGGAGCAATTCGACGAGCGCATCCTCAACCTGCAGGAACGCTACGCCCCTGAAGCGCTGTATGCCATGATGAACCTCTTCGGCAGCCACGACACCAACCGTGCTGTCTTCATGCTGGATGAGAACACCAACACCCTCCAACCTGCTGATTACCTGAACCCGGATTATGACTGGACTCCCGCGATCGAAAAACTCAAGGGGGCTGCTTTGGTTCAGATGACTATGCCCGGTGCCCCAACGATTTACTATGGCGATGAAGTTGGCCTGGTGGGTCCGGTTGCCAAGGATGGCAGCAACGTCTGGCAGGACGATCCCTATAACCGCCAGCCTTATCCCTGGCTGGATGAAACTGGAACACCCTATTACACGCATTTGCAGACTCAAGCAGCACAAGACGAGCTTTATGATTATTACGCCACCCTGACCACCGCCCGAAACGACAACATTGCACTGAGAACGGGTGACTATCAAACGCTTTTGGTGGATAACGAGAATGCGCTCTATGCTTACGGCAGACATGTACCCGCGTATGGGCTTGCCATTGTGGTCATTAACCGCGGAAGCAGCCAACAACAAGTTTCGCTGGATGTAGATGGTTACCTGCCCTACCAGACAAGCCTAAGCGATGTGCTGAGCAATAACACTTACATTATCAACAACTCCGGTATGGTGGAAGATATTGTTGTACCACCTAACAGCGGTGCTGTGCTTGTTTCAACAGGATTTATCGCTGCGCCACCCGATCCAGTAATCGATTTAGTGGTATCCGATACAGGGTCAGACACTGTCGACCTTGCCTGGAGTGCAGCCATAAGTGCTGACGCCTACCTGGTTTATCGCAGTTACCTCTCTGGAGGCGGATATGAACTGCTGGGCGAGACAAGCGCGACAACCTTTACAGATACTGGTCTGACGCCAGGACAGCGCGTTTATTACATTGTGATTGCAAAGAGTACCATTGTCGGATTGCTGAGTGAACCTTCCAACGAAGTCACTGCTCTCCCCGCCTATACTATCGGCTGGGCGAACCTGCAATGGCCTTATAGCACCACACACACCATCGGCATCACCCCGACTGAGAATATTTACGGTCAGGTCTGGATCGACGGTGTGACCTCTCTGCCCGGTGCCACACCAGGTCTTTGGGCACAGGTGGGTTATGGACCTAACAACTCTGACCCACGCGGCAATTCAGCTTGGAGTTGGTTTGATGCGCCATTCTTCTCCCAGGAAGGTAATAACGACCAATTTGCCGGCAACTTAATGCCTGAAACGGTTGGAGAATTTGATTATGTTTACCGCTATACAACCGATGGAGGTCTGACCTGGCTCTATGCTTACGAAGGCGGTCCGATCCCGGGTGGTACGTACGACCCTGCCAATGCTGGCGATATGACTGTTGATTTCTCCGACGACGTTACGCTGCCCAGTGCTCCGGTTCTGGCTATCGCCGACTGGAGTGCGTCTTCCATCTCGCTGAGCTGGACGGCTTCTACGGATAATGAGGCGGTTTATGCCTATGACCTGTATCGGTCCACTGACGGGATCAGCTTCAGCAAGATTGCCCGGGTTTTAGAACCCACACTGACCTATACTGACACCAATGTGGTGACAGATCAGCTTTACTATTATTATGTATTTGCGCTGGATACCAGTTTCAACGCGAGCATACCCTCCAACACGGTTTCCCAAATTGCTGAAGCCAAGCTGGTAGGGGTGACCTTTGAAGTGACTGTGCCAGATTGGACCCCTGGAACGGTTTACATCGTTGGTGGACACCCGGCGGTTGGTGACTGGAACCCGGGTTCGGTGGCAATGACTAAGATCAGTGACACGTTGTGGACCTACACGGTAGATATTCTGGACGGAACCGCGTTTGAGTTCAAATTCGCCCGGGGAAATTGGGACACGGTTATGAAAGGCGCGGACGGCAATGAAGAACTTGCCAACCTTCCAATCACAGTCAACTACGGCACAGACGGCACCCAGACATACACCTACACCGTGCTCAACTGGCGCGACCCGATTGTGCTGGACACATCCCCGGCAAATGACGCGACGGATGTGCCGGTTGAGGCATCGATTGTGGTCACCTGGAGCCAGGTAATGGCCGCCGGTGCCTGCCCGATTGTTTGGATTGAACCAAATCCCGCCGATCTGATTCCAGCAACCTGCAATTTTGACCCTCTGACCAACGATATGACCATCACCCCCACCGAAAGCCTGCCTTGGGGAGCAGACATTTCGGTCGGTCTATCTGGATTGGTGGACGCAGGTGGGGATACCCAACAGGTGAGTTTCCCGTTGACTTTCACTACCATATTCTTAAAAGTTTACCTGCCGCTGATTTTCCGCTGATCCTCTCGTGATATTTAACCTAAATGAGGCTGACAAATGTCAGCCTCATTTTATTAGTTTTAACAGTAAGAATTAGATTTCCCGCGTTTCGTCTACTGCTCGAAACTGGTGACCTCAAAGTACTTCTGCGCGTGCTTGCAGGCAGGGCAGACCTTGGGGGCTTCTTCTCCCTCGTGGATATAACCGCAGTTACGGCACTTCCAATAAACCTTGTGCTCGCGCTTAAAGTACTTGCCGTCTTTGACCACATCCGCCAGGGCTTTGTAACGCAGGTAGTGCTGCTCTTCCACTTCAGCGATCTCAGTGAAGGATTCAGCGATCTTATCGTAGCCTTCTTCTTTGGCAACTTCAGCAGCGTTTTTGTAGAGCAGGGTAAATTCCTCGTGCTCTCCGGCAGCAGCAGCCTCAAGGTTTTCCCAGGTGGAACCGACTGAGGCGGGATAGTCGGCATCGACATGAATGGTCACAGCGCCAAGGTGGCGGATGATGTGATCATAATAAATCTTGGCATGTTCACGTTCGTTGTCAGCTGTTTCTGTGAAAACCGCTGCGACGTGCAGCAAACCTTCTTTTTCGGCGACTTCAGTGTAAAACGAGTAGCGATTGCGAGCCTGTGACTCACCGGCAAACGAGTTTACGAGATTTTGATATGTTTTTGAGTCCTTGAATTCCATTTTTTCCTCTTCCTTTCGATTGGTAACTTGAATTTTACCATTTCCAGCCGAATCAACTGCCTGACTTCTTATCAGCTCGAAAGATTACAGTACAGACTCCCTTAAAAAAGGGGAATATGAACATATATACGCAACTCTTCCGGAGCTTTTTGATTAACCCGCCCTCTTCAAGAATGAATCCCCCTAACTACAAAATCAAAGTGAGGCCCTTATCGGTCAGCATGAGGTTGACCTTTTCCTTTAGGGAGCCCTCCACCATTTCTCTGCCGCACAAACAGGCAAATTTACTCTTAGAGAATAAAGATTGAGAGGCAGCTCTTCGAGAAATTTTGTTTTTCAGCATTTTTTCTATAGAATAGGTGTGAGGAAGCATGTTTGAAGTCAAAGGCAACTACGGCACAGCAAAAGTCTTCTCTGAAATCCGCGACGAGAAGGCGGTCGAGCAGATCCAGGTTTTGATGGATCAGCCTTTTGTTGAGGGATCCAGGGTCAGGATCATGCCGGATTATCACTGGGGTGCGGGTTGCACGATCGGATTTACGGCTGTCTTGCGGGATTATGTCGTGCCAAATCTGGTTGGGGTGGATATCGGTTGCGGTATGTACGTGGAAAGCCTCGGCAGGCAGGATTTCGATCTTAAATCTTTTGACCGATTGGTCCACGAAATTCCCGCGGGCTTCAATTCCTGGAAACAGCCCGTAGAAACCGCTGCTTTCATGCGCAAGCTGCTGTGTTTTGATGAGATCAAAACATCGGTCATCGATAAGCAGGTTGGCACGCTCGGCGGAGGCAATCACTTTATCGAACTGGATATTGAGGAGGAAACCGGGGAAGTCTTCCTGGTGATCCACTCCGGAAGCCGGAATGTGGGCAAACAGATCGCGGATTACTACCAAAAATTAGCCGGAATAAGCTGCAGAGCCGATGTTCCAAAGCCGCTGAAATACCTGAAAGACGAGTTGGCACAAAGATACCTGCACGACATGCGTTTGTGCCAGGAATACGCCAGTCTGAATCGCCAGACCATGGGAAAATATATCAACCAACGCTTCGGTGTGGGAGGGGCAAGCTTTCAGACCATCCACAACTACATTAACGCGTCGGATAGGGTTATCCGCAAGGGCGCGGTCTCGGCAAACAAAGGGGAAAAACTGATCATCCCATTGAACATGCGCGACGGTTCTTTGATTTGTGTGGGTAAGGGGATCAGCGATTGGAATAATTCCGCGCCCCACGGCGCGGGGCGCCAATTCGGCAGAAAAGAAGCCCTGCGAATCTTGAACCAGCAGGACTTTCAGGCATCCATGAGAAACGTCTTTTCGACGACTATCGGTCGTGAAACCCTCGACGAAGCCCCAATGGCATATAAGCCGACGGAAGAAATCGTGAGTGCGATCCAGGAAACGGTTGCGATCGAAGCGCATATCAAACCAATTTACAACTTCAAAGCCGGGCGGGAATAGCCAGGAGACGCGTTTAGCCCCATAATCAAAGATCTGATCAGCTTCGCTGACCAGATCTTATTGTTGTGTCCATCTTCTTCTCAGAATGAGAATGGATGAGGCGGTTTTACGATGGATGTGCCATACAAGGGCAGCCCCTGCCCGAACGAACCGGGCGAAGGCATAAACCTATATTAGCGCTTCTTCTCGGTTACTGGCAGCTCGCCCAGAAACAGCGTGGGCGTGATACCCTTATCCGTCAGGATGACCTTGGCGTTATCCTTCAACGAGGTTTCCACCATTTCAATCTGCTTCAAAGCCTGGGCATTACCGACAAAGTACTTCTCAGCTGACTCGTTGACAAGTCTGATTGCCTCTGCCCGACCTTCAGCAACCATGATGGCTGCCTCTCGTTCGCCTTCAGCCCGCTGGATAGCGGCGAGTTTCTGCTGCTCAGCCGCCTCAAATTCGCCCGTTGCCAACAATCGCATGGAGCGTCGTTCCTGCTCAGCGGTTTTCTGCTTGTGCATGGCCTTCTTGATATCTTCAGGCGGGTCGATCAGGCGGATTTCCACTTTGCTTACCGTCAGGCCCCATTCCACTGCGAAGTTGCCCAAAATAAATTTGAGATTATTGGCGATTTTCTCCCTGGCAACCAGGCTCTCGTCCAGGGTGAGGTCGCCAAACTCCTGGCGCAGGTTGGTCATTGCCAGCTGGATCACAGCCCGCTTCCAATCATCGATGTTGTAGAAAGTGCGCTTGATGGCTTCTTCATCAGCAGCCGGGCGTACCCACATGACGCCGTCAACCGAGATTTCAACGTTGTCCTTGGTGATGACAGATTGGGGCATGATGTCCATGGTGTGTTCGCGGATATCGCGCACGCGCACCAATTGCACGAAAGGCACTTGAAAGCCCAGGCCAGGATGTACAAAACGGGTGTATTTACCCAGGGTTTCCTGGATACCCCGTTCGTAGGGTCGTAAGGTAAAAAGGGGGGTTACGATAGTTCTCATGTTATCTCCTAAATCTCAAACCTAATGTTTGCTTACTCTTCAGATTTCTTTCAGAATTTTTGCTTGCTTGCGTAGTGTATGTCTTTAGAATAGCAGACCTGATTGATCAAGTCAAACTTTTGTATGCTACAAAGACCCATAAAACCAATCATTCGCTGTAAAATCAAGCCCATGAATTTAACAGGAAAACCCGAATCAAGACAGCCGCTGCTTTCACCAGTTCTGCGCTTGTTCCTGGCAACGATGATCCTGGCAAACGTAGCCGGAGCGATGTACATCGGCTTTATACCTCTCTATCTGAAATCGCTGGGAGCAGAAATTGCTGAAATAGGGTTATTCTTCACGATATCTCAGATTATCCCCCTGACCCTGCAGATCCTCGGCGGGTGGATCTCTGACAGCCTCGGTCGGCTGAAAAGCATTGCTGCCGGCAGTGTTTCGGGTGTTGTTTCTTACATCGCCCTGATTTTAGCCCCCACCTGGGGTTGGGTTTTCCTGGGAGAAGGCTTGAACGCCATCACCCGCTCCCTCGTTGGCCCCAGTTTTGGCGCCTTTGTTGCCGAGGAGTCGCAGGAAGAGAATCGGGCAAGGGTTTACGGACTCGTCGACACCTTCTATACTATTGTCGCCATAGTTGGTCCGCCAGTTGGAGGGTTCCTGGTCGATCACTACGGGTTTAAAGTCATGTTAATCGTCGCTGCAACTATTTATACAGTAGCAACTGTTATCAGGGTTCAGATGGCGCGCAAAGCCCGGCATCCCGGCCAGGAAGATGGCAAAAAAGCCAGCCTTCAGTTAGGCGCGCTGAAGGTCAACATGTCTGCAATCTTTGGCTTGCTGGTTGCAGGGGGCGTGATGACCTGGATCATCATCACCGATGGCGTACGCGATATTTCTTTTTCTCTTTCAGGCAATCTGATCCCGGTGTACCTGGAAGATATCGCCAAAATGAACGCGCAAAAAATCGGCTGGTTAAGCTCGATAATGGGGATCGCGATGATGATCACTTCCTTCCCTGCCGGTCACCTGGCAGACAAGCGCGGCGAGCGCCTGGCGATTGCCCTGGGTTTTGCCCTGCAATCCGTGGCCTTTTATATCTTTATCAAAGCCGATAGCTTTGTTGTGTATGCAGTCAGCTATTTTTTGATTGGAGTTGGCTCCAGCCTTATGAGCCCGGCTTATCAATCTTTGCTCAGCAAAGTCTTACCTCAGAAGCTGCGCGGGACGGGATTTGGGCTGGTTCACTCCGGGCTGGGGCTTTTCTCTTTGCCGGCACCGGCAATTGGCGCCAGACTCTACGAAAACATCTCGCCCACAACCCCATTTTGGATCACCACAGCGGCTTCCGTATTGGCGGTCATCCCTGCGATCTTCAAATTTAAACTGACAGACAAAGACCGCCAGCACATCGAAGAAGCGGAGGCAAAGATCCTCCAGCAGGAGCGTTCTGTTCATCCGGAACGAAGCGAAGGATCTGGTCTCTAATAACACGAAACTCCGAAAACAATAGCTCCCAATGAAAGGATCTGTCAGTTGTAGGGCGTGATTGAAAGCACTGTGCCATCCTCAATACGGGGTCTTCGCCGTGCTTTCAATCCGCCGCAACCCAAGCATATTGGAGAATTGAGAACCGGTTTTGGACCGAAAGGATGATCGCCAACAGGGCCTCAATCACGCCCTAAAATTAATAGATAGATCCTACATAGAATTATAAGAACATCTAAGTTGCACATTTCAACCCGTCATACCTATAGATAAAAGAGAGATCGCCACGGTCGCTGACGCTCCCTCGCGATGACAAAGGTAGATGTTAGTACCAGTAGGTCGGAATGAGCCTCAGTTGCTCACTCCGACAACTCGTTGAGAATTTCTTTGTCATCCTGAACGAAGTGAAGGATCTGGTCTTCTGTTACTAAATTCTTCGCAAAAAAGGCTCAGAATGACAGGAAAGGTCGGTTTGGATCCATTGCACCGCGATCCTACGTCAGGGGTGCATAATACACCTGCGGTTGTCATGCTGAGGCGTAGGGTGGGTTGGCGTCGTAGAATCTTCGCTTCCATGAATCTTGCTAAAGCCAACCCACCGATCCGTGTCGTCATTTGGTGGGTTGGCTTTTAATCACTTGCTCGACCCTAAAACCCCTTACGCCAACCCACCCTACCTTACAAATCAGCCCTAGGACGTATAAAGAACCGTAATCCGACCTGCGGCTAAAAATCTCTATCCCTTGATGAGAGTAAAGGACTGACCGCGCACTTTGAAATTACCATTGGCTCCAACGATCTTCTCGAGATATTCCTCCGAGACATCCACCGTTGTGCGGTGATTTTGAATGTAGATCCTTCCCAACGAAGCGCCCGGAATCCCGGCCGTACCGGCAATCGAAGCAACCACATCCGCCGGACGCAAGCCATCCACCTTGCCCAGCCCCATCTCCAGGCGGATCATGCCAGCTTCATCGCTTTGTTTTCCGCGGATGCTGGCGCGTGGCTTGGCGCGACCATCAGATTCTCGCGACCTGCGCACACTCACCCCATCCCGACTGCCGCGTTCGGAGCGTTCAGAGCGCTCGCCGCGAGCGCGCCGCTCGGGACGAACAGCCTTCTCAGGCAGGGGGCTGATCTCTGGGATTGGGCGCTGCTTCTCTTCTGCCCGGGCTACCTTGAGCGCCGCTGCAGCCATGTCAATTGGGTCCACCCCACTGGCAACCAGCGCCTCAACCAGGGCGCGCTCTTCCTTAGCGCGGCCGCGTTTGAGCCAGGTTTCGATCTTTTCCAGCAGGCTGTCCAGACGTTTCGCCTGGATCTCCTCAATGGTTGGAACAGTCGCTTGCAACATTTCCTGGTGGGTGAACTGTTCGATCCTTCGCACCTGGCGTCTTTCGGACGGTCTGGCGAAGGAGATAGCGATGCCAGTCCTGCCGGCTCTGCCGGTGCGGCCGATCCGGTGCACAAAGGTTTCAGTTTCTTCTGGCAGGTCATAGTTGAAGACGTGCGTGATCCCTTCCACATCCAATCCGCGGGCAGCCACATCAGTTGCCACCAAGACCTTTACCTGTCCAGATCTGAAACGTGACATGGTGTGCTCACGGGCTTCCTGGCTCAAGTCCCCCGAAAGTGCTTCGGAGGGGTAACCGCGCAGGTTTAGTTCATTGACAAGCTCACCAGTTCGCACGCGCGTGCGAGTAAAGATCAGTGCCGTGGTAATGTCTTCCATTTCGAAAAGCCGTGTCAGCACCGCCAGTTTGTCGTGTTCGTTCACGTAGTAAACGCGCTGCTCCGTCGCTGCGACGGTGACCTGTTCGGCCTGGATTGCAATCGTTTTGGGATTGCGCAAATATTTACGAGCCAGTTCGCGGATCCTGGGAGGGAGGGTTGCGGAGAAGAGTGTCGTCTGACGTTCGTCCGGCGTGGCAGCCAGGATCGCCTCAACATCTTCGACGAAACCCATCGAGAGCATTTCGTCCGCTTCATCCAGTACGACGGTGTGCACTTCGGTCAGGTCCAGGCGACCGCGTTTAATCAAATCCAGGATGCGGCCAGGCGTGCCCACCACCACTTGCACCCCACGGCGCAGCTGGTTTAGCTGCTGGCTGTAGGACGTGCCGCCATATACGGTCAGGACGCTCACGCCCATGAACTGACCAAGCGACTGGATCATCTCCGTCACCTGCAGAGCCAGTTCGCGAGTAGGGGCAACCACCAAAGCCTGGGGCAGGTATTGCTCCGGGTCAATGCGGTTGAGGATGGGGAGGGCGAAGGCAGCCGTTTTACCGGTGCCGGTTTGAGCCTGCCCGGTGACATCGCAGCCTTCCTGCATCAGGGGGATAATCCCAGCCTGGATAGGGGTGGGCTGGGTGTAGCCCAGCGCGGTGATTGCCTGCGCCAGTTCGGGGCGCAGCTTAAAATCTTCAAATTGTACGGTCATCAAAACTCCACTTTTCTAGTTTGTGAGCAGGCGCAGGCAAGCACATGCTGTTGGCATGCTCGGCGCTGCTCATTATTCATTTTTTACTCAGGGGGATGTCTTGATTATTCCGTACTGTTATCTGCAATGCGCTTTGCCTCGCGGCTCGGCGCTCCCTAACAAAACCAGCCATGTTTTGGAACGTCCAAAAACCTACACCCAAAATAAAAGTCCTCACGCGAGAACTGCTGAAGTATATCACTGATTGTCTTGAGCGGGACTGTATCGTACAACATGGATCTTACAACTGTTACTGTTTCATATTTGCATAGATTAGAAAAGTTCAGTCAAGGAGAGTTCTCTATTCATCCTGATTTTCAGTAAT
>ENA-OSEO01005686-OSEO01005686.1-sediment-metagenome-genome-assembly--contig:-NODE-5686-length-11756-cov-3.529326_pt1 | contig 11756 bp, 11 predicted proteins | sample MGYA00237883_ERZ534232 | MGnify/ENA metagenome assembly ERZ534232
CTGCCGCGCGCAAACCCCCTGCCTTCTCTATCTATTTTTCTTAATAATTCAAGCGGTTGTCTTGTGTTCCGATTTATGCATGAATAAAGCGGGTTAGCGGGCCACCTCCCTGTAACTTTCGCATCAACGGGACGCGAGCGCCAGGCCAGCCAAATGCGGCCCGCCGACATCGCCCGCATGGAAGGGGTCAAGAATCCACTTTACCATTGGCGCGCCTGGCAGGATTCGAACCTGCGACCCACGGATTAGAAGACCTGCGCCGGAGAATTTCTTTAATCAGACAGAATCTTAACTTGTTGATTGGAAAGGATTATCCATGCATACTAATCAGTTGTATAGCTATCAAAAAACCCTCCCATAAAGAAGCAATGGGAAACTTTTGGGACACTTTTGAGGACCCGCAAACCGAGAGTTTCTGCTCCTGGCAGATAGATTTCGGTTTCTCCCGGAATCATTTCTTCCGCTTAAGCAGGTGGGGATGGTTTGCCTGCAACCAGTTGACTACTTCCTCCCTGAAAGCCTTAACCTCCTCCAGGATTTCGTCAGCCGAGACCTCTGATACCAACCCGGCACGGTCATAATCGGCGGCGTGCCTGGTTAATCGACACGAGTTAAAAAACTCTGCACGCTCCAAGGCATCGGAGCCCATTAAATCCGGCAACGCCTTCAGGGTGGCCCAGTGATGGCCCGACCGGGTGGTTCGGTAACCCGAGGCGCATAGCACTATGGTCGCCAGTTGCAAGGCTGCATTGTAAGCAGTGGCAAACCGTCTGTCAGCAGAGAGCTCTTTGATTGCGGCGTCAGCTATATCCCGATCAACTATCCGGAACAAATCCGCCACCTCTCTGGCCGAAGTCCTGTGTTGCCTGAGCCGCCCTTCATTCAATAATTCGTTTAAGCTCATCCTCATTCCCGATCAGCCAGATCTTTGGACCCTGGATCAACTCACTCATAAAGTGGTGGCCTTCTTTCACCTTTTTCTTGAATTCTGCAACCGGATAAACCACCGGGTTAATTTCCCGCCCCAGTTCCGATACCACCCCTCCCAAAGCCCTGGAGGCTTCCCGCAGGGTTATTCCTCCCACCAGGAAGAGGTCGATGTCACTTTGAGCAGTTTCCCTCCCCTGAGCCAGCGAGCCGAAGATAAAGGCTAATTCCACTCTATCCGCCAATGGCGCCAAGACATCCCGTAGCACATCTCCCAGAGCTACGGTTTTCAGAAAAACGCGCTTCAAATCCTCAAAAGCCGGGTGCATCCGGTCTGCTTTATAATAAACCATATTACCACGCTTAGTTTTGTTAACCAAACCGGCGCGTTCGATCCGTTTCAGCGCTCTCTGAACCTGGAGCAATGCATTCCCCGTGGTTTCTGCGATATCACGCTGGTAAAATTCTTCTTCCGGATGGAGCAGGAAAAGAGATAAGACTTTAACCAGGGCTGGATTGGGGAAAAGTTCAGCCAGGGAAGAAAGCTGACTACGTTTTGTTGTCAATTGACTACGATTTGTTGTCAATTCAGACATGAAAGCAATTAATCATGGTGGGGAGTTTTTGTAAAGCAGATTTATTTCCTTTATTTTCGCTGAGAACGTATTGCCTAGTCGTTAAGAATCTCCGGTATCTCCAGGGTCACCAAAAACTCTCGTACTATATATAAGAAGAAGTTCACTGATTCCGTGAAGTTTTGCATTCATAATGTATAAAAGACCACGTCTGCACGGCTGCCATGGCGAGTAATCCCTGTTAATTTATCTTGCATATCTGCATTTTAAATGCATAATTGTAAGATAGAGATTGGTTATGGCTTGGCGCTACCTCAAACGCTCCCTGGAGCCGGTGCTTATCCGGGCGGCAGCGGAGTTTCCCGCGGTAGTTCTGACCGGACCTCGTCAATCCGGCAAGACCACCTTGCTCAAGCATCTTTTTGGCGAGACCCACGGCTACGTCTCCCTGGAGCCTCCGGACATTCGGGCTGCGGCCGCGGCCGATCCCCGCGGCTTTCTTGCCCTCAATCCCCCACCGGTGATCCTGGATGAAGTCCAGTTCGCCCCTGATCTGTTACCTTACATCAAGGAAGCCATAGACGCCCGCCGCCAGGAGCGGGGGCTCTACCTGCTGACCAGTTCCCAGAACCTCATGCTCATGGCCCAGGTGACCGAGTCTCTGGCCGGCCGGGCGGCTATACTTAGACTCCTGCCTTTGTCCCGGCGGGAAGCCGAAGGAGAGCCCGAGAAGCCCCTTCCCTGGGAGCGGCCCATTAGCCAGACCCCTTTCCGGGTGACTTCACCATCGGAACTCTGGAAAAGTTTTCTGCGCGGCGGTTATCCCGAACTGGCCGTCGAGCCTGATCGGGATATTTCGCTCTGGCATGCCAGTTATCTCCAAACCTACCTGGAGCGTGACGTGCGCTCTTTAAGGCAGATTGGCGACCTCACCCTCTTCCAGAATTTTCTGCGAGCCCTGGCCGCCAGAAGCGCTCAGCTCCTTAACCTGGCCGAACTGGCCAGGGACCTGGGTGTCGCCCTCAACACCGCCAAGGCTTGGCTGGCAGTCCTGGAGACCACCTCCCAGGCAATCATCCTACGGCCATTCTTCGCCAACGTGGGCAAGCGTCTGGTCAAGTCGCCCAAGGTCTATTTTTTGGACGTGGGTACCCTTTGCCACCTGACCGGCCTCAAAGACCCGGAACACGCGGCCACGGGTCCCATGGGCGGAGCCATCTTCGAAACCGCGGTGCTCATGGAAATCGTAAAGACCATCGTTCACCGGGGTCCGGAACCCCAGATATACTTTTGGCGCACTGCAGCCGGTGCTGAGGTTGATATTGTGGTGGCCGAAGGCGGACGGTTGATCCCGATAGAGGTTAAGCTCTCCGCCACGCCTCGGCCGGCCATGGCCCGCAACCTCACGGCCTTCCAGAAGGACCTGCAAGACGGTGCCACTCCCGGCTTCATCATCCACCCCGGCGAAGTCCGCCTGCCCTTGGCGCCAGGAGTCACGGCATTGCCTTTCAGCGACCTTTGAGCCTTTCATTACTCGAAATTATTTCTTTTATTTGCCAGCCTGTTCTCTGTAATATTCCACCCAAAAATAAGGAAAAACTAATGCAAATACCTGATTCGCCCATACTGAAGGCCATTCATGAAAGGCGCAGCATCCGACAATTTACGGATGAGTCGGTTTCCCGGGATATGATCATGACCGCACTTGAAGCGGCTTCATGGGCCCCTTCGGGGCTTAACAATCAACCCTGGCGTTTTACGATTATCTGGGACAAGCCGTTGCAAGAGGCTTTAGCCGCCCTCACAAAATACTCAAACATCCTTAAATCAGCGTTCGTCCTTATTGCCGTCTTTCTGGATAAAGAGGCTTCCTACGATTACACCAAAGATTGCCAGGCTGTTGGAGCCTGTCTGCAAAACCTCCTTCTTTCGCTCCATTCAATGGGTCTCGGAGCAGTTTGGATCGGTGAAATTCTCAGGAACAAGGATCGTGTCAACGAGACCCTGATTCTTCCTAATCGATTCGAGCTTATGGCCACTGTAGCTGTGGGGCATCCGGCCCACCGGAACCAGAAGTCACACCGAAAGCCTATAGAGGAGCTGATTTTATTGGAAAAATAGGAAGTGCAATTGCTTTCCAAGTAGTTAAGTTCTTGAGAACTCTTGCAGGTTAAGCCGAACGAATATCTAAGGGATGAAGGCGATGCGGGAATGGCATGAAGAACTTGAGGAATCGGCTCCGGATTTTATCACCAGGCGAGTCCTGAGTCTTCTGAAGGAACGCAAAGTTAAGCTGGCCCCTTTTGCCCGCGACCTGGGTATTGATCCGGCCATCTTTCACCGGTTTTTGAAGGGAAAGCGGCGCTGGCGGATGGACTACCTGGAGAAGGTGGCCGAGGGACTTGAGATGTCCCTGGAGGAACTCTTTACCATGCCCAAGCCTCAGCCGGAGGTATTACAGCCGATTATCACGGTAGTGGGCGAGTACTCCAACCCCACTGAAGGACTGAAAATCGATAAATATTTTGCCGTCCCCATGGTGGAAGGCCGCATCGCCGCTGAATATCCAGCGGCCATCCCCAAAAATTATGTCACCTCCATGGTCTGGGTTTATAAGCCCGAAATCATCTGGCGCCAGCACCACAACCTAAGGGCCGTCAAGCTGCCCAACAATGCCACTTCTATGGAACCCACCATCCACCGTGGATCAATCGTCATCATCGATCCCGTCGCAAAAGCCATAACTAAAAACGCTATTTATGCAGTAAAGTTGGATGATAATGAGGGGGCCTGCGCCATCAGGAGGGTACAAGAGAACTGTGATTTTTGGTTTTTTTTATCGGATAATTTCAATTTTGAACCCATCATCCTGGAAAAGAAAGGAAATCCTAACCTCATCATCGGTCGGGTGATCTGGTCCTGGACAAACTGGTTAAGGTAGAAATAGTTTTAGTTCACCTCAGGCTTCTGGCTTCTCCATTTGCAGAAACCTGAAATGACCCTCCCCCAAAGGGCCCCATAAGGATATGAGGATCATCCCTGCAATATTTGCCGGCTCGTTGATAAGAGGGGCCCTGGCAAGTTAGCTATACACTTGTTTCCCAAACAGGATAATTTTCTTTTCCGGAGAAGCCTGTGCTAAAATAGAACAAGGATGCTTAAGGATATTCTTACCCAAATTGGCGTGACTTCGGTTGTCATAGGAATTGCCGGCTACTTATTTAAGATGTGGCTGTCACTAAAGTTGGAGACCGTCCGTTCAGAGTGGGCGAAGGACGTTGCGCGGCTAAATGTTCACGAAAGCCATCTACATAAAAGGCGTGTTGAGCTCATAGAAGAAATGTATGCCGAGATGGTGGAGGCGGAGTTCCATCTACAGAATTTCCTAGTATCTTGGTGGGCGTTTTCCAATAAGGATGAACTAATCGAGCGTGGACGTTTGCCTCAAGATCACTTTTCTGAAGAGCGAGCAGACTCAATGGAGGAACGTGGGTTTGAATTTTGCGATAGATTCCTGAAAATAAACAGTACGCTGCATAGGAACGCCCTGTTCTTTGATGATTCGTTTATTAACGGAGTTATTGATGCGTACAAACCCTTTTTCGATATAATTTTAAATTTTGATTACAATCAAATCCCAATTATGCCTGAGGAGTTCAAAGACGTCGTGACAGTTGGGCGCATTCCACGTCATGCAATTATAGACAAATTCAGAGCCGTACTCGGAGTTGAACAGAAGTGAACCAAGTCATGTCCACAAGAGCGTCGGGGCACGAAATATGGCTTGGCATTCAATAAGAAATCCATCCTGTCGCGTGGAGGAGATTCAGTATTAAGAGACGCGTCATTATTAATTAAGGAGAGGACAATGGCTAAAGGTAAAAAGGTCGATGAGAAAATTCCTGCTAAAATAAGCAGAGAAGAGATGAGGGCAGCAATCCCTAAATTACAAAAAAGAATTGAGGAGCTAAAACAATTTAATATAGACGATATAACAAGAAGAGGCGATCCAATGGTTTCTGCAATAGAAAATAAATTGGATGCTACATTATTAGAAATATTTGGTCATAATACGATAGAGTATCATAAATATAAAGTTTATCTTGATCATGGACCAATAATAATGGGAAGAGGACCTACTCCTGTCCATGAGGCAAAAGAATATATAAAAGAGGGACTTCATTCCGCTATTGTCGGATTAAGTTCATTGGTTGATATATTTGAAGAAAAAATTTATGAAGAACCAGAGGAGCCAACAGTAAGGGCGAAAAGAACTTTTCAAGAATCAAACATTCATCCAGAAATCATCACGGGCATAGGACAATTATTTCAGGATGGCCATTATGCAAATGCCGTTGAGGATGCGTGCAAGATATTAGAAATGTTTGTAAAAATGCGTAGTATGCGACAAGATTTATCGGGCACCGATCTAATGCTACAAGTATTCTCGCCGAAATATCCAGTATTAAAATTTAATGAGTTACAAAGTGAGACTGATATAAGCGAACAACAAGGGATGATGTTTCTCTATGCAGGAGCCATATTAGCTTTGAGAAACCCAAGAGCTCACAGCCTAAAGGTAGATGATCCAGAAAACGCCTTGGATATTATATTATTTATCAGTTTACTATTAAAATCTTTAGATAATACAAAAAGAGTATAAAGATTTTCAATTTCCCCTCCATAAAAGAAACAGATATATAAGTTGGGTTTCCTTTAAGCGGTCACTGCTATTTTTGAAAACGTCAGACAGTGCGCATACCGCCTTCTAAATGTAGATCATATCGAGATTTCTTGCCTCTCCCCTCCGGAGGTGTCCGATCATCTCTCTCTGTTGCATTTTCCTGATTCGGTTCATTTTCTTGGATAAAAAAATGGCCTTTTTTAGGAAAATCTAACCCACTTTATTCATGAACTTTTCAAAACACATGACAAATTATTGAAATATAAAATTAAATTAAATAGCCGCAAAAAGCAGAGTGTTTTTTGCACAGGCTGGAAAGCCTGTGCCACCAGGTTCTTGGCCGCCTGGAGAATTATCCGGGCTAAAGCTATTCATCCCACTCCACTTTTTCCCGTAAAGAAAACTTGAAAATAGAGGCACGGCCATACCGTTGTGGGCGTGTTCCACGCCCCACCTTGGCAGTGGGAGCGCAGCCCCCGTTCCTGGAAAAATGCTTGCATAATGTTGACAGTTATGTCAACATGCCTTTATGAGGGACACACGCCCGATTTCCTGGATCAAGGCAGCGCGGAGGGACTTCGAGGCGTTTCCCGAAGATGTGCAGGGCGATATGATGAACGCCCTCACGATAGCCGCGGAGGGCAGCAAAGCGGACAAGGCCAAGCCGTTCAAGGGCGTTGACGGCGGCGTGTTCGAAATCGTGTTACGGCATCGAGGTGATGCTTACCGCGTCATCTACGCTGTGAAGATCGGCATGGATATCTGGGTCATCCACGCCTTTCAAAAGAAGTCCAAGAGCGGGATCAAGACGCCTCAAATGGACGTTGACCTTATCCGTGAACGCCTGGAACGGTTGAAGGAGGCTCTACAATGACTGACGACTTTGAACTTGTACGCGGCAGCGGCAACGTGTTTCGTGACTTTGGCCGTCCTAAGGATAGCCTCGAACAGGCCCGCGCCATACTTGCGGCGAAGATCATCAAGACGCTTGATGAGCGCGGTCTATCGACGCGCGAGGCCGAAAAACTGACGGGCGTGGCACATTCGGAGTTTTCACGCCTTCGCAACGCCAAGCTTGAACGCTTTACGCTTGATCGGATGATTACAATACTCGGAAAACCCGATGAAGACGTTGAGGTCAACGTGACCTTTCACATCCGCCAGCGTGCTCTGAATGACGAACTGCATACATGAAATGAGAAGAGCAATGACGTTATGAGCAAGCAATTCTAAACTTGTGGCCTCCGGCCCCTCGCGCCGGAGGCTTCCGGCAAGTATTCAGAGCGCAGGGCGGCCCCATGTATATTCCCCTATCGAAATCAAAAAGCCGACATTACCATTGTGTCTTCACTTTGCTTTCTAATTACTCGAAAATTCTCGTCATTACGGAAGCGTTCCGGGTTCATGAGCTCTCTTCTCTTACCTCAACCAGCTGGTCATGGCGTCCGCTGCCTGCCAGTAATGGGCCACGTTGGTCACTTCGTACCACCATTTGCTGGCACCAGCCTATACTGATAAACGGAGAATAGGAGTTTCGATAAGTTTCTGAAGTGGCAAGATAGCGGGCCCTTTCCTAATTCTATTCTTGTCTTTGAGCGGTTTTTGTGAAAGTTTAATATCATTGACGGAAGTCACAAAGCAGGGACTTGCCCCAGGTGGGCCCGCCAACTTGCCATGCACAAACTGACCGCCTGATTAGCAAAGCTGAAGTTAGCCAGCCATGACCACACTCTCGACAGAAGAAGGGGGATCCATTTCACCTCGAAAATTAACAATGCTTGGAGTACGGGATGTTAAGCGGCTAATCCGCAAATTCTGTATGGCCTATTCAACAAACATTGGCTTGGATCAAACTAAGTCGGTTTTGCAGGTTTGTGAGGAGATTATCGACTACTTGGCTGGCTTGGCTGCCCGTCCATCCTATTGGTCCATGTTATCATTTCTGGACCAGTGCAGGCCGGATGAGATTCAATTCTATGTAAGCTGTATTTACTCTACTTTGATGGGCGACGAGCGCAGAAAGCTGCTTGCGGCGTATTTTACTCCGCCCCACATAGCCGAATATACCGTATCCAAGCTTATTGAGTGCGGATTCGATCCGGTGCATGACACTGTATTGGATCCAGCATCTGGTGGTGCCGCTTTCATAAGCCCTGTGGCGAGAGTAATGGCAGACACTTGCCTGCAATCTGGAATGAATCTCCAGGACACTCTTGTTTCAGTCGTGCGAAGGCTATATGGTCTTGAGATCGATGAAGGACTGGCCCGTCTTTGCAAACGACTTCTGTTCTTCGAGCTTCGAGAAGAACTAAGGGTAGCGGAACCCATTAATCCCTGCATAATTGTCGGTGATGCCCTAAGGTTTTCGCCGCCACCTGGCCAATTTGATCTGATAATAGGTAACCCCCCATACGGGAGGACCCGATGGGAATCGATCCCAAAGTCGCTTGCCAGCGTAATCGTTGACAAATACGTCAACCGCTATGCTGCTTTTCTCAAATTGGCCGTTGACTGGGTTCGGCCAGGCGGACTTGTAGGCTACGTCATACCGACCAGTTTCATCGGGGGGCCTTACTACCGCAAGCTGAGGAAATTTCTTGCCACAAGCACTGAGGTAATGCGCATAGACCTGGTCGACAAGCGAGACGATCTTTTCTTTGATGCGATCCAGGACATCTGTGTCCTGATTATGCGAAAGAAAGGCGGCGGGCAACCTCGGCGCAACGACCATAAGGGGACCCAGGTCAGCCTGGTAAAGACAGATGGCAGCAGAGGGTTGGAAAAAGAGATCGGGGCCGCTGTCATACCGAATCCCCCCTGCGAGGACGAGTGGTCTGTGCCACATGGCAACGGAGCCAACCTCGTAGCTCCAGCAAATTCTATCTTGTTGAAAGATTACGGATACCGCGCTAAAGTTGGTGCCTTCGTCTGGAACCGAGAAAAAGAGAAGCTGCGCGACGGCAGTGAACCTGTGAATGGGGAGTATCCTCTCCTTTGGGCAAGCGCCATTCGACCGGATGGGACGTTTTACTTTCATGGGAAAAAGGGGCCGGAAAACCTGAGTTTTGTCACAGTTCCTAAGATCAATTCCCCCACGATCATCCGACGTTCGGCGGTCATAGTCCAACGAACGAGTAACAAATTGCAGCAGCGGCGCCTTAACTCGGCAGTTGTGCCCCAATGGTTGGTGGACCATTACGGCGGTTATGTTTGCGAAAACCACGTCATCGTGATCTATCCGGAGACAGACAACCCGGAGGTGTCACCCGAGGAAATATGCCGTATCATTAACTCCCACTGCATAGACAACATGTTTCGTGCAGTCTCAGGTACCATAAGTGTGTCTGTAACCACACTCGGGAGAATACCCCTTCCTGAGCCAAAGGCCCTGAGGATCGCAATTCAATCTATGGGATCCTTCGATGAAGCTATAAAAAGGGCATTCGTCAATGGCCTCAGAGTTTGAAAGACCCACGCAAGATCGCTCATCCACTACGCCGAGCCTCCTTGTCTGCAACGAGTCGGTCGTCCAAAAAGCCATGCCGAGCCTTCCGATGGAAGCTACTATTGATCACTATCTGGAGGTAGGTCGTAAGAGACAGATTATTGTGCAGTTGGTTTGGCCCGGGAGGCCTCACAATCCACTTCTTATCCATATTCTTGCTGTCCTTCGACTCCGTGGGACCGCAGGAGAGATGGGGTTGCGCGGGCTTTTCTATCCCTCGAAGGCTTCATCCTGCCATTCACTCATTAGATATTATATTGAACCGCACTCACTCCTTAAGTGCGTGCTACAAGAGGCTCAGGCTGGAGATCGGTCCCCCACGACAATAGCCTTACTGAGACTTAAGGATCTTGCCGAGAAGACGGAAAAAGACAAAAAAAGAAGCCTACCCTTCGGGCCGCACGTGAATGACATTGTCTTGCAGTTCCGCCCAAATCCTAAAAGCAGGATTTGGCCTATTGTCAGTGACCACTTGTTCAAGGGCCTACGGAAAGACATGAAATTGCGGTGTTGTCCGAGCCTTTCAGAGATGGGGGAACCGGCCCGAGCCAGGGATGCCGTCTTTCACCTACCGCGCACGAACAATATCGGCGAAATCAAAGAACTGCTCGCATCACCGGCCCTTATCGCAAACCCACCCCGGGTCTTGTTTATAGACGCTACGCGACAAACCGTTGCCTCCTGTGCTTTCAATCTGAGAAGCTCCCTCCGCAAGGTAATCAGGGCTGTCTATGAAACCTTCAAGGAGAACTCCCCGGGGGTCTATGTGCTGACAGACGATCCTATTATGGCGAGGGTTTTGTTGCGCGATCTCATCAAGGATGTTCCGAAATGGAAGAGTGCTGTCGATGTAAAGGGCCACCTTGAATTACGCGAGGCCACCATCGATTGGTGGTATGGGGACAAGGGGTTGGATCAGCCCCGTTCTCCCGTTCTGTTAGCTTCATCCCAAGCCCTCAGAGTCATGGTTGAGGGGTTGATTGCGGGACCGGTGCACCAGAAGATATACAAGCTATGCAATGCACTACGGGAAGCTTCCCTCGATGAGGCCTTGCAGCAGCTTCAGAGGACCAATCGCTTTCTGAGGCGCATTATTACCTTGCCCTGCAGTGTGGCGGAACTAAAAAAATGGTTGAATGAAGCTGGCTTAAGCGATGAGGCGCTTAATAGCTATGGCCGCAACCTGGTCTGGAAAGATCATGCTCTATCGCTTAATCGCATGTTCTCGGAAACTGCGGCGGCAGCAGTCGTGCATGATATTCAGCCCCTCATGGAAGAGATCTCTAGGCTCTACACCGGTTTTGAGAACGGCACGCCGATGGCCAATGCCCTGTGTGATGCGGTCCGGTGGGCACTTTCGAACACATTATGTCGGGTCATTATTGTTTTACCCAAGAAGTTTCATGTTATGCTCGCCAGACGGTTCCTGCAATCGCAGGGCATTGGCGTGAGCGAGGACGCCGAAAGGATCACCTATCAAGATAGGGCTATTCCTGAGGCGCTGTTTGGCGATGAGAGCCTGGGGGCCCTCATCGTGGCATGCAACCCTGAAGACCATTTGGAGATCCTTCTTTCGCGAGATTTCAGAGGTGATGCAGGAACAATATTAATCTTCGACGTAGAAGGCGCAAAGAAAGCCTCTAAACTTATCGACACCATTCTACAGGATCCACAATTGGCGGGCTACTACAGCCGGGCTCAGGCGATAAAGAGAGAACTTGACAAAGTTCCCCATCAACTGCTCAATTTCCCCCTGATTCAGGACATAGACAACGCGTTCAAGCTTTCGGACATGCATTGGGAGGAAGGTGGGAGGGATTCTGTCCTCAGGGCGCCGGACCAAGTCATAATATACTTTGTAGACCGGCCCCCAATGATCTATGGCCGAGATTCAAAATTTTGTGTTTACGATACCGAGTCTTGGAGCGCACCGAAATTCATTATCAAAAGTGCAAAGGATCTTTCGGAGGGAGACCAGGTCTTTCTGATGCCGGGGGATCTACGCTCAGAGATTGAATCGCTTCTGCGCACTGGCGGTGCGCAGAGTCTTCCGCATGAGCTTCTT
>ENA-OSEO01005688-OSEO01005688.1-sediment-metagenome-genome-assembly--contig:-NODE-5688-length-11748-cov-8.782709_pt1 | contig 11748 bp, 10 predicted proteins | sample MGYA00237883_ERZ534232 | MGnify/ENA metagenome assembly ERZ534232
AACGGGTTCAAACGCAATATCGGCTGGCGCATCGACTATATCCTGGCCACGCCGCCCATGGCGGAGCGTGCCAGAAACGTCTGGATCGACCGCGAGGCGCGGGGCGCCGACAAACCATCGGACCACACCTTCCTTGTTGCTGAGTTCGAAGGGTGAGCATGTCTAAGTGCTACAGCTTCGAGAGAGTCCGCCCTGAGAACTGCTGAATCTCTCTCCTTAGTGGAATGGTTTGGCGTGGCCGATTCCAAGTGGAAAATCGTTTCAATGGCACCGACCGCCTAAATGTATACCCTATTCAATACCGATAGGCTCCTGATGCGCGCCTTCTATTGGCGGGCAGTCGATAACAGTGTGAAGAAACTATGACTTCTTTCGCTATCACCATTCCCAACCTTAACCAAAGCCGTTTTCTCACGACCGCGCTCGAAAGCCTGCGGCATCAAACGGCACCTTTCGAGGTCGCCTTGATGGATGGAGGGTCCACTGACGGTTTTCCACATGTCGCCGAACATTACACCGATATCATCAATTATTCGCGATCAGGGAAAGACGGGGGGCAATCCGCCGCCATTAAAGAGGGATTTGATAGAGTATCCGGAGATATAGTAGCCTGGCTCAACGCAGATGACTACTATTTTCCTGACACCTTGAAAAAGGTAGCTGATTGCTTCGACAAGAACCCAGATGTAGACGTCATCTATGGCAACGCGGTCTTTGTAACTCCTGAAGGATTTTTTCTGTCATATTATCCTTCTGTAAAACATTGCCGCGATATTTCCGAAATATACAAGGCGTGCATTATCTGCCAACCGGCATGTTTCGTCAGACGTAGGGCCTACGATGAAGTTGGAATGATAAACACATCCTTGGTATACACCATGGATTGGGATCTTTGGTGCAGGCTTGCTAAAAAGGGAGGTAAATTTCTCTATCTACCAGAAGTATTGGCCGCTGTGCGCTATTATGAGGGCACTAAAACATTAAGCTGCAGCATGAGGCGTTATTGGGAAATATACCGCATTGAGCTTCTTTATAACCATTTTATCCCGTTTGTTACCATTGAATTTATGGATTACGATGTAATCGTTTTAAACAAACGAACAAAAACGACAAAAGCATTCAGGCAGTTTTATAATAAGGTCTACGCACCTTTCAAATCTACATATTGCAAGCTTTTCCAGCGTCAAGATGTCTCCTATGAAGGCCTACTGTATGGATTTCACCGGTGGGATCAAATTGTTGAAGGAACGTGCAAAATTTATCTCCCTTGGTATGAAAAAGAGTTTTGGCGCAATCTCAAATTAAAAGCAGAACCATTGGATTGCAATTATGATATCAGCATTGACGGCAGGAAGCTTCACTCTCCTACCTTGGAGGATAACACCCTTATCCAACCCATACCCCCATCGAATGGGCACGCTCACGAAGTAAGAATTTCAAGAACGGGGGAAAAGCCATGGCGGTTTGGCTCTCTGACTAGCGATCTCGCCTAAGCCATCTAGTACCATTAATGATTGCTTTATGCCTTTTTGTGATCTCATTTTATAAAAACAACTTTTGAAGGAGTAAACAACCGTATTTCCTTTTGAAATCATGACCACTTTCAGACCACTGCTGGAAAAACGTATCATCAGGCGCTTCAGGCGAAGTCGCGCGTTTTCTCGCTTTAAGGAAACTTTCAACCGGCACGTGGTCGCTCCATTTCTGAGAAGAATCCTTCACCCTTCAGGCATACAGGGACATCGATCTTTCCCCGCTTTACGTCTGCTCTGGGACATGCCAAATCCTCCTCTCCTGAGCGTATTGATGCCCATCTATAAGCCCGATCTTGGGCTTCTCAAAAAGGCCGTTTCGTCCGTTCAAAGACAATGCTACCCCAATTGGGAACTCTGCCTTGTCGATGATGGATCCAATGATGAACACCTCATCCGTATGTTCCGTAAACTGGAAGGGGATGCGCGCATCAAAGTTCTTCTCTCCAAAATGAACGAGGGGATCTCCGCCGCAATCAACAAAGCCGCTACATTGGCCAACGGTTCATACTTTGGAGTCCTGGACCAGGATGATGAACTGCATTCGAGCGCTTTATTGGAATATGCGCAGGTCATAACGCGCAATCCTGAAGTAGATATCATTTATTGTGATGAAGATAAAATCGATGAAAGGGGCCGATTCTGCTCGCCTTGGTACAAATCCGACTGGAATCCCGATATGGCGCTCTCTTTCAACTATGTCATGCATTTCGTGCTCTATCGATCCAGTCTTTTTCGGGCCCTCGAAGGCACCCGGACTCGTTTTGATGGATCGCAAGACTATGATCTTCTTCTGCGGGCTGTCGAAAGAACCGGTTATACTCACCACATTCCAAAAATCCTCTACCACTGGAGAATCAGCGCAGGGTCCATCGCCGGCGGGCCGGAGGCAAAACCCCATGTATTCGTGAAAGGGTTGGCTGCGCTCAATGACGCCTTGCACCGTAGAGAGATCCAAGGCTCCGCCGAACACGCTCCCGATGCATGGAAAGGCGTTTACCGTGTTCGAAGAAAAATCAAGCGCCCCCATACAACGAGCATCCTCGTTCTTCTAACCGGCAATCCTGTTCGACCCTTACCACTTTTCAGGAGCATCGCTGCCCTCATTCCGAGTGCTGAGAGAGAAATCATCTGTATGGATCCGTCCACCCCCGAAGCCGACAAAACAAGCATGGTTCATAATATCCCCTTCACCTATGTTGTACCTTCCGAAAAAGCCCCGAATAATGTTTCGGCTTATTATAATGCGATGGCCCGAAAGGCTCGGGGAGATTTCCTCCTTTTCCTCGATGACACCATGGAATTTCTCTCTTCCGAAACACACTTCGCACTGCTCGAGCAAGGTCAGCGTCCCGAGGTCGGTGCCGTTGGCGGCAAAGTCTTTTACCCAAATGGTTTCCTCGAGCAAACGGGCATCATCCTGGGTCCTTTTGGCCTTTTCGCTTACGCCAATCGAGCCACTCCGGATGATGTGGGGTACGTCGGCATCAAACGTATGATCACAAACTACAGTGCCGTAATGGGGCTCGGCATGATGACCCGGCGATCCCTTTTTTTCGAACTTGGCGGCTTCGACGAACAGTATGACAGCTATTGCTGGGATGTTGATTACTGCCTTCGGCTCCGCGAGCGGCGCTTCCTTATTACTTCTACCCCATACGCAACTTTCAGGCACCATATCGCTGCCCGGCCTGCACATTTTGCGATATCCAGCCAAGACACTTCACTTTTTAAAAAAAGATGGCAGCACGTGATTGACAACGACCCTTATTTCAACAAAAATCTTTCGCGATTACGTGAGGATTTCTGGCCTGGATAATATTGACTATGTATATCCACCTATTCAATATAGTCTTTATATTAAATTTTGCGTTGTTGAATTTTAGATTCATAAAATGAAATATCATTCAAACGAGTCATTTCATATTAATTGATTTTACAGTCTACACGAAACGTTACTCTACTGAGTTTCCAGCGGGAATGATCTGCCTTTCTGCACTGGAAGCCTCGTTTTGACAGGTAATTCTTTGCAAATGGACAAACAAGATTTGCCAACCCGGAATGGCCGCGTGGAATGCATTTGTCGCTGCCCTGTCGGGATATAACTTGTATCCATCCGGAAATGATTTCGCGGTAGGTCTCAGTTTCCAATCTGAGAATGAGGATTTTTCTTCACACCCTTCGGGTGCTCAGTCCCACCGCTTCGCGGCGGGTCCCGGTTTAGCCAATATCAAGAAAATCCATTTTTTGCGCCGAGGCCACCGGTAAGTCGGCCGCACAAGCAAACGCACAGATGGACGCAGAGATTTGGCAAAAAGACCTTTTTCGGACGGAAATTGACTTGTGTCTGACTTCATTCTGTATACACCAACGCAGGCTCAACGGAAATTTTCGGGATGAAAATGAATGAAATCATGAGCCCATGGCTCGAATCCCTTCGATGCCCCGACTGTGGCGCCCATCTTTACGCAGACCATAAGGCATTACTTTTTTGCCGAAATTGCGGCAGGATGTTCGATTCCAAGGACGGCATCTGGAATCTGCTCCCCACACGCGTTTCTCACAAGCAGGAAAAGGATAGGGAGAAGAGCGGCTGGCTTTACAAGACCAAGGCGGCGGAGCAGGGGGGCTGGAGCCATCCGGCTGAACATTATCTGGCATTACCCGATCACCCACACCCCTATTATCAGGCAGCACTGCGGTATCTGCAGATCGTCATCGCGTGCGGCAGGCCCTGGTATGGACGGCGCACTCTCGAACTTGGGGCAGCCGAATGCTGGGGCACCCGCCATCTCGTGGAAGCCGGGGCGGTGGGAGTAGCCCTGGATTATGACCCTCATCGTATGGTATACGGTCAGATATTGCTGGACAGGCTTCCCGTTCAATTCCTTCGGATTCAAGCTGATGCTGAAAAACTGCCTTTTGCCGATCAATCATTCGATCGAGCATTCTGCTGCTCTGTCCTGCACCATTTTCCCGATCTGGAATGCGCCGTGCGCGAAATATCCCGCGTTCTTCGCCCCGGAGGAATCTTTTTCGCCATCCACGAAGCCTATCATCCGCCCTACTATAGACGTCAGAAAATCATAAAAATGAGCGAAGACACGGCGCATAATCTGTCTGTCGGGATCAACGAGCAGTCCTACACTGCAGCTCATTACCGGCGCCTTTTTCATCGAGCCGGGCTGAAAGCTGAGTTTATTCAACCCGCGTGGGATGTCCGGGAAGAAAACGGCTGTCTTCGTATTGAGCCAGGCATAAACGTCTACTCAAGGCATTCTCCTCCGTCGGGGCTCTCCGCCCGTGAATGGCGCAGGGGTCCGGTTGGGTTTCTCTCCAGGCTCATCCTCAAGACCAGGATTTGGAAAATCTTTTCATCTCCTTCGATTTTTCCCCTCCTGCGTTTTCAGCTCTTGAATTGGACGGTCAGAGAAAAAATCCTTGTCGGAAGGAAACCGATCTAGCAGGAGGTCGTCGTGGTTCGGTTTTTCCACGATCTCCCCGTGATTTAAATGACAGGAGAGGCATCTTTTGGCAACCAGAGAACTTCACCAGGGAAAAGAAAAACCGGCGCCTTTCGTCTCCATCATCATCGTCACTTGGAACAAGAAGAAGGATGTACTTAACCTCCTCGAAGCGCTTTCCAAACTCGATTACCCGGTGGATCGTCTTGAAACGGTCCTCGTCGACAATGCATCGACTGACGGCACCGCTGAACAGGTCCACCTGAAATACCCGGCTGTCTCTATCCTGAAGCACACTGAAAATCTTGGTGGGTCGGGTGGATTCAACGCAGGAATGCGTTGGATTCTTGCAAACAGACCGAACTCCGATTACTTGTGGCTCCTGGATAATGACGTTCTCGTACCCCCTGAATCTCTTGACATGCTTGTCCGTGCTCTTGAGTCCCGACCAGACGCAGCTGTCTGCGGCTCCAAAATTCTCGATCAGCAGAACCCCCAAGAGCTGATCGAGGTCGGGGCGTATATCGATTACCGGCGCGGAGACATCCGTCAAAACAGGGGAACAACCCATCAGCAACCGGGGGCAGACGGCATCGAAGAGGTCGACTATGTCGCGGCTTGCTCCCTGCTCGTCCGGACCTCTGCCTTGAAAAGCGTAGGCCTATGGCACGAGGATTTCTTCATATATTGGGATGATATGGAATGGGGCGTACGCTTCAAGACCTTCGGGTACAGGGTCCTGGCAACACACCATTCGATCGTTTATCATCCCAGCTGGGCAGGCAGAACCTCCGACAAGTCCGTTATCTGGAGGAACTACTACCGTGCCCGAAACGGGCTGTGTTTTTTCAATCATTACTCCAGCGGCCTGAAAAGAAGGCTCATCCTGGGACGAATGATCCTGCGCTTCCATCTGATCGGAGCAAACAACTGTCTTCGTTCTGAAACCGCCGTTTCCGGGGCGTTCTCTGAAGCCATCGATGATTTTTTCAAGGGGCGTTACGGAAAGAAAAGCCTGTCGTTACCGGAATCCGATCTCGAAAGATTCTTAAAAATCAGGAAGCCTGAAGACATTTTTATTTTTTTGCCCCAAAAAACGATGATCCAGATGGCGGAACCGCTCCTCGCTCAGCTTCTCCTGTACGAAGGCGCCTTCCGCCTGCACCTTATTGTATCCAACGCCGAGTGGAAAGAACGGCCTTCTCTTCTTCATAGAAGCAATCTTCTGACATTCAGGCCGGATGCATCCGGCGGCATCACCATGATCGACAAGATCCGGATTCTCTTATCGATCCGCAGCAAGATGAATAGGAAGCCAGTGTTGATCACTCCGCCCCTCACACCCCGATTCCTTGCGATGACCGGACTCCCTGTCGCAAAAGTGGATTTTGAAAAAGGCGAAACGATAACTATCCAACAGCTGAACGTCCCCCACCTTTTGCGCAGCCCCTTCCATACGGTCCAAGACGTCTTCAGGGCGCTGGTCTCACCACCGAAAAGGATTTGGCGCGTTTCTGAGGCCATTGACCCGGATCCCTCGTGACATAGACTGCATGCCTGTGATATGTAGGGCCCATTCGAAAATGAAGTTTTCGAAGACGAAACAGTTTCAAGGCCAGAAGTGAGGATTTTTCTTCACAAGCTGCACGTGCTCTGTCCCACCGCTTCGCAGCGGGTCCAAGTTCAGCTAAAATCGAGAATCTCAAGGGATCGCGCGAAAGCGTATGGATCATGCGCCACCCAAGCACGGGAGCAGATTGACGCCGAGATTGGACAAAAAGACTATTTCCCGGTAGAATCCAGTTTCCAATCCGGAAATGAGGATTTTTGGCCAATATCAAGGAAATCAAGCGTTTGCGCGGAGGCGACCTGCAGGTCGCCGCACAAGCAAACGTGCAGATTGACGCCGAGATTGGCCAAAAAGACCATTTCCGGATTGGAAACGAGGTAGCTTACGAGCCTTATTCCTTCTGTGATGAAGCGAATCTTCAGAAACGCTAAGATGTAACGGATCTGCTTATGCGCGTTATCATTCTCGGGGGCGGCCCTTGCGGCCTCGGCGCAGCCTGGCGTTTGCATGAACTCGGGCACACGGATTGGGTGTTGTACGAGGGAGGCCGAAATTGGGGCGGGCTCGCAGGCTCCGAACAGGATCACGAGGGTTTCTGGTGGGATTACGGAGGGCATGTCCTCTTCTCCCATTATCCCTACTTCGATCGTCTGATGGCCGAACTCCTGGGAGACTCTGACGGTTGGGTATTGCACCGGCGCGAATCCTGGATCTGGATCCAGAACCGCTTCGTCTCCTACCCCCTGCAGCAAAACATCCGCCATCTGCCGAAGGAGGTTCTCTGGCCGTGTCTTCAGGGTCTGCTCGATATTCACCATGTCCCCTCCGCTGCCCCGCCACGCCATTTTGACGAGTGGATCGAGGCAAACTTCGGCCGGGGACTGGCTGATTGTTTCATGCGCCCATACAACCGCAAAGTGTGGGCCCATCCTCTTGAAGAGATGGACTGGAATTGGATCGGTGAGCGCGTCGCCCCGACCAATCTTGCCGCAGTTCTTCGGAACCTGATTTTCGAAAAGGATGAACGCTCGTGGGGTCCCAATGCCCAATTCCGATTCCCCCGGCTCGGTGGAACCGGATCCATATGGCGGGCACTGGCTGCAAGGCTTCCTGAAAACCAACGATCCCTCGGGAAAAAGGCCGTCAGGCTCGACCCGGCCAAGCGAACTCTGCTCTTCGAAGATGGGACCATGGATGGGTATGACCGGCTGATCAGTTCGATTCCCCTGGATGGATTGCTCGCCATGATCGATGGGAACTCCGGTCTGCCGGGCGGAAACGAACTGATCCACACCGCCACGCATGTCGTAGGACTCGCTTTGACCGGAAATCCGCCTGAGAAGCTTGCGGACAAGTGCTGGATGTACTTTCCTGAAGACGACTGTCCCTTTTACCGCGCCACCGTTTTCAGCAATTATTCTCCCAACAATATTCCGGATGCCGACCGCTTCTGGTCCCTGCTTCTCGAAGTCAGCGAAAACACGAAACCGGCGGGCGATGTGCCCCTGCCGGAAAAAATGACCGATTCAGTCATCCAGGGGGCAATCAACACACACTTGATCAACGACCGTTCATCCATCCACCACATCTGGCACCGACGCCTCCCTTATGGATACCCTGTCCCGACTGTCGGACGCAACGCGGTTCTTTTCCCGCTGCTCCGGCAGCTTGAAAACCACGGGATCTATTCACGCGGCCGCTTCGGGGCATGGCGCTATGAGGTGGGAAATATGGATCACAGCCTGATGCAGGGGGTCGAATGCGTCAACGGACTCTTCGACGTCGGCGAAGAACTGACATTATGGTATCCGGCGATGGTCAACGCCCCGCATCCATCCGGTTCGAGACGCTGAGGAAGAGAAAAACCTCGATGCCTGTTTCTTTTTGGTTTTGCGCATGATTGACGTTGTCATCGTCACTTACAACCGGAAGCCGCTCCTTTTTCGAAATCTCGATCGACTGAAATCCTCTTCGCTGATTCGAAAAGTGATCGTGGTAGACAACGCCTCCGCAGATGGCACTCTTCGAGAAGGCAGGGGCCGCTATCCTGATGTCCACTGGATCGCCTCGCCCGCCAACGAGGGCTGCATCGCCTGGAACCGGGGCATGGAAGCCGTCAGAACCCCATGGGCATTGATCCTCGACGATGACTGTTTTCTTCAGGATGCCCCGCTCGAGCAAGCCTGTGCATTCGCGGTACGCACGCCATCCATCGGGCTGGCAGCATTCAATGTCATCAGCGAGAAAACCGGCTCATCAGAGTGGGGAGCAACCATTGACGGCATCCGTACCGCAACGGATTGGCCCAATGCGATCGGCGCCTGCATGCTCACCAACACACAGGCATTCCGCAGCGTCGGCGGATACAAAGATTTTTTTCTCTGCTTCAATGATCTGGAACTGGTTCTCAACCTGTGGCGAAACGGATACCGCGTCGTTTTTCATCCAGACTGGACCGCCTGTCATCTCGGGCCCCGGCCGGCTCCTTCAGAAAGGCGCTTCCCATACGAAATTCGCAATCTGCTCTGGACGGCTTGGGGACATCTGGACACGCCCTTCTGCTTCGCCCTCACTCTCAAGTTCGTTTCGGCGGCCATCTTCGACCTTTCGGGCCGCCATCTCTCCGAGCAAATCCTGCGGCCTGCCTGGACGGGGATCCGAAAAGGGCGGCGGATGCGCGACAGGTCCAAACCGAAAGTTCCTCCTCATATCCGCAGACTTCTTTTTAAAAACCTGTTTCTGAGCGGCCGCACCCGGTCTCTGAGGAACCGTCTGATGCCCCCCTTTCAGCTCGGACCCGTCAAAAACCGCGACTGACCCCTTCTTAGAGTTTCCATCCGGAAATGGTCTTTTTGGCCAATCTCGGCGTCAATCTGCACGTTTGCTTGTGCGGCGACCAGCAGGTCGCCTCCGCGCAAGCGCTTGATTTCCTTGATATTGGACAAACATCCTCATTCCCGGATTGGAAACCGGGTTCTCCGTGGAAATCATTTCCGGATGGAAACTGAGTAACGTCCATGGATGAAAACCCAGTAGGTTCTGAGCCTGCCTTTTGGAAATCGGCTTGTTTTCAAATCGAAAGGGCGGACCAATTCCGCGGCATAGCGCGCATCCCGAAAGATTTCATCGAGCAAAACCCGTTTCCTATTCGGAAATGAGGATTGCTTGCAGCGGCTTCACCACTTACTCGGTCGCAAAGTTGCCCAACGGATGCCGCTCCGCCCGATGTCAGGGAAGTCAGGCTTTTACGTTCAGGCAGTTTACGTTCCAGTCACCCCAGAAACAACCGCCCGGTTGGACGCGGAGGTCGGCTGAACCGGCATTTTCCCCGTCAGCGCTCACGTCGTCTTTGCAGCCGGACAGAGATGGGCGACCGGGCAGCGTTCATGGGCAGGATTGCGGGCTTTGCAGACCTCGCGACCGTGGTAGATGAGGATGTCGGAAAAGCGCCTCCAGCGCTCTTTTGGCAGGAGGTCGGCGAGATCGGCCTCGATTTTGTTGGGGTCCGTGTTGGTCGTAAGGCCCAGCCTCTGAGCGAGGCGTTTCACGTGGGTGTCGACCACGACGCCCGGGACATCGAAGGCAGCCCCCAGCACGCAGTTGGCGGTCTTCCGGCCTACACCGGGCAGATTGAGAAGCTCCTCCATCGTGCCGGGCACCTGCCCGCCGAACCCTTCTACCAGCCCCTTGCAGGCGCCTTTGACGGACTTGGCCTTGTTTCGGAAAAAGCCGGTCGGGCGGATGTCTTCCTCCAGTTCCTCGATGGGGACCTTCACATAATCTTCGGCGCTGCGGTATTTCCGGAAGAGCTTTTCGGTCACCTGATTCACCTGTTTGTCGGTGCACTGGGCTGAAAGGATCGTAGCGATCAGCAGCTCGAGCGGGTTTTCGAACTTGAGGGCCGTCTTCTCCTGGGTGTAAAGCGGATCGAGGATCTCGAAGATCCGCGCTGCACGCTCACGCTTTTCCTCCCGGGTTTCCACTTTCTTAAGCTTTGCCACGGTCGATGTCCTTTCGATAGGGAATTGCTTCGTTCGCTTGACGATCTACTCTACGTTCATTCATGCCGCCAATCATACCCCACTGCGCCCGAATGAGGCAGCAAAAACGCCTCGCTCCTGCTCCGAAGGATCATGTTCGATTTCCACCGTGCCGTCCAAGGCAAAGACTGCCCACAAGAGCGTGCCTCCCCCCACACGATCAGTGAAGACACCGGGGACCGCCTCGAAGGGGTGTAACTGGTTTCCATTCGGAAATGATTTCGCGGCAGGACTCAGTTTCCAATCCGGAAATCCCCGGTTTCGGGCGGGTAAGGGAAGCGCCCGAAATACTCGTCAAGCCTCCGCCACAGGACTCAGGAGTGCCCTGAGACCGCCTGCAAGGCCGGCAAAGAAACGTTGACACAGGGGGGTAGGGTCTTATGATTAATGATGTGCATTTCAAAGACGCTGAGGATTTCTGGAAGGCCGGGACTCCATCCCTGGCGGAGGATCTCTTTTCCGATGTCGTCTTTTGCACCGAGAGGACTTTGCAACCGCCAAGACGTGCCATTCACGAGAAAGGACATAGCCCATGGGATGCGAGGATCGACTCACCCCCGAACAGGGGCGTTATCTGATCGATGTCGCCCGCAAAACGATCGAAAAGGCCCTGCGCAAGACCCCGGCGGAGCCTGGCCCGACCGGCGGACGTCAGGACGCCGGCGTCTTTCAGGAGCGGCGGGGGACATTCGTTACGCTCACCAGGGACGGGCAGCTGAGGGGCTGCATCGGACATATCGCCGCCCAGGCGCCGCTGATCGAAAGCGTCCGTGAAAACGCCCTCAGTGCTGCCTTCCGAGACCCGCGGTTCCGCCCGCTCTCGGCCGATGAAGTCGACCGGATCGCCATCGAGGTCAGCATCCTGACCGAGCCCCAGCCCATGGCCTACGCCGATGCCGCTGAGCTCCTCGCCAAACTGCGGCCCGGCGTGGACGGGCTCATCATCAAAAAAGGATACCACCAGGCGACCTTCCTTCCCCAAGTCTGGGAGCAGTTGCCGCGGAAGGAGGAGTTCCTGGCCCACCTGTGTCTCAAGGCCGGCCTGGACCCGGAGGCCTGGCGCAAAGGAGACCTGGAGGTCCTGACCTATCAGGTGCAGGCCTTCGAAGAGGAATCCTGATCCCGGAAGTTGATTGACTTAC
>ENA-OSEO01005690-OSEO01005690.1-sediment-metagenome-genome-assembly--contig:-NODE-5690-length-11748-cov-3.750236_pt1 | contig 11748 bp, 12 predicted proteins | sample MGYA00237883_ERZ534232 | MGnify/ENA metagenome assembly ERZ534232
CAACGGGGGAGCACCGCTTGATGGAGGGGTGCGAGCCATGTCGAAAATCATTTTTGCCGACAGTGAGCCTCATATCCGCCGGCTGTGCCTGGAGGAACTCCGGGAGGAAGGGTATGAGGTGGAGGTGGCCGGAAACGGCGCCGGGGTCGTGCGCCTGGTGGACGCGTTTAAGCCGGACGTGGTCATCATGGAGGTCTTGCTGCCGGATATGTCCGGCGTTGAGACCGGGCGCATCGTTAAGGGTACTCGTAAGGATACCCGCGTGATTTTCTATTCCCACTGTCTCCCTCCCCTGGATATTGATTCTTTGGGAGCGGATGCCTTTGTGGTAAAATCCCACGACTTGGCGCGGTTAAAGGAGGCGGTGCGCCGTCTCTTGCCTTCCCAGGCCGCCTAGCGCGGCAGACAAACTAGGGGACCATCTGTGGCCATTATGGAAATCAGCGTCATCCCCCTGGGATTAGGCCACCCCAGTGTGGGAGATTATATCGCCGAACTGGAAAAGTATCTGCGCCAGCAAAACATCCCTCATCAGCTCACCGATATGGGCACCCTGATATACGGAGACGCCCACCGCCTTCTGGAAGGGGCCCGGGCCTTGCACGAATTGCCCTTTGCCAGGGGAGTGAAACGGGTAGTCACCCACCTAACCATCGATGATCGCCGGGATAAGGAGGTTCGACTGGGCGACAAGACCAGCGCGGTCCAACAGCGTCTCGCCTAAAAAGCTATGGCCCCGAATAATCACGATTACTACCGGATCCTGGGAGTATCCCGGGATGCCACGCCCGAGGAAATCAAGAAAAAATACCGCCAGGTGGCCATGAAGTACCACCCGGACCGCAATCCCGGCGACAAGGAAGCGGAAGAGCGGTTCAAGGAAGCCGCGGAGGCTTATGAGGTCCTGCGGGACCCGGAAAAGCGGCGTCTCTATGACCGCTTCGGCCACGAAGGCGTATCTTCCACCGGCTTCACCGGCTTCCGGGATTTCACCGATATTTTTCACGCCTTCAGTGACATCTTCGGAGATGTCTTCGGTTTTGGGGGGCAAGCCGGGTTCCAGCCCCAGGCGGGCAACGATCTCCGTTACGATCTGACCCTGGATTTTATGGACGCCGCCCTGGGCACGGAAGTGACCCTGGAGGTGCCCCGGGTGGTCCATTGCAGCACTTGCGGGGGCAACGGGGCCAAACCCGGAACCCAGAAGGTTCCCTGCCCCCAATGCGGCGGCCGGGGCGTCGTTTCCCGCACCCACGGTATCTTTCAGATCACCACCACCTGCCCCCGGTGCCAGGGTTTAAGGGAGTTCATCTCCGAACCTTGCCCCGCTTGCAGGGGCGAAGGCCGGGTTAAGGAAAAGAAGAAAATCAAGGTAAAAATCCCCGCGGGCATGGACAGCGGCACCCACCTGGTCATGACCGGGGAGGGCAACGAGGGCCTCTTCGGGGGTCCCCCCGGTGATCTTTATATCATCCTCCAGGTCCGGCCCCACGAATTGTTCCGCCGGGAAGGCTACGACCTGCATCTGACAGTGCCGGTCTCCTTTGCCCAGGCGGCTCTGGGAACCCGGGTGACCATTCCCTTGCTCAACGGCTCCCGGGAGGTTGCGGTTCCTCCCGGCACCCAACCCGGGGAGACCATCCGCCTGAAAGGGGAGGGAGTGCCCTACCCCAAGGGCTCCCGCCGGGGGGATTTGCTGGTGGACGTGCGGGTGACTATTCCCCGGCACCTGAACCCGAAGCAACAGGAACTCTTGCAGGAATGGGTCAAAGAGGCGCCCGAGGACCAACCCGTGATCGGGGTGGGGCCTGCGCCCACGTCCGCGGCGGAAGATGAAGGGTTGCTCAAAAAGATTTGGCATACCTGGAAAAACTTTCAGCAAAAATAGCGGAAGCCCGGTAAGGCCAAGATATCTTGGTAATCCGGGCCCTGCAATTTCCTGGGTGCAACCGTCTCCTGCCGCCTAAAGATTATAGCTGGTCCAGGGGCTCCTCACAGAGCGCTGGTTTTGCCTGAAGGACGGCGTTGCCCTGAGCAACGCCGTCTTTGCCCTCTGGGGCATCCTGCTTCCCATCTCCCCGGTTTGTCCGGGTCTCCGCAGTTATTGGCGATTTACAGCCCTGCCTCCACCTTTTAACACATTTGACCTCTTTATTTTCCCGGGGAGATGTTTATCATTTAATTAAATCTACCCAAGGGATGGCCGTCTCATGTCCATTGATCTGAACATCCTCATCGGCGGGGCCGCGGGCCAGGGAGTCCACTCCATTACCCTGCCTTTGGCTAAGGCCTTGATGCGCCAGGGTTGTTGGGTGCTGACCTCCCAGAGTTATCAGTCCCGGATCCGGGGGGGACACCTGTTCAATCAGGTGCGCCTGTCCGACCGCCGCCTGGTTTCTTCCCGGGAAGGGGTGGACCTCCTCCTCGCCTTGAATCAAGAGACCGTTACCCTGCACCAGGGGGAATTATCCTCCCGGGGCTTCATCATTTACGATGCCGCGGAGGTCAAGGAAGTTCCCGCTTCCGTGCCGTCTTTGGGGCTTTCTCCGGAGAGTTTGCTGCCCGGAGCCAAGGAAAGAGCCGAAATCGCGGTGAATGCCGGAGCCTGCGGCGCGGTCCTGGGACTGCTCCAGGCGCCCCTGGACTCCATGCTGGCGCTGCTCCAAGAAAGCTTCGGGGACAAGGGCGCCGAGGTGGTGGAGTGGAACGTCCAGGCCGCCACCAAGGGTTATGAGGCGGGCGCGGCCCAAAAGTACGGCCTCTCCTTAAGCGGGATAAGCCCGCCTCCCGAGCCCCGGCTGCTGATTAGCGGCCATGAAGCCATGGCCCTGGGGGCCCTGGCCGGGGGGCTCCAATTCATCAGCGGCTATCCCATGACCCCCTGGACCAGCCTCTTTAACGCCATCGCGCAACGGTCCGGCCGCTACAACGTGCTGGTGGAACAGGCCGAAGACGAAATCGCCGCCATCAACCTGGCCATCGGCGCCTCCTATACCGGAGCCCGGTCTCTGACCGGCACCTCCGGCGGCGGTTTCTGCCTGATGACCGAAGGCCTGGGATTGGCGTCCATGACGGAAACCCCCCTGGTGATCGTCAACTCCATGCGGCCCGGGCCCAGTACCGGGCTGCCCACCCGCACCTCCCAGGGAGACTTGGCCTTCGTGCTTTACGCCAGCCAGGATGACTCCCCCCGGGCGGTGCTGGCCCCCGGCACCCCGGCCCAGGGTTACGCCCTGGCCGCCAAAGCCCTCAATCTGGCCGACCGTTATCAACTGCCGGTATTTTTGCTGACGGACCAGTACTTTGCCGACACCCAATTCACCCTCCTGCCCGGGGAGTTCCCGGAAGTGGAAGTGGACCGGGCCTTGGCCGGCGGTCCCGGGTCCGGGACCTATGAGCGTTACGCCTATACGGAAAACGGCATATCTCCCCGGCGGCTGCCGGGATTCGGCCCGGAGTTGGTGGTGGCGGATTCTGATGAGCACACCCCGGACGGGCACCTAACCGAGGATTTACAGGTGCGGATCAAGATGCACGACAAGCGCCTGCGCAAGCTTAAGACCATGGTCCAGGAACTGGGGGGCATCACCACTTCCGGCGATCCGGCCGCACCTTTGACCCTGGTCTGCTGGGGCTCCAGCCAGGGGCCGGTCCAGGAGGCGGTGGAGCGCTTGCAGGCTGGCGGCACTCCGGCCCGCATGGTGCACTTGAGTGAACTCTGGCCCCTCCCCGCCGGGGCCGTAACCGCGGCCTTGGAGGGAACCAAGAAACTGGTGGTGGCGGAGATGAACGCCAACGGCCAGCTTAACCGGTTGCTGCGCCAGGAGACGGGGCTGCAAGCGGACCACCTGGTGCTGAAATACGACGGCGCGCCTTTTACGCCGGAATATATCCTCCGGGAATTATCAAACGTTGCTTAAAGGCTTTTTTTCGGAGAAAATATATGCTATACTTCGACCCCTTAAGGGTGCTTTCTTATAAGAGGACGCCATGTTGCCGATAGAGTTATATGCCGGGATAGAATCGGCCTGGTGTCCGGGGTGCGGCAACTTCGTGCTCCTCAAGGCCTTTAAGCAGGCCCTGGGAGAATTGGAGATCCGCCCCCAGGGTATTCTGGTGGTGTCGGGAATCGGCCAGTCCGCCAAGTTCCCCCACTACCTGCAATGTAATACTTTTAACGGTATCCATGGCCGGGCCCTGCCGGTGGCCACCGGCGCGCGGCTGGCCAACCCGGACTTGAAAGTGGTGTGTGCCACCGGGGACGGTGATTGCTACGGCGAAGGCGGGAACCACTTGCTGGCGGCTATCCGCCGCAACGTGGACATGACGGTGGTGGTGCATAACAACCAGGTCTACGCCTTGACCAAGGGCCAGGCCTCCCCCACCACCGGCCAGGGGGTGAAGACCACCCTCCAGCCCCAGGGGGTGCCTTATCCCCCCCTGGCGGCCTTGGCCCTGGCGGTGAGCCTGGGGTGCTCCTGGGTAGCCCGGGGCTCCGCCACCGCGCCGGAGCATTTGAAGGAGCTTTATAAGCAGGCCATCACCCACCGGGGTCTGGCGCTGCTGGAAGTGTTGCAACCCTGTGTGACTTTCAACCGGGTAAATACCTATCAATGGTATAAGGAGCGGGCCTACCGGGTGGATGAGACCCCGGATTATGATCCGGAAAATGAATTGTGGGCCTACCGGAAGGCCAAGGAGTGGGGGGAGCGTATCCCCATCGGCGTAATCTACCGCCACTCCCGGCCCATCTTGGAAGAGACCCATCCGGCCCTGGCGGCCGGCCCCCTGGTGCGGCAGCAACCTAAGCGGCCACTCAACCAGCTTCTGGCTGATTTCTTTTAAAGAGGAGAAGATGATGGCGGCGGAGAAACAACTTACTTCCTGGGATATCGTCCGGGACCCCAACCACATTCTGCTGGAAGAAGATTACGGCTCCAAAATGCAGCTGTTGATCTATGGCCTCACCTGGGCCGTGGAAATCGGGCTGTGCTTCGTCTTGGCCATTACTTACCTTAGAGGGTAGGAGAGGACTGAGGGAGGTTTTTCAGACCCCGGCGCCAGGGAAAAGGCCGGGAGGAAAGGCTTAGGTTCTGGGAAAGTATAGGCTTAAAATCTGGGAAGGAAAGGCTTAAAATCCGGAAAAAATTGTAAGTCTTTCTTGAAAAAAAATTGTAGCTGGCATAAAATTTATAATAATTTTCACAAACTCGGCTTTATCGCCGGAGGACGGCAACCAGGCGTCCTCCGAGAACTACGACGCGGGGCAGGAACCCACCATACCTGGGGGTTACCACAGGCACTGTAAGATAGGAGTTGGCAGAGCCTAGAGGAACCTGGCTGGCAGGCTCAGGGAGGTGCGGGAAGCTATGATTAACGAACTATTAGCCCCAGGCGGCAGCCTGGAGATGGTGGAAGCGGTTTTCAAAAACGGCGCCAACGCCGTCTATGTGGGAGCCAAGGGCTTTAGCCGTCGCAAATGTGCGTGGGAGCTGGAAGACAGCCAGATTGGCGAAGCCGTGCGCATTGCTGCTGACTTCCAGGGGAAGGTACGGGTGGCTCTGAATGCCGAGATCCCCCCGGAAAAACTGTCCCTGGTGTTGCAGAAAGTGGAAAAGTACGCCGGTTTCGGCATTGAAGGGGTGATAGTCAAAACCCCGGCGGTGATGCAGGAGATCCACCGGCTGATGCCGGAGTTGGTCATCCATGCCAGTGTCGGCTGTAATATCCAGACCCAGGAGGAGATGGAGCGGTTTAAAGGCTGTGGCGCCACCCAGTTGGTGGCCTCCACGGAAATCAACACCGTGGAAAAGCTTACCCGGTTCAAACGGGAAGCGGACGCCCTGGGATTGAAGACTGAAGTCCTGATTCACGGGAACCGTTGTATCGGCGGCGTCGGTAATTGCCTCTTCCATGAACTCATCGCCGATTCTTACGTGCGCAAAGTCTATCACGATGAAGACGGCAATGAGATTGTGGAATACGAAGGTTGGCCGGACCGGAGCGGCAGTTGCTTCCGTTTGTGCCTCCTCACCGACGAACAGCGCCGCAAATTATTGAGAGGACGGGGGCAGCCCGGGCACGTCATCGATGCCCTCAATGCCCGGATCCAGGCCAACCCCAACGTGGCCTTCGCCATCCTCGGGGATGAACTGAAGGACTATCTGAATCTGGGTCTGGCCACCGTCAAGGTCCAGGGGCGGGAGTACGCGGTCTCCATGATCTCCCGCATGATTTGCTGCTACCGGCAGCTCATCGACGCCCATCAGCGGGGCGAAGACATCAACAGCAATTTCTATCAGCGCATTCAGGACCGTTTGGCGGCGCTGGTCCGGGAACGGGATGAAGCGAGGATGGAAAAGACCAAGGAGTTGCACCGGCAGATTGTCGGCCTGTAAATTCTGACACTTTTGTAAAAAAACCAAAAAAATTTACTTTTTTCACTTTTTGATGTATAAAAGCCTACCCTGATAAGGGTGGGCTTTTTTTATCTCAAGTTGCTGGCCCGGGGCCGATAATCCTCAAGAAAAATGCCGGTTTCCATCCAAACGCCGCAGGTGGGAAGAATTGGCTAAGCCCGCTGGTCCCCGTTTCTGGGCCGGGGTCTTGCTGTTTGCCCTGGTAGCCTGGGGGAGTTTCTACAATTTGGCTAATTATCCCACCATCTGGTGGGATGAGGCCATCTTTTCCACAACTGCGGCCAACCTGGTGCAGCACGGGCGTTACGCCTTCACCACTGAAAGTCCCGGCCAGCTCTCCGATCTGGACTTCCGCATCAGCGTCGGCCCCGCGGTCATCCTGCCGGTGGCCCTGGCTTACAAGCTCCTGGGAGTGGGGGTGGCCGAAGGCCGGGTGGTGGCCGGGGTCTATCTCCTGCTTGCTTTTCTGGCCCTTTTTCTGGGGGCCCGGCGGCTTTGGGGGCCCGGGGTGGCCTTGGGCGCGGTGGCCCTGGCCTTTCTGGGCACCGATGTCCTTTACTGGGGCCGCTCCGTCCTGGGAGACGTGCCCGCCTTGGGGCTCTTTCTCCTGGGGCTCTGGTTCCTGTCCCGGGGTCTGGATGCCGCGTCTTGGCGTTGGCTGTTCCTGGGAGGGATATTTTTGGGTTTGGCCTTTGACGCCAAGGAATTTTATGGCCTGACCTTTCTACCCCCTCTGCTCCTGCTGGCCCGGCAATGGTGGCCGGACAAAGCCCGGCTGCTCAAAGCGCTTCTGGCCTTCGGCCTGGGCCTGGCCCTGCCCCTGGCCGGCTATCTCCTCTTGAAAGTTCTGATCTTGGGGAGCCTGGTGGACGCGGTCAACCACTTCCTGGCCCAGAAAAAACTTCTCTGCCACGAGTTTTTCACTCCCCTGACCATCGGCCGCATCTATCCTGAGAGCCTGTTATATCTTCTGCGCCACCCCCTCTTCTGGCTGGGAGCCCTGGGCGCCTGGTGGGTGTGGAAAAAGGAAAGCCCTTCCTGGGGGGAGAAGCTCTGGCTCTGGAATTTCCTGATCTGGAGCCTGATGTATCTCAACGCCGTCTATTGGCAGCGCTTTGCGTTGCCGGCCCTATTTCTGGCCGGTCCCCTGGCGGCGCAATTTCTCCGGCAGGGCGCGCTGCGGCTCAGCGCCTGCCTGGCCCGACCCCCCCGCTGGCTGGTCCCCGGCATCGTGGCTGTGTTTCTCATCATCTTTTATCCCCTCCCGGGCGTGGATTTTCTGGGAACGATTTATACCCGCAGTTCCGATCCCCCTTACCGCCTGGCGGAATTCCTCAAGAACCGGGTGCCCCCGAACTGCCTCATCGAAACCCCGGAGTACGAGTTGGTCTTTCTCACGGATAAGCACCGTATCCATGTGATGCCCGCCTTTTATTTTATCGAGTCCACTCCGGACCGGATCGTGCTTCTCAATCCCCGGAAGAAACCCTATGATTTCAACCGGGTGGGGGCTGATTTGCTGATTTTGGGGTCCTTTGGCAAGAGTGTCTTCCGCCAGATCTACCCGCAGGCCTCACTCACCGGGAAATGGCGGCGTATCGCCCAGGTGGGGTTCTATGACATCTATGTCTCCCGGAACATGGGGAAAAAGCTGCTGAAAAGGCTGACTTCGCCGCTGGCCCCGGCTCGGGTTGACGCCGCGGCGAAGCCCAAGTATAGTGGCCTTAATGCCCAAACATCTGTTAATTCGTACTATCACTGAATTTCGCCGCCATTATCGGTCGTTAGGTCCCGGAGACGCCGTCCTCGGCCTTATGCCTTTAAGGAATGGGGAAGAAGTGAAGCTCCTGGACCTTAAGGACCGGGAGGTGGCCTTTTTCCCCCCGGCCCTGGCCCAGATGCTGGTCCGCTCCAAGGTAGCCCAGGCCGAAGTCCTGGGGGAATTCATGGTCCCCGGCACTTTTGTGGCCTATAGCCTCCCGGACCTGGCCCGGCAACTGGGGCAGTCCCAAACCTGGAAAGACGGCCGGGTAATCACCAAAAGGGACCGGGCCCACCTGGGTCTGGGGGTGAGCCTCTGGCCGTCGCTCGAAGTATTGTACAGCCTGGGAGGGCTCCAGGGCCTGCCCTATCCCCTGGTGATCCAGCCCTTCCTGCCGGAGGCCCGGGACCTGCGGGTGGTGGTCCTGGGGGATTACGCCGAGGCCTATGAGCGCCTCAACCCCCACAGTTTCCGGAAGAACCTCTTTCAGGGCGGCTCCTCCCGGCCCGTGCCCCTCACCCCGGAACTCCTGGCCTTCAGCCGCCAGATTATGGCCCGGGGCAAATTTCCCTATGCTATTTTGGACCTGCTGGCCTCGGATACAGGTGAACTCTATCTATCGGAAATCAGTATAAAAGGGGGCCTCACCGGAGCCCGCCTCAGCCAGGCGGAGTTCCGGGAACGGGTAAAAAACCTGGAGGAGGTTTTTCAGCGGCAATGGGAAAGCTCTTAGAAGACCCCAAGTTACGGGATCGGGTCTATGTCTTTAAAGACCGGGCCATGGCCGGGCGTCTTTTGGCCCAGCGGCTGCTGGACTACCGGGGCCAGGAGGTGCGGGTCTTTGCCATTCCCGCGGGGGGTGTGCCGGTGGCTGCGGAGATTGTTAAGGCCCTGGAAGTCCCCCTGGACCTGGTCATCGTCCGCAAGATCCAGCTCCCCTGGACCACGGAAGCGGGTTTCGGGGCCCTCAATCCCGCCGGGGAGGCCATTTTTAATGAGGACCTGCTGCGCCGGGTGCATCTCTCCCCGGAGGATATTGAGACCCAGAAAAAAAAGACCCTGGCCACCCTGAAAGAAAGGGAAGGGCAGCTCCGGCATAACCGCCCTTACCCGGACCTGGCCGGGGCTACCACCATCATCGTGGACGACGGCCTGGCTTCGGGCTATACCATGCGGGCGGCCATCAATTTCTTAAAAGGTAAGGGCGCGGGGAAGATCATCGTGGCGGTGCCCACCGCCGCGGCCCAGACCGCGGAGGATCTGCTGCCTTTGGTGGATGAACTGCTCTGCCTCAACCTCCGGGGAGGCTGGTCCTTCGCGGTGGCGGAGGCCTATGAAGACTGGTATGATTTAACCACCGAAGAAGTAATGGGGATCATGCAGCAACTGTGAACCAATTATTAGCGGCAGGATAATTTAACAAAATTCCTGAATGGGCGCAGGGCGAGATGGCGCCGTTATCTCAAACTGCAGCTCCCCCTTGAGGTGTTCCTCCATCCCCTCCGGGACTCTTATCATGGCCAAGAACTGGTTTGAAAGACATGCCAAGAAGACCATTGGGCTGATAGTCATCGTGGCGCTTGTAGCCATCATCTTTAGCGCCGAAAAAATATTGAAGTATAGGAACCAGGGATTTGGCTTTAATTACAACCTCCCTAACCGGGCCATCAGACTGCGGGAATATCGGCCTACCTTGAAGCTGCGCCTGATGGCTGGGATCACGGAAACCGATTACGATACCCTGCCCCGGAAAGAATTTCTCCTGAGAATAGATAAAGACGGCTTCATTATTCCCTCGAAAAAACATGCACATGCGGATATCACCCTGGCCTTTATCGGGGGGTCCACCACGGAATGCCGCTATGTGGAAGAGGAGCATAGATTCCCCTATCTAACCGGGGTGTTGCTCGAAGGGAGATTAAACACCAAGATAAATTCGTTTAATGCGGCTAGGTCCGGCAATCACTCCCTCCATTCCCTGAATGTTTTGCTGAATAAGGTTCTGCCGCTAAAGCCGAATATTGTGGTAATGATGCACAATATTAATGACTTAACCATCTTGCTGTATGATAAATCTTATTGGAAACTCAATTCCGCCCGGCCGGTCATCTTTGATATCAACCAGGAAATATTAGCCAATTGTTTTAAAATTATCCGGGACCGCTGGATTCCCAATCTGGCCATGGCCCTGCACAATTTTGACCGCTCCCTGAGGTTATGGCGAAAGCCAAAGAAGGAGGTCAAGGAAGAGGATGAGTTTGCTAAAATAAGGGGCAAAAAGTTGGAAGTTGACCAGGAGGCCATGGTTAATGAATTTTCCATGAATCTCCAGGCCTTTATTGATCTCTGTAAAGCCAGGCATATTACCCCGGTGCTCATGACCATGGCCAGCCGCCTCACAGACAAGCCGGATAAGATCATTGAGCACAACGTTAAGATAACTTCCCTGAGTTATGCGCAATTTAAGGGTCTGTTTGAGGCCTTTAATGAGACGATCCGCCGCAAGGGGCGGGAAAACCAGGTGCAGGTAATCGATCTGGCTAAAGAGGTCCCCCAAACCCGGGAGTACTTATACGACCTGGTGCATTACAACGACCAGGGGGCCATCAAAGCCGCGGAGATTATCAGCGAGGAGTTGACTCCTCTGGCGCGCCGGAAGGTAGCCAAGAATTAGTATTGATTTTTAAGGAATGGACGGAATGCCGGTTCCGAAAAGATAGACCTCACGCAAAGACGCAAAGACGCAAAGGAAGGCGCAAAATATTTTAACAATTTAGGGGTGGGCCACAGGCCCATATTGCCTGTTATGAAAATAACCTGGCCGGATAGACCGGGAGTTCCCATACCCTTCGACCGCCTGGCCTTCGATATCGACGGCGTGGTGGCGGACATCATGACCACCTTCCTGGACCTGGCCCGGGAACGCTACGGCCATGAACACCTGCGCTACGAACACCTCACCACCTTCTTTCTGGAAGAATGCCTGGATTTGGAACCCCAGATCATCGACACCCTGATCCGGGAGCTCATCGACCGGCCCCACGAACTGGCGGTGGAGCCTTTTCCCCACGCGGTGCCGGTCTTAACCCGGCTGGCCCAAGAGACCCCGCTGCTCTTCGTCACCGCCCGGGACCGGGCCCGGCCCATCCAGACCTGGCTGCACCGGACCCTGGAGCTGGTGCCCAAGGAAGCCATCCGGGTCTTCGCCACCGGCGACCCTGACACCAAGATTCACTATCTCCAGGACCACGGCATCCATTACTTTGTGGAAGACCGCCTGGAGACTTGCCACCAACTGGCCGCCCACGGCATCACCCCCATCCTTTTCGCCCAGCCCTGGAACCGCCGGGAACACCCTTTTTTAGAAGTGAAAGACTGGCGGGAGCTATCAGGATTGCTATTTGAGGAAGAGTGAGGGCGTAGGGGCGAACCTTGTGTTCGCCCGGTTGCTCCAGGGCGAATACAAGATTCGCCCCTACTGCCAAGGCCAAATTTTGCTGAGATGTTCCAAGGACGGCTCCAGGCTGCCTTCGTTGTGGGGCTCCAGGGTGACCAGGGGTTGGCGGT
>ENA-OSEO01005691-OSEO01005691.1-sediment-metagenome-genome-assembly--contig:-NODE-5691-length-11747-cov-6.376007_pt1 | contig 11747 bp, 9 predicted proteins | sample MGYA00237883_ERZ534232 | MGnify/ENA metagenome assembly ERZ534232
TATTGCAGCCCTTGGGCAGAGACCCCCACGGGCGGGCAGAACGCTGTTTGGTTGCGGCCGTCAGGCCGCCTTGGGCGCTTAAAATATACTGAATTCAATCAAGGGTATCACTTTAGCCTCATCAAAATCTGGTCAGAGCAGAGGCAGGGGGAGGTCTCAAAGAGCGTTACAATCAAGAAAGGAGCTTGATATGAAAAAGGGCGTCAAGGCAATGGCTGCTGCGGCATTCACGGCTTTGTTCTTGTTCCTGGGTCCTGGCGGGGGCCAGTGCGCGGCCACGACCGCAAAAGAGATGCTGAAACGACTCGAACACCTGAGCGCCGTTGTCCAGGAACAGCAAAAAGAGATTGAACGGCTCAAGCAGGAGCTGATGGATCAGAGGAAATCTATCCAGGAGGGTGAGACGGTTCAGAAGGAGGAAATCCAGAAGGCGGTGCGTGTTGAAGCCAAAGAAAGCGCCACCTGGCTGCGCGATTCGCTGCCCCAATGGCTCCAGAAGATCAAGATCTCAGGGGACCTTCGTCTCCGATATGAGAGGCTTTGGGACCGGCGCATGCTGAACCAGGACGGCACGCCTGCAAAGCAGGATCCGCGCGATCGGGGCAGGATAAGGGCGAGGCTCTACGTGGATGCCCCCATCACGGATGAGATAGGGGTCCATGCGATGTTGAGCACCAACATGTCCACCCATCAGGAGGCCACCACCAGCAATGCCACCTTTGGAGAGGATTTCAACGACAAGGGGATCTATGTTGCCCGGGCCTACGCCGAATACAAGCCCGCCTGGGTCAAGGGACTCAGCCTCGGGGCCGGAAAGTTTAAGAAGAACTTCTTTCACACCGACATGATGTGGGATCCGGACGTGAATCCCGAGGGCGTCTATGAAGCCTATCGGCATTCGGGATGGGAGACCTTTCAGCCCTTCATCTACCTGAGCCAGATGGTGGTCAACGAAAACAACCGAACCCCGGACGCCATGCTCTATCTGACCCAGGCAGGCTTTGATTGGAAGCTCGGGCCGGTCAAGTGGACGCTGGCCGGCAGTTATTACAGCTGGAGCAACCTGGCCGGGACCCAGTGGATGGGCACGGGGGAATACAACTCAGGCGGCGGCAACACCTTTATGTCGGACAGCGCCGGCAACACCCGATACCAATATGATTACAAGCTCTGGGAAGGCATTTCATTCGTCAATTTCGACGTGGGACCCTTCCCGGCGACGCTGACCCTTGACTATGTCCACAATGCAGCCGACGGCGTTCCCAGCGATGAGGACTCGGCCTATTACGCCTCCTTCAAGATCGGCAGGGACAGGAAAAAAGGCGATTATTCGCTCTTTTACAAATACGCCTACATCGAACAGAACGCGGTGGTGGGGGCCCTGAACGACCAGGACTTTTATGGGGCCAACCGAAAGGGACACAAGGTGGCGGTTCACTACTGGCCTTTTGAAAACACCTTGCTGAGGGCCTGTTTTTTCTACACAGACCCGGTGTCGATCTGGCAGAAGGAGGGAAATCCCCTCTGGAACGGGGATCGTTACAAGATGCATGAGGACAGGTTTCAGATGGACTTCATCTTTAAATTCTAATCCGGCGTAAAAAAAGACCGCTGGACAACAAGAGCCCTCACCTAAAGAGCATCATGAGAAAGGGGACCACGACGGCCAGGATGACGCCCGTTAGGACGGCAACGGGCAGGAGAAAGGCGATGATGATCCTGGCATACGAAACGCCGTGGATCTGGCGCAACCCTATCACCTGTATGACAAGCTGCCAGATGCGGCTGACCCAGCTCCCGACGACAGGCGCCAGTTCCCACATCTGGGCGGCCTGTGAATAGGCAACCACCCTGAAGGTAGCCTCGAAACCGTTAGGCCCCCCCCTTGTTATCAGGAGGAACAGGTGAAGGACAGCGCTGTAGACGAACATGCCCAGCATCACGCAGACGGGCACGGCCACCGCCAGGACAAGAAAGATCAGACCGGCGCTCAGCTGGCCCAATACGTTCCTTCCAAAGGGGAAAAGGCCGCCCGACATGAGGATCACCGGCCAGAAAAGACTGAACATCTTGCCTACGGCCCCCATCAGGAGGCCAAAGGCCAGGGGCTCTCCAAGGCCTCCCCTGAAGCTCAACTCCTGAAAAAAAGCACCAGGGGTAAAGACCACCCCCTTGAAGGTCTCCCACGCAGCCTGCAAAAACCCCTTTTCAGATCGGCCTTCCCAGGGTCCTCCGCTCCGCTCGGACCCCCTCCCGCCTGCCGCTTCCCCGCTCATTTCCTCAGGTCGGTCCTCCGGTTCCAGATCCCGTGCAGCCGGCCCGGCCCCCCTGTCTGGAGGGGACAGCTCGAATTTCCGCCGGCAGCGGGGACAGATGGCCCATCGCGCCCCCTCCGGTATGGTCTGTTCCGAGGTCTTTTTTGAAAAACCGCAAAAGGGGCAGACTAACTCCACGGCCATTTTCTCCCTCCCTGCTTCGCCTTTTCCAGCCGGCTCAGCTTTTTTTTCTCAGACCACCGCTTCAGCCTTCCTGCAAGCCCCCCCGGAGAGGACCTCTCCAGGACCTGGCTCCTGAGTTCAAATCCCTCTTTGGTCTCGAGGGCCGCTTTCAGACACGCTTGTTTTTCGGGACACTCGATACAGGCCGGGGTGATTTCCCTCAGGCCTTCCTTCCCCATGGGAAAGACCTTGTCCAGTACGCCAAAACAATCCTTGCGCGAGTGGGTCATGTGAAACCGTTGGTTACGTGGCTAATGGGCATCTCTTTTGCAGAAGCACTATACACCATAGCCCTTATCGAATAAAGGCCCTTCTGGGAAAAACCGCAATCATGCAGGCCTTCTCGCCTGGCCCCAGGACTCCGTGCATTGCCCAAATCCGTTGACAGGCAACATCCGGATACCTATAATCCATCGGCATGCAGCGGAATAATCGTCTCTATCTCACAAGACACGGCCAGGTTGCGGGCTACGAGGGGTTTCCTGTGTACGGTCACACCGACGTGGGGTTGACTGATGTGGGGATGCTCCAGATGAAACACCTGGCTGAACGCCTCCGTTTCACCGAGCCCAAGGCCATTTACGCAAGCGACCTGGTCCGCTCTGCAGACAGCGCCCGTCTGATCGCCCGGCATCACGACGTGCCGCTTTATTTCCTCCCCGAACTGCGGGAAATGAAATTTGGAGACTGGGAAGGCCTCACCCTCGCAGAGATCCGGCGCCGTTTTCCGGAGGAACTCCAAAAACGGCAGCAGGACCTCATACACTACAGGGCCCCGGGAGACGGCGAATCCATCGCCGACCTGGCGGCAAGGATCGAGGCCGTGTTTGAACAAATCCGGGCCGAACAGGAGGGGAACGACATTGTCATTGCAGGCCATGGCGCGGTCAACCGCGTCATCCTGTGCAGGGCGCTGGGCATGGACCCGGCCCAGATGTTTAATATCCATCAGGCATACGGATGTCTCAACATCATCGATTATTTTAGTGACGCAACCCTGGTACGTCTGATAAACGGTTGAACACGCTCTGTTAGCCGAGTTTTTGTGCGGCAAAAAGCGAGAAAATCTGTTTGTATCTCATCGGTACGCCTTATTTTACAGACTCACACGGAGACGCAAAGAACACAGAGAAAAGGGCACGTCCACGTTTCTTTGTAAAAAAATTCGTAAGCGTTCACAGGTTCCCGGTTCAAGGTTCCCGGTTGAGGGCGCTATTTGTCCGTTCGATGGCGTCTTTTGTAGTTTTCAGCGACGAGTGGGGCCAGTTGATGAATCAAAAATCGGCAAACAGGGCTGCAACTGAGCGAGGAAGAACCCTGAACCCCTGAACCTTTGAACCCGTGAACGGTTACAAAAATTCTTCGTGTGCTTTGTGCCTTTGTGTGAGATATTTTGGTTGCGGGCATCCACGTTAGATCCTCCTGCAATTTTTCTGAAACAGGTGGAAAAATGGGCTCATCCAGTCAGGCGACGCATATCCGGCCGATCTCCCCGTCCCCCAATCGGATCCAGGCCGTCCTGGACAGGGCGGCCTCTCTGAGGGAACTGGGTCTGAATGTGGAGGCCGCGGCCGAGTATCGAGAACTCTTTTCCACGACCTGTCCCCCTACCAGAATCATACCCGGTCTGGTGGCATGCCTCGCCCCCACCCATTCACCTTCACGGATCATCGAAAAGGTGCAAGAAATGGCCGGCCTCGCCCATTTGAGCGAGAACAGACTGGCCCAGTTCAGGATCTGTCTCGGCGTGGAGATAGAGAAACGCGGGCACAAGGATCTGGCAGTCGATCTGTACCAGGCGGCCTTAAAAACAGACCCGAACAACAGCCAGCTCAGGGAAAAGATATATCGCCTCAACCGTACTCAGACCTACACTTCACGGTACGGCTATCTCCTGCAAAACAACCTGGTCACTTCCGAGCAGCTGCAGCAGGCCCTTTCTCTGTCAAAACATTCCCATCGGAGCGTGGAAACCATCTTGACAGAGGAATTCAACGTGCAGAAAAAGGAGGTTGGCAAATCCCTCTCTTTGTTTTACGGATGTCCCTTCAGGGTCTTCGATCCCACCGTCCCCGTTCCAGTGGAACTGATCGGCAGCCTTAAAAAGGCCTTCCTCCTCCACGATATGTGGCTTCCCCTGGGCTGGAGCGAGAAAGGGGTGGAGATACTTATTGACGACCCCGGCGATCTTAGAAAAACAGGGTTGATCAAGGGCCTTACCAAGACCAAGCGGATCCATTTCTCTGTCGCTGTCAAGGAGGATATCGAGGCCTTTATTGAATATTTCTTTGGCAGAAAGACCAAAGGTTCCGCCAAGGAGATGATGGATGAACTGGACCTGATCCCGGACATCTCTTTTGAGACTGAGGAGGAAGAGGATGCGACGGGCATGGAGGAAGCCATTGATGAATCCTCCAGCCAGGTGGTGAGGCTCGTGGATCAGGTCATTGTGACCGCACTTCGAAGGAATGCATCCGATATCCACATAGAGCCCTCCCCCATTACCCATAAAACCGGGATCCGATTTCGCCTGGACGGGGTGTGCCAGGAGTATCTTCAGGTCCCCAATTCCATGGCCAAGGGGATCCTGTCCAGGCTGAAGATCATGGCCGGGCTGGACATCGCCGAAAGACGTCTTCCCCAGGATGGAAAGATCCAATTCAGGCGCAAGGGAATCCCTCCCCTTGACCTTCGTCTGGCCACCCTCCCTACGGCAGGCGGCTACGAGGACGCGGTTTTGCGGCTTCTGGCCGCGGCCGGGGCCTTAAAATTGGAGGACATGGGGCTGAGCGAACGCAATATGAGGGTAATGAAAAAAATCCTTGCACAGCCCTATGGCCTCATCCTGGTGGCCGGACCCACCGGATCCGGCAAGACCACAACCCTCCACTCGGCACTGGACCACATCAACAACCCCGGCGTCAAGATTTGGACGGCGGAAGATCCGGTGGAGATCACCCAGCCAGGGCTCCGCCAGGTGGAGGTCAAGCCCAGGATCGGCCTGGACTTTGCGAGGGTGATGCGGGCCTTTTTGCGAGCGGACCCTGATGTCATCATGATCGGGGAGATGCGGGACCACGAAACCGCGTCCATTGGGATAGAGGCGTCTTTGACCGGCCACCTGGTCTTTTCGACCCTGCATACCAACAGCGCCCCCGAGACCGTCACCAGGCTCCTGGACATGGGCCTGAATCCTCTCAATTTCTCAGACGCTCTCCTTGGCGTGCTGGCCCAGAGGCTCGTGAGGAGACTGTGTCCCAATTGCCGGCAAAAATATAACCCCTCCCGAGAGGAATTCGAGGATATCGAGATGACCTACGGCAGGGAGGCATTCGCCGGCCTGGGCATTGAATACACATCGGACCTCATCCTCTATCGACGCTCCAGCTGCGACGCCTGTTCCGGGACCGGCTACAAAGGGAGAATGGGCATCCATGAATTGTTGGAAGGCACTCCGGCCATCAAAAAGCTGGTCAAAAAAGAGGCGCCCACAGACGATATATTCGCGCAGGCCGTAAAAGAGGGCATGACGACCCTGAAACAGGACGGCATCATGAAGGTGCTCTCGGGGCTGACCGACATGGCCGAGGTGCGGAGGGTGTGCATTGACTGACGGCCTCTCCGCAGATCCTGAACCCTTGGTCGGCGTGCGCCATCCCAGGGCGCAACCCGACCAGCCCTCTGCTCTCGACGGTCGCTTCCACCCCCATCCAGCAGGGAGACGCACATGCCCAAACAGGCCCTGGTTGTAGACGATGATTTTTTCTTTGTGGAATTCCTGGGGGAACTCCTCGAGAAACGGGAATTTCAGGTGGCAAAGGCCTACAACGGCAAAGAAGGGCTGTTGAAGCTCGAAGACGGTCCTTTTGATCTCATCTTTGCCGATTTGATCATGCCCAAGATAGACGGCATCCAGTTCATCAAGATCGCCCGAGCGAAATTCCGCAATGTCCCCTTTTCCATTGTGGCCATATCGGGAAGCATTGTGGAACAGATGGATGAGCTTGCAGAAGCGGAGGCCGACTGGTTTGTGGCGAAAGGCCCCCTCGATGAGATGGAAATGCAGATCAACGGAATCCTGGACCAGATAAGCCAGGCCGGGGGTCCCCGCAAGGATCGAAACCGATTCGTGGAACCGGGCGTCCTTCACCCCCGCCAGGTCACGGGGGAATTGATCGACATCCTCAATTTCCAGAAGGGCGTCATTGAAAGCATCGGTTTCGGAATCGTGGTGGTGGATAAAGACGCCCGGGTCATCAACGCCACCCCTCAGGCCTTCGAGATCCTCAACAGGTCTCCGGAAGACATCCTGAACAAACACATCACCTCTTTCTTCCCCAAAGAGGAACGCACCTATCTGATCGATGCCCTGAGGGCCGTCGTCCAGAACCAGGCCCTTCCAAGGGTCCGCATCGCTATCCTGACCGATGCCAAGACCCTGCGGCTGACGGTTTCGCTCCTGAAGGCAGGAGGAGATATCGTGGGATGGGTTATTGCCATAGAGGAACCAGCCGATGAATAGAACCAGCATCAAAAACAAGATGATCCTGAGCTTTCTGGCCCTGCTTCTGATTGTCATGGCAGTGGTGGGAGCTGCCCGGCAGATCTCAGACAATGTCATCACGGGCCTGGCCTTTTCAGCGGCCCTTGCCCTGGCCGCGGGGATCATCTTCGGCGGCATTTTTTCACGTTCCATTGTCAGACGTCTCAACAGCCTGAGCGGGGCTGCCAAGGAGGTCAGCCGCGGGGATCTCTCCAAGGAGATTCCCCTGTTGTCCCGGGACGAGATCCGTGATCTCGAAGAGGTCTTTGCCAGGATGGTGTCTGATCTGAGGAATATTATCTCAGAGATAAAGGAGGTCTCCACGAGGATAGAAGAAACCGGAAGAAGTCTGGGCGTCCAGATCGAAAAGGTTCTTTCCAGCAGCCGTGAGATCGACGAAACAGCCCTCTCCATTGCCAAAGGCTCGGAGGCCCAGAGCCTCATTGTCCAGAGGACATCCCTTGTCTTTGACAAATGCCTCGAACAGATGAACGAGGCCGCACAGAAGTCGACCCAGACCGTCTCGAGGACGGTCCAGGCCCTGCAAAAGACCGAAACAGGCGAGGCCAAAGCCAGAGAGACGCTTCACTACCTGGAAGAGGTGCTAAAGCAAATGGTGGAAAACGCCGAACCCATCTATCGGTTGTCCGGCAAGGTGGAAAAGATCAAAATGGTCATGGACGTGATCGAAGAGCTCTCCCGAAAGACCGACCTCCTTTCCCTCAACGCCTCCATCGAGGCCACCAGGGCCGGAGAAATGGGAAAGGGATTTGCCCTGGTGGCCAACGAAATCCGGAGCATGGCGGAAAATTCCAGGCATTCATCCCATGAAATCCGGGCCATTGTGGATGATATCTTCAAGGACAACAAGGCTGTGCTTGCATCCCTCAGGAAGAGCGAGACCGATATCGACAAGGGCCGTACCCTCATCCATGGGATTGTGGGGACCTTTGGCGAGATGCTTTCCGGGGTGAAACAGATATCGGCCGAGGTGCAGGATGTGGGGGAGGCGAGCCGAAAGCAGGTGCAGGAGATGCGCGGGCTGCTGGACCAGTTCCAGGAACTGTCGCGTCTCGCCCACGAGAACTTCGTATCCACCCAGAAGACCACCATCAACACCAAAGGCCAGAAAGAACAGATCATGGAGATTGCCCGGGCTGCCAAGTCATTGCAGGCCCTTTCAGAAAAAATGGTGGAAACCCAGCGGCGGTTCAGGCTTCCCGAGGCATAGGCATGGATTGTTTTGTCTTCGAGGCCGGGGGGAAACGCTTGGGCATCGAGGCACGCTGCGTGTACCGCGTGGCTGATGATGCCAGACCTGCGGCGGTTCCCCTGGCCCCCCCCTGTCATGTAGGAGTGATCTATTACCGAGGCGACCTGTTCGATGTGGTGGATGCCGGTCTGCTCCTGGGCGACCGGAGCTCCCTCAAAGACGAGAACCCCTATGTCATTTTGTTAAAATGGGATCAGCATAAACTGGGGCTCATCCCGGAGCGAATCGCAGGGATGAAATGGATCGAGGCGCCCAAAGGGGCCGAGGATGTCTTCACCCATGACGGGCGACGGATACGGCTGATCGCGCCAGAGGATATCTGGCGACTCCTCTCAGATCTCTCCTATGGACATTGACAAATACAAGAAGATCTTTGTTCAGGAATCCGCCAACTACCTGCAGGAGCTGACCACAGGTCTCATCCGGGTCGAGCAGGATCTCTGCAACTCAAATCTGTGGAGCGAGATCCACGGCAAGATCCATTCCATTAAAGGCATGGCCAGGGCGCTTTCGCTGGAGGCGGTGTCGAATCTGTGCCACCAAATGGAGGCGTGGTGCAAGGAGTTTCAAGCGGGAACCACGGCCCCTGATGCCGCTGCCGTTCAAATCCTGATGGACGGAACGGATCTGCTCAAGAAAATGACAGAAGCCGAGGCCTCTGGGGCCGACCCCGCAGCCGATCCAGAGTTGAAAAGGATCAGCGCCCTGCTGGCCTGCCGGCCCGATAAGCTGGACCGCCAGACCCAGACAGAACCTCATCCTGTTGCTGCTCCCTCGCCCATTGACCGCATTCGAGTGGATTATGCCCTGATCGAGGAACTTCTGGCCCGGTCCCAGGAGATCATTCTCCTGGAAAAGACCCTTCCTCCCCTTTCCCATCAGCAGATGGCCGCTGGCCTCAAGAGCTGGATCGACCATTATATGGCCATGTTGAGAGGCCTCCATTTTCAGCTGGCCCGTCTGAGGCTGATGCCTGTCCAGGACTTTGCTTCCCTGTTCGAAAAGCCGGTCCGCGATCTGGGGAAGGCATACGGGAGAGAGGTGAAGCTGAATGTGGCAGGGGGAGACCTTCAGGTGGACATCGGACTCATGGATCGCCTGAGAGAGCCCTTCATGCACCTTCTGAGAAATGCTGTGGCCCATGGCATCGAACCTCCCGATGAACGGGAACGCATGGGAAAAAGCCGGGAGGGCACGCTCGTTCTTGCGGCCGACAAGCGCAGAGACAGTCTGGTGCTGACAGTAGGCGACGACGGCAGGGGCATCGACCCAAACCCTATCCGGCGCTATCTCAGGGAGGTCGTGGGCATGTCCGACCCGGAGATATCGGCCATGCCCCGCGAGGATTTCTTTCGAACCATTCTCCGGCTGGATTACTCTTCAGCGGACGAGACCACCCAGCTCGCAGGGAGAGGGATCGGCATGGACGTGATTGCCAAGGCCATTGAATGCCTGAGCGGCGCCCTCGCCATTGATTCTGAACCTTCGCGGGGGACCCGCTTTGTCATCAGCCTCCCCCTTTCCCTCTCCATTATCCATGCCATTGTGTTTCGCATCGGTCCCTACACCCTCGCGGCGCCCACATCCCATGTGGCATCAATCCAAAGGAGAAGAAATGGGCCATCGCAAGAGGGGGACCACAATAATGACTTGGGGCTCAGGCTTGGAATCGATCCCCGGGAAAGAAAGCCCGGGTTCATCCTGAAGCTCAGGCAGCCTGCGGGCACGGAACATGGAACCTCTGGGCAACCTGCCGATCATTTCATGGTTGACGCCGTGGTCGGCAACATGCCCCTCATGGTCATGCCTCCCGGCGAACTTCTGGCCAAAACCGGGACTTTTGCCGGGGTGGGCATCATGGAAGACGGCGACATCGCCATCCTTCTGGACATGGAACGGATTTAGCCATATCAGCCCCTCATGCCCCAGTTTTGTGTCGCAAAAAGCAAGAAAATCTGTTTGTATCTCATGACTACGCCCTATTTAAAGACTCACACGAAGACCCAAAGAATACAGAAAAAAGGGCATGTTCCCGTTTTTTTACAAAAAAAAATCCTTTTTGTGCTTTGTGCCTCTACTGTGAGATATTTTGGTTGCGGCCATGGGCGTTAGATGGTCAGCCAATTGAGGGGCTGTGCACTAAGGAATTGAGGAATTGGCGCCTTGGTCAAAGAACCGCACAATCTCCTGAACCAGAGACTCGATGGTGTATTCGGGAGAAACGAGGCTGACGGACAGACCCTTTTCCCTTGCGGTCTGTGCGGTGACAGGACCGATGCAGGCCACCGCCACCTGCTGCATCCACTCTTGGAGCAGCCCAACCCCATCCGGCTCGAACATCTTCACAAAGTTGGTGACCGTAGAGGAGCTGGTGAAGGCAACCATGTCGATGGTCCGGTTCCTGAAACGTTCCTTTATCCCCTCTGCATCATGGTCAGGGAGGACGGTCTCATAGGCGTGGATCACATCCACCCTGGCCCCTGCCTTGCGCAGCTCTTCCGGGAGGACCTCCCTGGCCCTGGCGGCCCGGGGAATGAGAATTTTTTCTCCCTGGATGCCTATCTGCTTAAAGGCATCCACCACTGCTTCGGCCCGGTATTCCCCGGGCATCAGGTCTGGCCGAATGCCCAGCCTTTCCCACATCTCTCCGGTCTTGGGACCGATGACGCCGATCTTGATTCCCTTTAAATAGCGAACATCCCTCCCTGAGACCCGGAGTCGATCCAGAAAAAACCTGACCCCGTTCACCGAGGTAAAAACGATCCAGTCATAGGCAGTCAGCTTGTCAATAGCCCGGTCCAGGGGATCCCAGGTTTCGGGCGGTTTCACTGCAATGGTGGGAAATTCGATGGCTTCAGCCCCCAGGGCCTCCAGGCGCCCTCGAAACGCGCTGGCCTGCTCCCTGGCCCGGGTGACCACGATCCGGCGTCCGAACAGGGGCTTGGTCTCGAACCAGTTGAGTTCCTCTCTCAATCGGACCACATCGCCCACCACAATAACGGCAGGCGGCCGAATCCGGTTCTCCTCGGCGATTCGGCCGATGTTTTCCAGGTTTCCCACCCATGTGGCCTGTTCAGCGGTGGTCCCCCTCCGGATGACCGCAACAGGCGTATGCGCGGACCGGCCGTGCTTCATGAGACGCTCGGCGATCTGAGACAGGTTGCCCACGCCCATGAGAAAGACCAATGTCCCGATCCCTGCGGCCAGCTTGTCCCAGGCGATGTTGGATTTCTCCTTGAGCGGATCCTCGTGACCCGTGACAAAGGCCACCGTGGCGGTGTGGTCCCGGTGGGTCAGGGGGATGCCTGCATAGGCCGGCACGGAGATGGCCGACGTGACCCCGGGCACGATCTCAAACCGCATTCCGGCCTTTGCCAGTTCCTGGGCCTCTTCTCCCCCCCTGCCGAAGATAAAGGGATCGCCCCCCTTGAGC
>ENA-OSEO01005692-OSEO01005692.1-sediment-metagenome-genome-assembly--contig:-NODE-5692-length-11746-cov-6.672208_pt1 | contig 11746 bp, 9 predicted proteins | sample MGYA00237883_ERZ534232 | MGnify/ENA metagenome assembly ERZ534232
GACGGATCCCTCCTTCTACTTCCGCAATTTCTACCTGCCGCGGGTCTTCGCCAAACTGGGACCCTGGGGCATGCTGCCTCCCCTCACCGGCATCCTGGAGATCTACGGGGTGGCATTCAACTTCATCCCCTTCGGCCTTCCCCCGGTTCAGGAGGCCTACAAGGCCCTGTTCGAGGCCGGGGCCGAGGCCCTCAAATGGGCCACGGCCGTGGGCGGGATCGACATGGAGCTGGCAACCCTGGGATTTCCCAATATCTTCGGCGGATTCAGCAAGGCCCCCTTTGACGTGTTGGGAGATACCCTTCGGGGCACCAGGGGGATCATGCTTGATATGTACCGGCAGCCGGATAAACTCCTCAAGGCCCTGGAGGCCCTGACCCCCATCATGATCAATCTGGGCCTGGGTGCGGCCCAACAGACCGGAAAGCCTTTTATCTTCATGCCCCTCCACAAGGGCGCGGACGGGTTTCTCTCGGACGAGCAGTACCGGAAATTCTACTGGCCCACGCTGAAGGAGGTGATCCTGGGGCTGATCGAGGGGGGATGCATCCCCCTGCCTGCGGCCGAAGGGGCCTACAACACGCGGCTCAAGTACCTGGCCGAACTCCCGCCTGGAAAGACCCTCTGGATGTTCGATCAGACAGACATGGCCGAGGCCAAAAAGCTCGCGGGCGAGGCTGTGTGCCTCCTGGGGAATGTCCCATCCTCCCTGTTGAAACTGGGCGTGCCCGACGATGTGCGCGATTATGTCAGAAATCTGATCCATACGGCCGGCAGGGACGGCGGTTATGTCCTGGCTAACGGGGCCTTCTTTGACGAGGCACGGCCCGAAAACGTCAAGGCCATGGTACAGGCGGCCGGGGAATTTGGCGTGTACCGGTAGAAAGGGAGGCCATAGCCAGGACCCGGCAGGGGTGCACCGGCCGGGCTCGGGATAAGGTATAATCCAATGCGGATACCCGCAACCAAAACAGCCCGCATCCCCAATGCCCTGACGGGCACTCTACAAACGGTTCCACGCCCAATCCGGATTCACGGGGTTCGTAGTGACGTCGTCAGACGTTTAGTGGGTTGCCGGGAGCTTTCTTGTTTTTCATGACAGAAAACTTGGTGATGAGGGCCTAAAAAAGACCATCCTTGAGGGCCGATCACAAAGGGCGTGCTCGGAAGTCGACTGGTAACGAATGAAACCTTCGGGCTCCCTGGTGTGAGATGGTTTTCAAGATGTATCAATTGCGAGTGCAACGATGCTGATAATAGGTGAACGGATCAATACCAGCCGCAGCCCCATCAACGAGGCCGTGGAACAACGGGACGCAGGCGCGATCCAGGCCGAAGTCCGCATTCAGATAGAGGGCGGCGCGGACCTCATCGATGTGAATGCCGGATCCCGGCGGGATTCGGAAGTGGATGATCTCCTGTGGTTGATCGAGGTAATCCAGAGTGAGTTTCCGGACGTGCGGCTCTGCATCGACAGCCCCAATCCGGACAGCATGGCCCGGGTCCTGCATACGGTAAGGCATCGGCCCATGGTCAACTCCACCACAGGTGAAGCGTCCCGTCTGAAGGCCATGGGCCCAGTTGTCCGGAAGGGGCCGTGCGATATCGTGGCCCTCTGCATCGATGACCGGGGCATCCCAAAGACCGCGGAGGAGACAGTGGAAAATGCCGTCCGGCTGGTCTCTCACCTGGAGGAACTGGGCGTGGAGCGGAGCAAGATTTATCTGGATCCGGTGATCCAGGCCGTCAGCGCCAACACCCATGCGGGGGTCATGGCCCTCGAGGCCATTGAAGGGATCCATGCGGAAATAAAAGGCATACACATCATCAGCGGGCTTTCCAACATCTCCTTCGGACTCCCCAGGCGGGGTCTGCTCAACCGGACGTTTCTCATACTGGCTTTAAGGGCCGGACTCACCGCGGCCATCCTGGATCCTTCGGACCAGGGGCTCATGAGCGCATTGAAGGCGGCCCAGGTCCTTTTGGATCTGGATCCCTGGTGCCAGGCCTACACCCGGGCATATCGGGAAGGGCAATTGGGGGCATAAGACAGGCCTGATGTCGCACGGCAATCCCGCCTTATTTTCAAAATTGCTCAGACAACGATGATTGAACAGGCCGTAAGCGTTCACAGGTTCCGGACCCGCCCTAGGGCGTCTTTCGGGATCTGGACCTGTTGCTCCCGTTTATTTTATGCACGACAAATCGCGGCAGTCAGCCCGGGCAATTTAGCGTAGAATCTTTGTCCGTAACTTCTCCGCAACGTGCGAAGAAGTTTGCCCGTGGGGGTCTCTCTGCCCAAGGGCTGCAAAAACCGAATACAGCTCCTGGGAACGGCAGCAGGGCTTTGAAATACAGGTAAGCGTTCACAGGTTCCCGGTTCAAGCTTCCCGGTTGAGGGCGTTATTTGTCCGTTCGATGGCCTCTTTTGTAGTTTTCAGCGACGAGTGGGGCCAGTTGATGAATCAAAAATCGCCAAACAGGGCTGCAAGTCAGCGAGGAAGAACCCTGAACCCCTTGAACGGTGACAACCTTTTTGGAGGATTTCATGACAACAAAATGCATCTCAGAAGATTTGAAGGGGCCCCCTCTTTGTCTTGATGCTGAGGAAAGAGCAGACTTCTTTGAATCCATTTTAGATGCCATGCCCGAATTTATCATCTATTACGACAACAATCTGGACATCATATGGGCCAACCGCGCTGCGGCCGCGGATTCAGAAAACACCAAGGACGAAATGGTGGGCGGCCGCTTTTTCGAAACTGCCTGCAAAGTAAATGCCCCCTGTCCGGGCTGTCCGGTTGTGAAAGGGCTTTCATCTGAAAAGATGGAGATTATTGAGAGCAATGTGTACGAGGGAAGGTTGTTTTATACCCGAACCTGTCCTGTGGAAAACAGGGACGGGAGACTCCCTGGCAGGCTCTTTGTGGCCCAGGATGTATCGCACCTCAAAAACCGCTACAGCGTCAATGAGGTCTTGAACCTGATTTCAGAGGTGTTCTATGCTCCCAAAAGGCTTTCTGACATGTGTCAGGAGATCATCTGTGCCATTGCCAGAAGGTTTGATTACCCCACTGGATACATCACTCTGTACAATGATAAAAGGAAGGAGATCGTGGTTATGGGGGAAATCGATCTTTCGGAAAGGCCCTCTCTGCTGTTGAAGAGCCTGCCCTGCTCCCAGTGTTTCTCCTGGAAGGCCATGGAGAATGGGAGGGTGGTCAATGTGACCGGGCTGAGCAAGGTCGAGGACTTCGGGGGATACATTTTGAAAGAGGCAGGGGCCGAGACAGTTCTTGCAGTGCCTTTGAGCGTTCAGGAAGAATTTTTGGGGGCCATCATCTTGATCGATTTCAAGGAAAGGCTGGAAAGCTCGCTGATGGTAGATGGGCTGCGGGCCGTGGCGAACCGACTTGGCGTCGAGATTAAACGCAAGCAGACCGAAGAAAAGCTGAAGGAAGAACGGAATTTCACCAATGCGGTGCTGAGCAATGCGGGGCCCCTGATTGTGGTCTTCGACAGGGATGGCCGAATTGTCCGTTTTAACAAGGCGTGTGAACGATTGACCGGGCACAGGGATGCAGATATGATTGGAAAATCGATTGTGGATCTTCTTGTTGACGTACAGGAGAAGGCCCTGATTCAGAGCATCTTTCCACTTGATTCCAGGCGGAGGCTGCCCCATTCCTTTGAGACCCGCTGGCTTGGGCAGGACGGTGAGACGCGTCTCATCTCATGGTCCAACAGCCTGATGGAGAATATGGAGGATCAGAGCATCCACATGGTGTCCATCGGCATAGACATTAGTGAGAAGCGGATGGCAGAAGAGCAGGCCGAGATGCGCAGACAGCAGCTCTTGCAGGCCGATAAAATGGCCTCTTTGGGGGTTCTCGCGTCCGGTCTGGCCCATGAAGTCAATAACCCGAATAATTTTATCATGATGAATGCCCGAATCCTGAAGGATGCATGGAACGACATCTTGCCCATCCTTGACAGGTATTACCGGGAATATTCAGATTTCACCCTGTCCAACATCCCCTATTCAGAGATGAGGGAGGAGATCGCCAACCTTTTTGAAGGGATTCAGGCTGGATCAGAGCGCATCAAGGAAATCGTCCTGAACATGAAGAGCTACGCCAAGAGGGAACGATCCAAGAGATCCCAGTCCATCGATATGAAGGATATAGTAAATGCAACCGTCGGGCTGCTGTCCCATGAGATCAAGAACTCGACCCAAAGCATCCGCATTTATTGTGCCAAAGATGTTCCATACGTAAAAGGCAACCCGCAGCGACTGGAGCAGGTCCTGGTCAATTTGATTCAAAACGCCTGTCAGTCCCTTCCTGACAGCAATCGGGCCGTCTCCATAAGGACGTGTTATGACGAAGAGACTTCCGAAGTGGTCGTATCAGTGGAGGACGAGGGGACAGGCATCCAACCGGAACATATTGATCAAATTTTTGATCCGTTCTTCACCACAAAATCGGACAGAGGCGGAACCGGACTCGGCCTGTCTGTGTGCGCCAGCATAGTGAAGGAGCACGGAGGCCGCCTGGAAGTCACCTCAGAGACTGGGAAAGGTACGAGGGCATGCGTTTATTTGCCGGCCATGCCTGCCTCCCACAAAAGGGGGGATGGTAATGACGGGTAGAGCTGTTAATCCCCAGAGTCCCATCTTAATTGTAGATGATGAGGCACATGCCCTTAAGAGCTTTGATCTCACGCTTCGCTCTGGCGGCTTGAACAACAGCCTCCTGTGCCAGGAGAGCAGGGAGGTTGACAGGATTCTGAAGGAAAAAGACATCGAGCTGATCCTCCTTGACCTGCTCATGCCCGACGTCTCAGGCGAGGAGATCCTTTCCAAAACAGTGGAGATGTTCCCCCAGATTCCTGTTATTATGGTTACCGGGGTCAATGAGGTGGACACGGCAGTCAGGTGCATGCAAAAGGGCGCCTTTGATTATGTCCTGAAGCCCGTGGACAAAGATCGGCTGCTCCCTGCAGTGTCAAGGGCCATAGAGTTGCGGCAGCTGAGGAGGGAGAACCTGGATCTGACCCGGTGCCTTTTCTCCCAGTCCTTGAGTCACCCGGAACGTTTTTCAAGAATCATCACCCAGTCGCCAAAGATGCGGACCATTTTTCAGTATTGTGAAGCGATTGCCATGGGCCGTCATCCCATTTTGATAACCGGCGAAACCGGGGTGGGCAAGGAACTAATCGCAGAGGCGATCCATGTGCTCAGCGGCAGACAGGGAGAGCTGGTAGCCCTCAACGCAGCCGGCCTGGATGACAATGTCTTTTCAGATACCCTCTTCGGTCATGCCAAAGGCGCCTTTACCGATGCATCGACAGTCAGGGCCGGGCTGATAGAAAAGGCTGCCGGCGGGACCCTCTTCCTGGACGAGATCGGCGATCTGAGCCTGGCTTCCCAGGTCAAGCTGTTGCGTCTCCTTGATAAGCATGAATATTTTCCCCTGGGTTCGGACGCGGCCAAGCCGGTCAACCTGCGTTTCCTGTTTGCCACGCACAAGGACTTATCTTCATCGGTGCATGACGGGAAGTTTCGCGAAGATTTTTTTTACAGGCTTCGCACCCACCATATTCACGTCCCTGCCCTCAGAGAACGAGCCGATGATATCCCACTCCTGCTCGATTACTTCATGAATGCTGCGGCCATGGAATTCAACAAGAAGGGAATGACCTATTCTTCGGATCTGCTTCAACTCCTGAGAAGCTACCCTTTTCCCGGAAACGTGCGGGAATTGCAGTCCATGGTGTTCGATGCAGTAGCAAGGGCCGAGCAAAGGGTGATTCCAACGGAGGCCTTCAGGGAAATGATGCAGGCCGGACAACCGGCAGCACTGCGTCTATCCCATCCATCACAGCCAAACATTGCGCATTGGCTCTCGCAACTTGAGCATTTTCCCACCATAAAGGAAACCACTTCCGCCCTCATTGAAGAGGCCATGTCCCGCGCAAACAACAATCAGCGCATTGCCGCCCTGATGCTGGGTATTACCCCTCAGGCCCTCAACCAGCGTCTGAAAAGAAGGCCTTGATGGGTAAGGTTGCTTGCCCTTTTCAAGAACGCCCGCTCCCCCTGGGCCGATCAATGTTTCTTGATTTGTTAAGATTTCTTTATTTTTTTAATCTCCTCTTAGAGTCGTTTCTCGTTAGGTTCGGTTCGAAAAAGCAGTCTGACCGCCGATGTCTTTAAAAGCATAACCATTTATCCCTTTTGATTTGTCCGGCACCTCTTTTGCAGAACCTGTTATTTTAAAAGGTGGATCTCATTCATCGGCAGGCGGAAAAGGGGCGGCGCGAATGTGCTTGCACCGCCGAGGGCATGGCATCACCCGACAGGGGTGCCATGAAAAATCCAATTCAGTCAAAAGAAAGGATGTGACATGCCAAAACAGCACCTGGACATTTTTCTAACCGAAGAAGACTTTATGATGAGGGACATGCTGCACAGTTTTGTGGACAAGGAAATTATGCCGGTTCGCCAGCAGATCGACGACGACAAGGATCACGTCATAGTGAACCGTATCCTGCAAGGGCTTACCGATCTGGGCACGCAGAAGTCTGCGTTTCCTCCAGAGTATGGTGGAATGGGCGTCAAGTCCGCGATTTCAGCCTGTATACTCCACGAAGAACTGGCCCGCGGAGACTGCGGCCTGTGTACGGCCAGGACGGTCACAGGCTGGGCATGGATCCCGGCCCTCGCAGCCAACAACAAGGCTGTCCTGGATCGGTTTGCCCCCGAGTTCTGTGGAAAGGATCTCAAGTTCGGTTGTTTTTCCATGACTGAACCCGGCGGTTCCCATGGCGGCGGGGGCTGCGACATTGAAAACGTCGCTCTCCAGGGCCGAAAGATCAGGACCAGAGCGGTTCTCGACGGCGACGAATGGGTTATCAACGGCCAGAAGATGTGGGCCTCCAACCAGGGCATAGCCGATCTTTACCTAGTGGTCTGCACCACCGACCCCAATCTGGGCGACGAAGGGGTTGCCATGATTTACGTGCCAAAAGGGGTCGAAGGCATGTCTTTCGGGAATAACGAGAAAAAGGCCGGCATGGCCGCGGACAAAAATCACCCCATGTTTCTGGAAAACGTGCGGGTACCCAAGGAGTGGCGGGCCGCTGGACCGGGGGCGGATGCGGAATTGCTGCACAACAATCTGATCATCGGCCGGATTGTCACTGCGGCCATGGCTGTGGGTTCGGCACAGGGTGCCTTTGAGACCGTATTGAAGTACACGGGGGATCGGATCGTAGCCGACAAACCGATCCGGCAGCACTCTATCGCTGCCAATATTCTGGCCGACATGGCCATCGGCATCGAGACGGCCCGGTGGTCTTACCTGGCTGTTGCCTGGATGTACGATCACCCTGAGACCTATGGCCAGCCTACCTCCAGTTTCATGCTTTCCAGAGGAAGCCTGGCCAAGATGCACGCCTGTGATGTGGCCGTATCGGTCACCAATAAGGCCATGGAGCTGATGGGCGCCTATGGCTATGTGCGGGATTATGACATGGAAAAGTATTGGCGGGACTGCAAGATGATTCAATTATGGGAAGGCGGGGCCCAGTTGGGACGCCTGGATGTCTGTCGCGGCTATTATAATCTTGATTGATAGGAGGATGTTCCCATGGCGAAAAGCATCATACTGTACAACTTAAAGGAAGGCGTGGCTGATGCCGATTATCACAAATGGTGCAGGGAGTATAAAGGGCCATTCTTTCTGGGGTTGAGCGCCTGCAAGGGCTATAACCTGGTCCAGATGCTCGGGGGCGTGAAAGGCGACGGCGCCAAAGGGACGCCCCCGGAAGCGACCCAGAGTCCCTTCACGTACATAGGGATCGTTGATGTCGATAACCTGGAGGAATGGCAAAAAAATATTGAGAGCAAAGCGTTTCGTGAAGAGTTTTTTTCACAGTGGTTTTCAAATTGGGTGGCCGACTTTTATGTCCTGGTAGGGGAGGATGCCTACGAGGGCAGGAACAGCTGATCCAAGCGGTGAGGCCCATAGAAACCCTGTAGAGGCCCGCTCTTCAGAAGCCAGAGAAACGATAAAGGGGCTGGGTGAAATTGTCCCATGGGGCGCTATAAGCGCCAATTGATCGATATCAGCGCAAGAACAGCTTGGGTAGCAGGAGGGAGATGTCGGGGATGTAGGTGATGGCGAGGAGGCAGCCGAAAAAGAGGAGCATGAAGGGTAAGATGGCCTTGCTCACCTCGATGAGGGACCTCTTGGCGATGGCCATGGATACGAACAGGTTCAAGCCGAAGGGCGGGGTCATGAAACCGGATTCGATGTTGACGATCATGATGATCCCGTAGTGGATATAATCGATTTCGTAGCGGTTCAAGGTCTCGATCAGGATCGGGGAGATCACGATAATGGCGGTGACGATGTCCATGAGGGCCCCGATAAGGAAAAGGGCGCCGTTGATGGCAAGGAGAAAGACCCATTTGCTGTCAATGCTGGAGACAATGGCGTCCGCGAGCTTGACCGGGATCTGCTCCAGGGTCAACAGCCAGATAAAGATCATGGCGCACGACAGGATGAAGAGGAGGCATCCGGAGAGGACCGCGGCATCCCTGCAGACGCGGTAAAGCTTGGAGATCTTGAGTTCCCGGTACACAAAAAGCTCCACCGCCAGTGCGTAGACTACCGACACCGCGGCCGCCTCGGTGGGCGTAAATACGCCTCCGTAGATCCCGCCCAAGACCAGAAAGGGGAGGAAAAGTCCTAACAGCCCCTCCTTTAAAATCCGTAATGCATGCTTCCTGGTGTAGCGTTCCTCTGACCGCCATCCATGCCGCTTTCCCATGAAAAAGGCGTACCCCATGAGGCAGGCCCCGATGAAAAGCCCGGGCAGAAATCCGGCCATGAACATCTCGGCCACAGACACGTTCATCATCAGGGCATAGAGGATCATGGGGATGCTCGGCGGGATCAGAATCCCAAGGGATCCTGACGAGGTGACAAGGCCGATGGAAAAGCGTTCGCCGTACCCCTCCCTGATCAGGGCCGGCATCATGATGCTTCCAATGGCCACCACCGTGGCAGGGGAGGATCCGGAAATGGCCCCGAAGAAGATGCAGGCCAAAACCGAGGTCATGGCAAGGCCGCCGCTGAACCTGCCCACGATGAGCTTCATGACATTCACGAGCCGGGAGGAGATTGCCCCCTCGGCCATGATGTTGCCGGCCAGTATGAAAAAGGGGACCCCCAGGAGCACAAAATTGTCAAGGCCGTTGAAGAGCTGCTGGATGAGAGAGGTCAGGGGAATGTCGGCGACAAAAAAGAGATAGATGGCGCTGGTGACCACGAACACCATGGCAATGGGCATGCTCAACGTCAGGAAGCCGAAGAAGCAGAGGATGAGGAGGGAGAAACTCATCGGTCTTTCTTCCTCACTCTCTCAAACGGCGCCCCCTTTACGAAAGACCGAGCGTGTTTTACCGAAAGAATGAAGAACCGCAGACCCATGGGGATCGCCAAAAGAGGAATGGGAAGGTAGGGGATGTACATGGGGATCTGCATGGCAGGGGTCTTGACCCCAAATTCCCGGGTGTGGACGATCTGCTCGAAGCCGTAGACCACGATCAAGACGGCAGCCAGGCCAGATATGAAAAAGGCCGCTGCCTTCAAGAGGTGAGCGGCCCGGTCCGGGGCGTATTCGGTAACCGCCTCCATGGAAAAATGGGTCCCGTACTTGACCCCGACGGCCGCCCCTAAGTAGGTCACCAAAATGATCGTGTAGTTGGCTACTTCTTGAAACCAGGGAAAACTATATGAAAAAACATACCGAAGGAAGGTCTCCACAAAGGTGAGGAGGCAGATGGCCAGCAAAAGGAAGCCCGCCATCCCCTCCTCGATCCGGTTGAGCCTTTTGATCAAGAGATCCATGACGTCACAATGGGGAACCGGCTCCGGAGGTTGCCCGGAAACGACTATTTTTTGGCCGAGCAGTCAGCGATCTTTTTCAGAAAGAAATTATACCACTCGGCCCCGTATACATCCCGATATTTGTCGTGGACCGGCTGGACGGCTTTCTTGAAAGCCTCTGTTTCTGCGTCGGTCAATATCACCACATCCACGCCCTGTGCCTTCACCTTTTCGAGGGCTTTCACCCGATTCTTGGCATTCTCCTCTCGATTGACCTTGATCTGGACCTGGGCCGCCTCCCTGAAGAGCTTCTGTTGTTCGGGTTTCAGGCGATTCCAGAACCGCTTGTTGACCACCACCGGGCATTCGGTGAGGATGTGGCTCGTGAGGGTGGCATACTTGTTGACCTCGGTGAATTTCATCATGTAGGACGTGAAGATGGGGTTGTCCTGACCATCGATCACCTTTTGCTGGAGGGCATTATATATCTCCGGAAAGGGAAGGGGGGTCGGATTGGCCCCCAGGGCCTTGAAGGTGTCGATGAAGATGGGACTTTCAATGACCCGGATCTTGAGCCCCTGGAGGTCTTCGGGCTTCCGAATGGGGCCTTTGGAGTTGGTCATGTCCCGAAATTCGTTTTCCGTATAGCCGATGAACACAAAGCCCTTGGGTTCGCAGTAGGACTCAAAGCGGGCCTTTACCTCCGCATCGTCAAGGACCTTATAGGCCACTTCGCGGTTGGGATAGATGAAGGGCAGTTCGATGATCCCCATCTCAGGAACGAAATTGGCCAGCACCCCGGCGGTGACCGCGGTCATATGGAGGGTGCCCCCCTGGACCTGCTCGGTCATGGAACGCTCCCCGCCCAGTTGGCCCATGGGAAAGACTTGGACTTCGATCTCACCGTTGCTGTTCTCGTTCACATGTTTGGCAAAAGCCATGGCCCCCAAATGCTGGGGGTGAACCGGGGGTCCCACATGGCCGTATTTTACGGTCATTTTGGCCTCCGCGGCAAAGGCCGCGACCCACACGAACGCAAAGACGACTAACACGGAAAACAGCGCTGCCTTTTTCATCGGATTCTAACCTCCATGCTGAAAAATCCCCTGACACGTCCATCCGCTGTGCAGATGGCCCAATAACCGCTCTTTGGAATCACAGGTTGGTTCTGAAAATCGCCACAAGCCGGAACGCTTCGAACCGTTGCGAGAATAGGAGGGCAAGGGTTGTCTGTCAAGCGAAAAGAACCCCCCAACAAGAGGCCAGCACCTGGTTCCGGGCGTCGTCAGGCGCCGCTGTTGATGAGCGAGACCTGATCATTCAGGGTCCACAGGTCATACAGATACCCGATTCCGAAAATCCCGCCGGATATCAGGTACAGCACCCCGGTAAGCCACTTGCCCATGTAGAAGCGGTGGATGCCGAAGAAGCCCAGAAATGTCAGCAAAATCCATGCGATCGTATAGTCGAGACGGCCGCTCTGATACCTGAAATCGGCCTCCCGGTCCATGGAAGGGATGAGGAACAGATCAATGATCCAGCCGATAAACAAGAGGCCCAGGGTGAAGAACCAGATGGTCCCTGTAACCGGTCTGCCGTAGTAGAAGCGGTGGGCGCCAGTAAAACCAAAGAGCCACAAGATGTAGCCCACAGACTTAAGGTGAGTATTGTTTGAGTGTACAGCCATTCCAATTCCTCCCCAAGCTGAGGCATGAGACGCTTTCCCACCTCAGCTCCTTTAGAGTCTTTGTTCGTAACTTCTCTGCAACGTGCGAAGAAGTTTGCCCGTGGGGGTCTCTGCCCAAGGGCTGCAAAAACCGAATACAGCTCGTGGGAACGGCAGCAGG
>ENA-OSEO01005693-OSEO01005693.1-sediment-metagenome-genome-assembly--contig:-NODE-5693-length-11746-cov-4.333533_pt1 | contig 11746 bp, 7 predicted proteins | sample MGYA00237883_ERZ534232 | MGnify/ENA metagenome assembly ERZ534232
TCTTCTATCCCAGCTGGAGGCCTCATGGCCACCACCTCTGACTCCCTATACTGTCAGGTCAATACCATCACAGAACAAACGAGATCTTCCATCTCACAGGGAAACTATGGACCACAAAGGCGGAAGTGCTGGAATACTTGAAGGCCGAGGGCTATAACCCCGAATCATGCAAGTGCGATACTGGAAATAAACCAAAGACAGACAACTCTTCACAATAAGGCACATGTGTTGCTTAAAAAATAAAATCAAAGCCAGGCATTCAAGGTTTGGCTCGAAAAAGCTTCCTTGGCTCCACGTTTGGATAGAAACGGACTGGCCTGAGCCCCTGGTAGCAAATGGACTCCCTCTGGGCGGATCCTTCCCACAAGGAGGTTCCCCGTGAACCGTCGGCTGAGCGAACTCGAGCACGGCTTCAGGGCTTCGGTCGACTGACTCGTGGCCGGCGGCCTGGCAGGCGGCCACGAGCTAAAGAGACCCCTGGTTGTGGCGCTAGTCAAAAAGCCGAAGCAGGAGATCGAGAGGCCCCCTGCCCAACAGCGGAGGTCAGCGGGTTGATCCCTAGCAGGTACGGGGCATGCCGGCAAAAAGGCGCCCGGGTTCGGCCGGTTCTCTATCTGACTAATATATCGAACCTATAATACAAACGGCGTCCTTCTCCGCTCCCCCCTTGATCCGGTCGGCTGGAGGTGCAGACTGGAGACTGGCTGCCCGGTTTTGGCGACGCCATACCCGCTCGCCCCGGGGCAGCCTCTCTCCAGGGAGGCCCCTCATGAGCCGCCGGCTGAGCGACCTAGAGCCCGGCTTCAGGGCGGCGGTCGACCAACTCCTGGCCGCCTGCCAGGCCGCCGGCCACGAGCTGCGCCCCTTCTTCACCCTCAGAGACCCCTGGGACCAGGCCCGGCTGTGGCGCCAGTCCAGGCCCAGGCCGGAGATCGAGCGGGCCGTTGGCCAGCTCCGGGCCAGGCGCGCCTCTTGGCTGGCCGGGGTCCTGGAGGCGGTCGGCCCCCAGAACGGCCGCTGGGCGACCAACGCCCTGCCCGGCCAGTCCTGGCACAATCACGGCCTGGCCCTGGACTGCTTTGTCTCGGAGAATGGAAGCGCGATCTGGGAGGCCGATCACCCCGGCTACCAGACCTACGCCGTCCAGGCCCGGGCCCTGGGCCTGACCGCCGGCCACTTCTGGGCCAGGCGGGACTCGGTCCACGTCCAGGCCAGGGCCGGGGGAGTCCTGGACGAGTATAATTGGCCCGAGCTGGACCGGCTCATGCGAGACCGGTTCGCCGGCCTGCAGCCCTGACGGCCCGGCCGGCCGAAGGAAGGAGGCAAGCCATGCGCGTCAACTGCCACACCCACCTCTTCAACGCGGCCGCGGTCTTCACCTCCAGGAGCGTGGACATCTTCCTCGAACGGCTGAGGAACGAAGGGGTGCCAGAGTTCATCGTCTCAATGATCGAGGCGGTGTTGAGAACCGCCACTCCTCCAGCGATTTCGCCAGGCCGGGACGACGAGCGCGACTACCAGATCTTGAAAAAATTCAGCGAGTCAAAAGAGTTGAAGAAGTACCGCCGCGACCTGCCCGCCATCGACCGACCGACCTTCAATAATATGCTGGCTGAAGGCCTGGAAAAATTCGAGAGGAGATATCTTTCCGGCCTGGGACGGTCTTCCCCTGATATCTTCGCCAACGCGGACGCTCTAAAGCCAAATGTATTCGACTTCATGGACTTCGCTACCATCGCTCTCCAGCCGGGCATCAAGTACGTCACCGACTGGCTGATGAAGCAACTCAAGCCCAATGATGCCGTCGTGGCCCTGACCATGGACATCACCAAGGGGGGTAACGCCGACCTGGCGCTGTGGCAGAAACAGCTTGAAGAGACCTCGGCCCAGGTGCTGGCCTACCCGGGCCGGATCCTGCCCTTTGTCTGCGTCAATGAGTTACGCCAGAACCACTTCACCCTGATGCAGGACGCTCTTGAAAAACAAGGCTACGTCGGAGTCAAACTGTACCCTTCCCTGGGCTACAACGCCGACAGCCCGGCCATGCTCAAAGTCTACGACCATTGCCTGATTAACGAGGTCCCCCTGACCATGCACTGCAACGACGGCGGTTTTTGCGCCAGCAAGACGGACGCGCAGCTCTGCTCTCCTGACCGTTGGGAGTCTATCCTGAAAAACCGTCCCGGCCTGAAGATCTGCTTCGCCCACTTCGGGGGTGAAGTGGACTCGGACTCTAAAAAGAAAAAATTCCTGGAGGGGGCCTGGACCCAAAAAATCATCGAACTCATGAAAAGCGAGACAGGCACCGGTGTGTACGCTGACATAGCCCACCACACCGCTCACATGACAAGTTATAGCAAGAGAAAGAAGTACTTCGGCCGCCTCAAGCATCTCCTGGCCGATCCAATCATAAGCCAGAGAATCCTCTTCGGCAGCGACTTCTGGCTGGTCCGGCTCTACCTCAGGGAGTCGAGCTACTGGGACTACTTCCGGAGCCGCCTGAGCCAGAGAGAGTTCAAGCTTACGGCCGAGGACAACCCGGCGGACTTCCTGGGGCTGCCCCTTGCCGGCCGGCCTTGCGCCTCGAACATCGCCCGCTACCGCGACTTCGTGGCCGCAGCCAACATCGATCCACAAATAGTCAAACCAGCCCCCTGGCTGCTCCGGGAGATCAAGAAGGCTCAGGCCTGATCCGCCTTGCCGGGCCGCTGAGGCCAGCGGCCCGGCCTCCGTCTTCCCGCCCCAGGTTGCACGCCTCGGGTCAAAGGACTATATTCAGGGCCGAACGGTCAGAGGCGGCCGTTCCCCCTAAGTATGGACTGGCCCAGCCACTTCGACCCAGACTTCATCCAGAACCAGGCCCAGGCGGCCGGCCTGGAGGACCTCCTGGTCCGCCTGGCCGACCTCCAGGCCGGGCCCGGCCCAGGATTGGACCTGCTCGGCCTGGAGGGCGGGGCCAGGGCCTTTGTCCTGGCCCGCCTGCTCGAGGCCAGTAAGCGAAGCCTCCTCGTGGTCACCCCCGGACTGGCCTCGGCCGAGAGCCTGGCCGCTGACCTGAACTTCTTCCTGGGGCCGGAGAGCAAGGCCGGCGCGGCCGTTTTCCCCTCTTTCGCCCACCTGCCCTTCGGCCACCTGCCGGCCCACACCTGGACCGTGGCCCGGCGGCTGAGCTGCCTCTGGCGGCTCATCTCCGGGGACGGACCCCTGGCGGCGGTGGTCCCGATCCAGGCCCTCCTCCACCGCCTGCCCCCGGTCAGGGCCCTCAACGACTTCGCCGAACTGGTCCTCGAGGGCGAGGAGGTGGACCGCCAGGTCCTCATCGCCAAGCTGGCCGCCGGCGGCTACTCGCCCACGGCCCTGGTCGAGGAGCCCGGCGACATGGCCATCAGGGGCGGCATCGTCGACGTCTTCGGCCCCCTCCACGACGAGCCTCTCCGGCTGGAGTTCTTCGGCGACTTCGTCGACAGCCTCCGGCTCTTCAAGCCCCATGACCAGCGCTCCATCAGGCGGCTCAAGGAGAGCGTCATCCTGCCCATGAGCGAGGTCATCCTCAGCCCGGCCAACCTGGAGCGGGGCCGCCAGGGCCTGGCCCGGCTGGAGGCCGAGCCGGCCCAGATCCTGGCCCTGCGCGAGCCGCTCATCCAGGGGCAGCCCTTTGCCGGGATAGAGTCCTTTGCGCCCCTGTTCTACGAGGAGTACCAGGGTCTCTGGGACTACCTCGGCCGCGAGGCCCTGGTCTGCCTCCTGGAGCCGGCCCGGGTCGAGGAGGCCGGCCGGGAGTACCTGGCCCGCCTGGCCGAGCACGAGCAGCGGCTAAAGATCCAACAGCGGCCGCACCTGCCCCTGGCCGCCCAGGCCTGCTCCTTCGAGGAGGCGACCCAGGCCCTGGCCGCCTTCCCCCGGCTGGCCATCCAGCCCCTGCCCCTGAGCGGCCGTCCCAGCCTCCACTTCCACGGCCGGCCGTCCCGGGAGCTGCTGCCTCCGCTCAAGGAGGAGAAGGAATCCGTCCTGGCCCCTCTGGTCAAGACCGTCCGCCGACTCGACGGGCAGGGGCTGAGCCCCTGGCTGGTCTGCCGGACCCAGGGTCAGCTCAAGCGGCTGAACGAGCTCCTGGCCGGCTACGGCCTCAGCCTCGGCCTGGCCGCTTCTCCGCCGACCGGCCTGGAGCCGTCCGGCCCGGAGCAACTCCGCCTGGTCCAGGGCGCTCTCTCGGCCGGCTTCTTCCTGCCGGGCCCGGGGCTGGTGGTCCTGACCGAAGAGGAGGCCCTGGGCCAGCTCCAGCTCAGGAGCGCGGCCCGGACGCCCTCGCCCCTGCCCACGGCCCGGCTGGCCTCCTACGCCGAGCTGAGCCCCGGCGACCTGGTCGTCCACGAGGAGCACGGCATCGGCCAGTTCGTCAGCCTGATCAACCTGGTCGTCAACGAGCAGATGGGCGACTACCTCTTCCTGGAGTACAAGGGCGGCGACAAGCTCTACGTCCCGGCCGACCGCCTCAACCTGATCCACAAGTACGCCGGGCCGGAGGGCAAGCGGCCGCCCCTGGACCGGCTGGGCGGCGAGACCTGGCGCCGGACCAAGAGCCGGGTCAAGCGGAGGCTGCTGGAGATCGCCCAGGACCTGATCGACCTCTACGCCGTGCGCCAGATCAAGGAGGGCCACGCCTTCGCCGGCCGCGACGAGCTGCTGCGCGAGTTCGAGACCACCTTCGAGTTCGAGGAAACGCCCGACCAGGCCGCGGCCGTGGAGGACGTGCTCCGGGACATGCAGCGCTCCCGGCCCATGGACCGGCTGGTCTGCGGCGACGTCGGCTACGGCAAGACCGAGGTCGCTCTCCGGGCCGCCTTCCGGGCGGTCATGGACGGGAGCCAGGTCGCCCTGCTGGTCCCGACAACGGTCCTGGCCGAGCAGCACGCCGAGACTTTCAGCCAGCGCCTGAAGTCTTATCCGGTTCGGGTCGAGGTCCTCTCCCGGTTCAAGACCGCCTCGGCCCAGAAGAGAATCCTGGCCGACCTGGCCGGCGGGCTGGTGGACGTGGTCATCGGCACCCACCGCCTCCTCTCCAAGGACGTGGCCTTCAAGCGCCTGGGCCTGGTCATCGTCGACGAGGAGCACCGCTTCGGCGTGGGCCACAAGGAGAAGCTCAAGCAGCTCCGCCAGACCGTCGACGTCCTGGCCCTGACCGCGACGCCCATCCCCCGGACCCTGCAGATGTCCCTCCTGGGCATCCGCGACCTCTCGGTCATCAACACGCCGCCCGAGCACCGCCAGGCCATCACCACCTTTCTCTCGGCCTTTGATCCGGCGGCCGTCCAGGAGGCCATCGGCCGCGAGATCGGCCGGGGCGGCCAGGTCTTCTTCGTCCACAACCGGGTCCAGGACATCAACCGGGTGGCCAACCTGGTCCAGAAGCTGGTCCCCACGGCCCGGGTCGAGGTGGCCCACGGCCAGATGTCCGAGCGGGTCCTGGAAAAGGTCATGCTCAAGTTCGTCCAGCGCCAGGTGGACGTCCTGGTCTGCACGACCATCATCGAGTCCGGCCTGGACATCCCCTCGGCCAACACCATCATCATCAACGAGGCCGACAAGTTGGGCCTGGCCCAGATCTACCAGCTCCGCGGCCGGGTGGGCCGCTCCTCGGAGAGGGCCTACGCCTACCTGCTCATCCCCACCGAGACCACCCTGACCCGCGACGCCCAGAAGAGACTCAAGGTCCTCATGGACTTCACCCACCTGGGCGCCGGCTTCAAGATCGCCATGCACGACCTCCAGATCAGGGGCGGGGGCAATCTCCTGGGCCACGCCCAGTCCGGCCAGATCGCGGCCGTGGGCTACGAGACCTACCTCAGCCTGATGGAGCAGGCCGTGGCCGAGCTGAGGGGCCAGCCCAGGCTGGAGCGGGTCGACCCGGAGATCCATCTGGCCGCCTCGGCCCTGCTGCCCGAGGACTACGTGGCCGACGCCAACCAGCGCCTCCTCTTCTACCGCCGCCTGGCCGGGGTCGAGGAGGAGGCCGAGCTGGCCGATCTGGTGGCCGAGATGACCGACCGCTTCGGCCAGCCGCCCCAGGAGGCCCTCAACCTGGTCGAGGCCATCCGGCTCAAGCTGGAGCTGCGCCGGGCCGGCGTGGCCAGGCTGGACGCCTTTGACGGCCGGGCCGTGCTGACCTTTGTCGCCCAGCCGCCCCTGGACGCCAGGGAACTGCTCAAACTGGTCCGGCAGTCGCCCAAGCGCCTGCGCCTGACCCCGGAGAACCGGCTCATCATCACCGCGCCCGAGCCCGTGGCCGAGGCCAGGCGGCTGCTGCCCCGGCTCATAGCCGCTTGAAAGAAAGGGGCGCTTCGTTTAGCTTAGGAGATACTCCTAAAAGACCGCCGGCCATGGGGCCGGCTCCACTCCAACCGCGGGGGAACAAATGAGACCGCGCTTCTGTCTGCCGTGCCTGCTCCTGGCCCTGGCCCTTCTGCCGGCCAGTCGGGCCCAGGCCCAGGTGGTCAACCAGGTCGTCGCCGTAGTCGGCGAGGAAATCATCACCCTGCGCCAGCTCGACAACGAGATCATCGATCGCCTGGCCGAACTGGAGTCCAAGTTGAGCGGCGAGGCCTTCAAGAAGGAGCGCAGCCAACTCCGGCAGCAGGCCCTCAAGGAGATGATCGGCGACCGGCTGGCCGACCAGGAGGCCAAGCGCCTGAAGATCACGGTCACGGACGAAGAGGTCCAGGCGACCATCAAGCGGGTCCGCGCCTCCCGCCACCTGACCCCGGAGCAACTGGAGCGCAATCTGGCCCTGGAAGGCCTGAACATGGAGACCTACCGGGAACAGGTCAAGAAGCAGATCCTCCACTCCAAGCTGGTCTACGCCGAGGTCAAGCCCAAGATCTTCATTCCCGACGCCGAAAAAAGAGCCGTCTACGAAACCAGGAAGGACAAGTACGGCGGCCGGGCCGAAGTGCTCCTCCGCCGCCTGGTTCTGCCCGGCGGCGACGAGGAGAGCCTGAAGCTGGTCCAGCAAAAACTCGCCCAGGGCGGCGATTTCGCCCAACTGGCCCGGGAGTACTCCACCGGACCCGAGGCCAAGGAGGGCGGCCTGCTGGGCCATTTCGAGCTGGAACAGCTTTCGCCCGAGATCGCCTCGGCTCTCCAGGGTCTCCAGGCCGGCCAGGTCAGCCAGCCGGTCAGCCTCCGGGGCGACTGGCACATCTTCCAGGTCGCCGAGCGGAAGACCGACACCGGGGTCAGCTTCGAGGACGTGGAGGAGCAGATCACCCAGGAGCTGACCTACAAGGCTCTGACCAAAAAGTACGACGAGTGGATCGAGCGGGTCCGCCAGCGCAGCTTCGTCAAGATCATGGAGATTCCGGAGTGAGCCCGGCCCGCTGATCGTGGCCGCCATCGTCAGCCAGGCCGTGGTTCTCAAGAGCGCCGTCAGCGGCGAATCGGACGCCATCGTCACCTTCTACACCCGCCAGGCCGGCAAGCTCAGGGCCGTGGCCAAGGGGGCCAAGCGCTCCCAGAAGCGGTTCATGAACTGCCTCGATCTCTTCGGCCTGGTCGAGGCCGGCCTGGTCAGGACCCGCAGCCAGGAGCTGCTCAGGGTCGAGTCCTGCCGCCTCATCAGCCGGCCCGACCTTTCGGCCGAGCCCCTCCGCCTGGGCCTGGCCGGTCTGGCCGTGGAGCTGGTCCTGGTCTTCTGCCCGGACCTGGAGCCGGACGAGGACCTCTTCGCCGCCCTGACCGCCGGCCTGGCCGGCCTGGCCGGCCGGCCCGAGCCGGCCCACCTGGGCCTGGCCTTCTGCTTCCGCCTCCTGGCCCGGGCCGGGTTCGGGCCCAACTTGGAGAACTGCCTCGTCTGCCAGCGGCCGCTGGACTCCCTGGACAGGGCCGGCCTGGCCCTGGACCTGGGCGGCCTGGCCTGCTCGGCCTGCCGGCCCCAGGTCAGGCAGCTCTCCCTGGGCGCGATCAAGGCGGCCCGGCTCTGCCAGCAGATCCAGCCGGCGGCCCTGGGCCGCATCCGCTTCCCCCCGGCCGAGCTGAGCCGGCTCTTCGGCCTGCTAGCGGCCTACCTGGAGCGGACGGCCGGAAGAGAGATAAGGAGCCTGGGCTTTCTGGGGGAGGTGGGGCTGAAGATCTGAGGCCGTCCCGACTCTTGCCGGAACGGGCAAAAAGCGGACCTGGTGGCTGGTGAATGTGTCTGCGAGGTAATCCGAAAAAGCCGTCAACGCCTTGAAACCTGTCGCTCGCTCGGGTCCTGGATCGGCCCGGGCATGAACCCCGCGGCCGGGCCTGGAGAGAGGAAATGAGGATACTCATCGGGGACACGGTCTTTCCCTTCCTGAAGGATCTTCTGGTCGGACTGCTGCCGGAGGACGAGATCCGCCGGTGCGCCAAGGAAAGGCTCCAGAGCGAGGCGCCCTGGGCCGAGGTGCTCATCCCGACCATGGCCAGGGTCAGCCCGGAAATTTTCGAAGCAGCCTCGAGCCTCAGATTCATCCAGCAGCACGGGGTGGGTCTGGAGGGGGTGGACATCGCCGCGGCCACGGCCAGCGGAATCCCGGTCTGCAACGTCCCTGGGCACCAGGAGCCGGCTAACGCCAAATCGACCGCGGAAGGGGCCGCCTTTCTGATGATGGCCTGCGCCAGGCGGTTGAATTCGGCCCGCCAGAGCCTCAGCCAGGGCTCCTGGGGCTCACCCCTGGGCCGGGCCCTGTTCGACCAGACGGCCCTGATCGTGGGCCTGGGCCAGGTCGGCCAGGCCTTGGCTCGGATTCTGGTCTGCCTGGGCATGAAGGTCATGGCCACCAAGGGCCAGCCCCGGCCCGAACTGGTCAGGGAGTTGGGCCTCCAGCGGCTCACCGGGCCGGATGGGCTCAGGGAAATGCTCCCGGCCGCGGACTTCCTGGTTTCCACGGTGGTCGTCACCGACAGGACCAGAGGCATGTTCAACCGGAGCGTCTTCGAGCTGATGAAGCCCAGCGCCTATTTCGTCAACGCCAGCCGCGGCGGCGTGGTCGATGAGGCCGACCTGGCGGCGGCTCTGGACGAGGGTCTCCTGGCCGGGGCCGGTCTGGACGTCCTGGCCGTTGAGCCGCCTCCGGCGGACCATCCCTTGCTGAACCGGGAAGAGGTCGTGGTCACGCCGCACATCGCCGGGGTGACCGAGCAGTGCCAGACCGCCGTGGCCAGGGCCATGGCGGACAACATCAACCGGTTCCGGCGGGGCGAGCCCGTGAAAAACTGCGTCAATCCGGAGGCGCTCTGAGGCGGCGGCCCTGAGGAAATATCCGGATTGAAGGCCGCCCGGCCGCCGGTCTAACTCGGCCGGCTCAACTCCGCGGCGCCCTTCTTCCTGAGGCGCTCCAGGGCGGCCACGGTTTTGTCCGGCAGCGGCTCGGGCCGGTGGCTCTCCACGATCCGCCTGACTTCCTCCTGGATCCGGGCGGCCAGATCCTTGGAGCCCTCCCGCTGCCAGACGTCGTAGGCCTGGCGGTTCATCAGCCTGGGGCGCCACAGCTCCTGCCGGAAGCGGTCAGCGGTGTGGGTCCGCTGGAGGAAGTGGCCCCCCGGCCCCACCTGGGCCACCTCCTCCAGGGCCAGGGTCTCCCGATTGACCTCAATGCCCCGGACGAACCGCTTGGTCATGCCGATCAGCTCGTCGCTCAGGAGGAGCTGGTGGACCGAGCAGATCATGCCCGCGTCCATGTAGCCGCAGTCGTGGATCAGGTTGAGGCCGGCCAGGGTCTGGGCCAGGAGGGAAAAGGCGGCCTCGGCGCCGGCCTGGCTGTCCAGGGACTTTGAGTCGGTCGCCCCGGCCAGGCCCCAGGTGGGCAGGTCAAAGGACTGGGCCACCTCGGCCTGCGCGGCCAGGCCCAGGCTCATCTCCGGGCCGGAGAGGCCCATCAGGGCGGTCCGCATGTCCAGGATGCCGAAGTTGCCACTCAGGGCGCAGGGGCAGCCCGGCCGCTTGAGCTGGGCCAGGACCAGGCTCATCAGGGCCTCGGCCGTGAGCTGGGCCACGGCCCCGGCCATGGTCACCGGGGCGGTCCCCCCGGGCTGGACCGAGGTTCCGGGGATCTGGGGCAGGTTGAGCCCGGCGGCGAGGAGGATCCGGTCAACCACCTCCCCCGGGAAGACCAGGGGCGAAATGGGCTCGGGGTAGAGGGCCACAAAGGGCCTGGCCTGGAGGTTTTCCAGCCCCCCGGCCACCTCGGCGGCCATCTCGAAGACAATTTCCGAGCCCCTGGCCGAGTAGCCGATGAAGACGATGGGCTTGGTCGTGTTCCGGACCACGGCCTCGAACTCGTAGACATCGGCCGCCAGGGGGGGCACGTCCTGGCTCGAGCCCATGGGCATGACCCAGTCGATGTTATCCAGGGCGTCGCTCACCCTGGCCGCCAAGGCGATGTCGGCCACCCGGGTGGGGCGGATCTCTTGGCTCAGGGCGTCCTGGGTGTTGGGGCTGGCCGTCGAGGTGCCGTAATAGCTGTTGCGGCCCGCCACCTCGAGGCCGGGCCGGCCCTGCCGGTCGTAGAGTTGGAACCCGTTGGGCGCCCTGGCCAGGCACTCCTTGACCAGGCACTCCGGGACCCTGACCAGCTCCCCCTTGACCAGGGCCCCGGCCTGCTTCGGCGGAGCCTGGATCATCTCTTTCTTGCCCGCGGCTTGGGGGGCGAAGACCTTCACCACCTGAGTGAAGCTGCCCGTAAGCCCCACCAGGGCGGCATCAAGCCCCAAATCAGCGGCGCTCGCCAAGGGCACTTCATATTTTTTGGCCCGCATCTTGCCCTTGAGCGAGGGCGGACGGGGCTCGCCCACCTCGCGCACCACGGTGATAAGACCCGGCAGGGGCAGGCGCACCACGTCATAGCCCTCGTCCATCTGCCGCTCCACCACCAGATGATCCCCGGCAATCTCCTTGACGGCCTTTACAAAGGCCACATGCGGCAGGCCGAGGCGCCGGGCCAGCCCCGGCCCCACCTGGGCCGTGTCGCCGTCCACCGCCTGTTTGCCGCAAATGATCAGATCGGCCCCGCCCAGATGCCTGACCCCCGCAGCCAGAGCGGCGGTGGTGGCCCAGGTATCGGCCCCGGCAAAGGCCCGGTCGCATAGCAGGAGGCCCTCGTCCACGCCGTAACCGATGGCCTCTTTGATGACCTCGGCCGCCTGGGACGGGCCCATGGAGATGACCAAAAGGCTGCCGCCGGCCTGTTCCCGCACCCTAAGCCCCGCCTCCAGGGCGAAAAGATCAAAGGGGTTCATCACCGCCTGAACCCCCTCCCGTTTCAGGGTATGGGTATCAGGGTCCAGACGGACGCTGGTCGTTTCCGGAACCTGTTTGATGCAGACTATGATCTTCACTTTTCCGCCAAATGATTTGCTTGCCCTTGAAAAGGGGCATTTAACCGGTAACGGTTCTTTAGTCAATTATTTTTTGCGGCCGTATTCCTTGTTGAGTTCCTGACCGATTATGTTGCGCTGTATTTGGTTGGTGCCCTCGTAGATCTGCAGGATCTTGGCGTCGCGCATCATCTTCTCCACCGGGTAGTCGCGCATATAGCCGTGGCCACCCAGGATCTGCACGGCATTGGTGGTCACCTCCATGGCCACGTCGGTGGGGAAGACCTTGGCTATGGCGCTGACCTTGCCTATTTCTTTGGCCCCGCTGTCTATGTGACGGGCCACCGCGTACACCAGGCTGCGGGCGGCCTCTATTTTAATGGCCATGTCGGCCAGCATATGGGCCACCGCCTGG
>ENA-OSEO01005694-OSEO01005694.1-sediment-metagenome-genome-assembly--contig:-NODE-5694-length-11745-cov-4.061022_pt1 | contig 11745 bp, 12 predicted proteins | sample MGYA00237883_ERZ534232 | MGnify/ENA metagenome assembly ERZ534232
GTTGAGATCATGAAACAATACGACGACGGGCGGATGGACATCATGGTGCTGGGGGAGCAGCGCTTTTACATGGAGCATATCGACGACAGTCGCCCCTGCCTGGTCTCCGACGTTATGTATATCGATGATATGGAAGAGCCGGCAAGCGCGGAAGATCAGGCCCTGTCCCAAAAGGTCGCCGAATTGCTCGGGATTCTGGACGAACTGCCCGGGTATGCCGGAGAAAGCGACCGCTTTGGTAGAAGGGATCTGAAGCGATTGTCGTTCATGGTTCCCGGCATCGAGGGATTCACCCTGGAGGAACGGCAGCGCTTTCTGGAAATGACTTCGGTACGCGAGCGTTTGGAGAAAGGGCTGAAGGTTCTCGAAAAGGTGATTGCCCGGGTAAAAATCAACCGGGAGGCTGCGGAAATCATCGGCGGCAACGGACACGTCCAGGCTATTCTTGCAAAAATGAAGCTGGCGCCCTAAAGACATACCTTACGGTCTGCATTTTAAATAATACCGGATCGGAGAGGAATCATGAAACACGCACGTTCATTCATAAAGACGTTCCTTTATTTCCTGATGACGCTGTCTCTCCTGAGCTGCTCCGGCCGGCAGCTTCAAAGTGAGTCGATCATCCGGAGCGGATCTGTTTCCGGTTGTCATTACCAAAATGTGAATTATATTGTATGCATGAATTTATTTTTCAACGTTTTTTAGAAAGGAGTTTGCCAATGTATAAAGAACCCCACATTCCTGTTCCCAAAGACACCCAGGCCTTTGTCTGTGCCGACTGCGGAGCCGTTGCGCTGGACGCCAATAACCTTTGCACTGTTCAGGGCCTGGGCAAAAAAATGGACTGGTGCGGCACCAAGGGAATCAAGCCGCCGGCATACTGCCGCAAGAAAGTCCATAACGACCGCTGGCAGTGCCGGAATTGCGGGTTGACAGCGGTAAACCCGGAACTGCTTTGCGAACCCGAAAAACTGGATCTTCCTGCATGAAAAAGACGGCGGATTTTCTCGAACGTCGTCCTGTAAAGTCCGTGTTCAAAATCTTCGTGAAATAAACGGGTTAACCCCGGTTGCGCAGTTGGGTAGCCCAGATAGCGATGAATCCGGTAATCAGGATTGCGATAAAACAAACAATGACCAGCGCCATGGGGGGGCCCCACAGGGCGGCCCCGGCTCCGGTAATGAGGTTGCCGAACGGCAGCGTGCTGATGGCAAATGCCCGGGCGCCCGACACCCTCCCGCGCATCTCCGCCGAAGACCACATCAGAAGCAGGGATTGAATCAGGGTCATGGATAGTCCCTGGGCCACCCCGGCGACTATCAGCAGCAGAATGGCGAGAGGGAGCAGGCGCATCGCTGCAAAAATTATCAATAATACCGGCCAGATTATACTGTTTGCAATCAGCATGCGTCCTTTATTCAGGGTGCGGGGCAGCGCCCCGGCAGCGAGCGAGCCGAGGGTGACCCCCAGCCCGACGGCGGCTAAAAGCTCGCCGAAACCACCGGCGCCGATGTTGAAGATATCACGGGCAAACAGAGGGATCAGGGTGTACCGGTAGGGCAGAATCAGGAGGTTGGCCAGGGCCGCCAGAAAGATAAGCGCCAGAAGGGACTTGTCGTTCCTGATATAGCGAAGGCCGGCAACGAGGTTCTGCCACACCGAATCAGTATTCTTCGCCCTTTCAGAAACAGCAACTTTCATCGGGAGAAGCATGAAAAAGGAACCCAGAGAACAGGCCGCCATCAGGGTAAAACAGCCTCCTCCTCCGATAATTCCGAGCAAATTTCCTCCCAGCAGCGGCCCGAAAATGCTGGTGGCGCTTGTGGCAACCATGAGTAAGGATATGGCGCCGACCATGTGACTGCTTTGAACAATATCCGAAGCGGCTGCATACAGGGTTGAAAAATTCAACGTAAAACCGGCGCTTCCCACAAGAGCGAAAATAAAGAGATGCCAGACTTCGAGCCGTGATGTAAGGAATAGTCCCATCATGACCAGTGAGGCGGCCGCCAGGGCAAGCTGCACCATCATAAGGATATGACGCCGGTCATAGCGGTCGGAAATCGTACCGCAGAATGGCCCGAAAAACATGGCAATAAAGCGGCAGGCCCCCAGCAGACCAACGAGAAAAGGGGAGTTTGTCAATTCCAGGACCAGCCAGGAAACTACGACCGCCTCAATCCAGTGTCCGATATATATGCCCAGGGCGCAGGCCCAGAGAAGACGGTAGTCCCGATATCGCCAGGCACATAGAATGCCTTGTCGTTCAATAGCATTTACCATCGCGTTTCAGCGTGTAACTGTTTTTATCCGGTTTTGACATTACCCCAAAATATATCTCCTGAATCTTATATACAGCGGGATGGACCTGAATACGCACGCTAAGATCCTGATTGAGCGAAAGCCGAAAATGTCCCGGCTTCACTCGTCCCGTTTATTTTGTTTACGATCAACTGGAGTAAGAATCAAGAGCGGTTTTGTTTTATAGAATGTCCCGATCGTATCGTCTGCCGTCAAAACATCGGGACTCGGATTATGAAGCAGCTCATGGATGGAGACCGGTGAAAAGAGGTTTTACATTAGTTTTACAATGCCTTTCGGCTTTCTAGTGTATGCTACTATTTTGAAAGGGACGTGATTTAAGTCCCGATAAGGAAATTCATTATTAAGGGAGATAATATGAAATTTTTGCTGACATCCGTATTTGGGCCCTATGCGGTTGATGACAAATTATGGCTTTGATCATTCCCTTCTCAGGCGGTCAAAGTCCGGCGGGTCGATCAACCGCTGATCCTTGTAAGTTTCAAACGGCATCCGAACCCCGGCCAGTTTAAGCAAGACCGTATGAAAAGGGTCACAGGTTCAGGAACATGCGTTTAATCCACAGACAACGCAAAAGATAAACAGCGTCACATTCTTTACGGGCCAAAAATCAGCCGAACTGTTGAACGAGGTCTTTGAGCCCAAGTGATTCAAGGGACGCATCAGTGGGCGTTCCGGTATTCGCATCCCAGCCCATGGCCTTGTGGTATTCTTCGGCAAGGCTTTTGATATCGATGGCCACCCCTTTGAGGGGGCCGTCTTCCTTGGGCGGGCTGCCCGCCATCCGCGGCGGGAGCCTGAAGTCGGCGGCAGCGATCCCCTCGCGCAGGTTGAAACACTTGCGCAGCGTCTGAATGCGGCCTCCGGCTTCGAGTGCTTCCGCCATGTCCATACCCCATCCGGTTGCCGCATTTAAAAAATCGATCAACGGGAAAAAACCGAAAAAGACGGTCGGAAAGAGACACACCCCGGCGCAGTTTCCGATTTGCAGGTACTTCGAGGTCACGGCGCTTGCCGGTCCCTTGCTTTCGTATTCATACTTTTCAAAATTTGGAAAGTTAAGCTCCGGATACGGGGCGACGACCGCAGCAGTGCCGTCCAGGCGCGACATAGGCGTCGCAGTGTGGCGGCCGGGGGTGGGGTCGCATACATATCCGGTGCCCCGTCCTGGCAGAAACAGCGCGTTGTGCAGGCCCGGCTCCTGCCCGCCCACATGGATCGCGCAGGCATCGGCCCCTTTGCCGATTTTCTGTGCGGCAATCCTGACGCCGTCGGCAAGGATATCGCCGAACCCTTCCCGGCGGATGATTTTTTCCAGAAGGGTTATCATCACGTCCGGATGGCCCCAGAGAAGATCCAGGCCGTCGGCATCGCTTTTTGAAATGATGCCTTTTTCATAGCACTCCATGGCAAACGCAATGACGCTCCCGGCCGAGATCGTGTCCAGGCCGCTGCGGTTGCACATGTCGTTCAGTTTGATGATGGACCCCAGGTCGGTGTTGAGGCACATGGCACCGAAAGCCCCAACGGTTTCATACTCGGGTTTATGGACCTCTTCAACCGGGTAGCGCCCGTGCACAGCCCGGTATATTCCCCCGCAGGCAATGGGGCAGTTTGCACAGGCGTATTTTCGAACCTGGTCGCCGATCACCGTATCCGGGTCGGTGATCTTTTCCATCTCTGGAAGCGCCTGGGCGCCGGCCAGCAGCCAATTTTTAACCGGCGTCGCACCGCCGGTAATCAGGGCGCCGGTCAATCCGCAGGTCCCGTATTTCATCAACACATCGACGAATCCGCCGGCTTCGCGCATTTTTTGAATAAAATCCTTGCGCAGTTCATCGAGCCGGCCGGCATCGGCGACAGCCACCCTGCTGGTGCCTTGCACGACCACGGCCTTTAATCTCTTGGAACCCATGACGGCCCCCACGCCGGACCTTGCGGCCGCCCGGCCGCCGTCGTTGATGATCCCGCTGATGAGCGAGAGCTTTTCGGCGGCCGGGCCGATGGATGTCATCCGGATCTTTGAATGGCCGGTTTCCTGCGCCAGCTTCGCTTCGGTCCGGCAGGTGTCCATGCCCCACAGGTGCGAGGCATCTTTAAGTTCAATGCCGTTATCGGTTATCAAAAGGTAAGTCGGGCGGGATGCGATGCCGGAAACAAAAACGGCGTCCCACCCGGCGGACTTGAGCTCGGATCCGAAATATCCGCCGGAATTGGCATCTCCCCAGCCCCCCGTCAGGGGGGATTTGCACACGGTCATGTACCGGCTGCCGGTGGGAGTCCGGGTGCCTGTCAAGGGGCCGGTCGTAAAGCCAAGGATATTGTCCGGCCCCAGCGGATCCACTCCCTTCTTCTGGCGTTCATACAGGACCCGAACCCCCAGCCCGTAGCCGCCGACAAAGCCGCGCGCCACAGCTTCGTCCAGTTTTTCTTCCCGGATCTCTCCGCTGTCGAGATCCACAAAACCGATCTTTCCGGTATATCCTCCATCCATCATGCACCTCCCTTGGTCATTTCGGGTTCAGGGGACGGCTTTCCATACCGCCGGGAAGCCCCAACATCTTGTCTTTATCGCAGATAAAGATACATACCATTTATCGCCCCCATGGACAAGCCCGACGCCGACGCCGAAAAATTCGCCGTGAAGGCCCCGGCTGTCCGGTAAAGTCAAGAACACTCCCCTTTCTTTGCCGATTGCAGAAAACCAGCTGCCGGTCAGGACAGCAGCAGGTTGATGAGCGACAGAATCATCCATCGGAAAAAGTAAATCACCGGATCCAGAACATCAAAATAAAGGAGTGCGATGATGATAAAAAAGCCGTAGCGCTCAAGCCGAAAAAAGGCATTTTGGATGCCGGGGGATGCGAAGCCCATAACGATTTTCGACCCGTCGAGCGGCGGCAGCGGAATCAGATTAAAAGCGGCCAGGATGATGTTGATCTGCGCAAAATAATAGAGAAGCACTGCCGGCATGCCCGGCGGCGAGAGAGACAGCCACCGGATTAAAAAGAGAGCGATAAACGCCAGCAGCGTGTTCGTGATGATTCCCGCAGACGAGACCAGTACCATCGCCTTGCGGCGGTCGCGCAGACGGCTGAAATCCACCGGCACCGGCTTGGCCCAGCCAAACCCGAAAATAAAGAGCATGAGGGTGCCGACGGGGTCGAGGTGTTTGAGCGGATTGAGGCTCAAACGGCCGAGCAGCTTGGCGGTCGGATCCCCCAGGCGGTAAGCTGTCCAGCCATGCGCCAGCTCGTGGAAAATAACGGCGTACAAAAGCGGTATGGCGATGAGGGTGAACCCCAGCGGATCTTTAAGCAGAAGATTGAGCAAGCCCATGGTTTACCTTTCCGGAAACTTTTCATATGGCGACGAGGCCGCACAACAATATGGCAGGCTTCCAGCCGTTTCAGAAAAACAGAAACAGGACATGCCCCTGGGGGAGCCGTCCGCCGGCTGAAATGTCATATTTTACCCCAGAATGATGTTGTTTCAGCGGGCAAAGGGATGATGAAAACAGGTTTGCGCGTCCGAGACAGCACGGAACTGGATACACTTCCATGAAATGTCTTCTGAAGGAATCCTTTGCCATGACTTCCGAGGACAATCAAATCACAGCCCTCCTCATCTGACATCTTCAGGATCTCTTCGGCGGGGTAACCTGACCGAACGAGTATCTTGTTTACAATCGCAACGCAAGCCAACCCATCCTTTTCATCTACTTTTTCGCAGAAACCCTGAAGGCGGTTTTCTATCACCTTAACGGATGTCGCCTCCCGGTCATGCTGCACCCTTTCGGTATGGGTTCCAAAAGCCCTTGCCGGAAGAGGCTCGACGATGTGTAATGTGTTAAATGATGATCTCTGATTCATACTTTTTCGTTATATCCACTGTGTCGTAAAAGGCGTACGCAGAATTTCTGCTGAGGTCGGTAGCGTACAGAATCTTTTTAATTTGCGAGATCATCTCGGTCCTCCGACTTTTTTGATAAATTCGTTTATCGCTTCCTTATTTAAAGGTTTTTTGCAGCCATTTTTTGAAAACGACGTCTTGAATCATATATTTTCCGTTTTTTAAGATAATCTCCCTGTTGATGAGGCTTGATAATGTTTTTGTAACCAGGGAACCGGTTTTTAAGTTAACCGATTTTAAAGCATCGGCGTTAAACAGGTTGGCGCCGTCATTTAGCACAATCAGTTTAAGGGTTTTCTTTTGATTGAGGCTCAAAGATTCCCATAGCAGGGTGAATTCCAGACTGGTTTTTTCAATGATTGAATTTTCGATTTTATCGATAACTTCATTAGAGAATTGCTTTTCCCCTGGTTCATCCCATAGATGAAACAGAAAATTCTGGATATACATCGGATGATTTTCAAATCTTTTGATAATTTCCACTATAAATTTTTCATCGAGCGCCATGCTTTTTTTTCTGAATAAATTCTGAATCCAGGGAATGTAATCTTCGGTCTTAATTTTATTCAGCGGAAAACTGTCTGCCAATTTATAGAATGCCCGCTTGGTGGAATTAAACATTTCGGCCATCAAGTGACGCTGGCTGCCTGCAAAAATATAGCAGATATCCGCATGCTGCTGAATTAACGATCGCAGCCTTTTTTCAAAACCTTCTTCCGAATAATTGGCAACTTCCTGGAATTCGTCAAACGCAACTGCCAGTCTATGTTTCCGGGAATACGTTTGAAGAATATTCATCAGTTCTTCAAGGAATATTTTTTCATCGACTGCCCCGAAGGATGGCGAAACCGATGGGGTCCCCGTCGCCGGATCGATGCTCAGATTCAGTTTGATAGTTCTTAATGCCGTACCGACGGTTTTCAAAAGTTTATCAAGGTTTGATTCCAGCTGGTTTAAGCCTTGAAAGGTCCGGATGACGAAATCCTTTTCAGATGTCGTTCCATATAACTCAACATGCATGGTGCCGACATTGAGTTTTTTTTTCCTGATTTCCAGGAAGGCCTGCCGGATTAACGAACTCTTGCCGTATCGGCGGTGGGAAAACAAAAGCACATTCTGCGATCCTTTTACATAATTCAGCAGCCGGGACAGTTCTTCCCGCCGGTTGCAGAAAGACTCGCCGGTAACGAGATTGCTGTAGGCAAAGGGATTGGGGATCGCTTCCTTCATGGCATGACCGGTTGGGCAGTGGAAATTACACTTTCATGATTACACCTTTTGAGGTAATTTATAATACACCTTGGGTGTATTGTCAATGAAAAAGATCTGACCATATGATATCGCCATAGCAGCGGATATTCAACTTGCCGCCACGGCAATTAACGTTTTGCTCCATTTCGACGGGTACGGTGACCCGCGCTACGAAAAAAAAGGAGGTGTCGGACAGCCTCCCAGCCTCCCATTGCCAAAGGTCAGACAAACTGGATAACTAAACCCTGCCACCCTTTAAAAAACAGGCCGCAGGATCGACCGGCAAATGCTTTTGCTATAATATCCTTGAATAAAACGGGTTAGGTTGTTTAGATTTCCAGAACCGGAATTTGATATTTTTTAAAAACAGCATCATGCGTCACTACCGTAAGCCCTTCCAGTTTAGCCTGGGCGATAAGGATTCTGTCAAAGGGATCGCTGTGATGTTTCGGAAGGCTTCCGACGGCATAGGCGTGATCGGATGTTATCGATAACATTTCAAATCCTTGCTGTTTAATCACCTCATAAAAACTTGGAACAATTTTTAACTTGCCTAATGACTGCTTGATCCGAAGTTCCCAGATCACGGCGGCGCTGATAATGATCAGATTATCAATTTCAGCGATACAGTTTCGCGCCTTCTCCGGTAGTGAAGGGCTGTCATCTAGCCACCATAAAAGAATGTGCGTGTCCAGAAACAGATTCATTCCCTCTCCATTCCAAATACCTTTGCGATATCCTCGGGCAGGGCATCAAAATCGTCGGCGATTTTGATCTTCCCCTTCAACGCGCCGGGATGCCTCGGCTGCCTGCTATGCTCATATCGAATCAGCTTTGCCACAGGCTTGCCGGCTTTTCCAATAATGACGTCCTCACCCGCTAAAACTTTTTCTATCAGCGCGGAAAGCTGGGCTTTCGCCTCTGAAATATTGGTTATCTGCATAATGGGCAACTCCTTTTCATATATATAGTCTGACCAGACCAGACCATATTGTCAAGTTTTTTTAGAAAATGAACTTGATTTAATCAGAGTTGTCCCTGCAGTTTGCTGCAGGATGCTTCATTTTTTGTTGTCTTTCTTTTAAAAGACGCAGCCGGAAAACGGTCGCTTCCATCCCTTGCCGTAAATATTGTGTTTGAAACCGTTATGTTTTCAGGTATAAAATTATCCCGTTGCCGCCCCCCGGATGTTCGTGCAGTTGCGGACGGCATGCAAATCGAATCAGGGAGTCCTGAATGCCGTTAAAACGTATGCTCTATCTCCTGATGGTGCTGGTGCTGTCTCTCCTGAACTGCTCCGGCCGGCAGCTTCGAAGTGATTCGGAGTGGATCGGCTATACGGATACCGGCCAGGCGTCATACTACGCCATGAAATACCACATGAGAAAAACCGCAAGCGGGGAACTCTTGAACCAGCAGGACCTTACGGCCGCCCATCGGAGGCTGCCTTTTGGGACTCTTGTGAAAGTGACCAACCTGAAAAACGGGAAAAGCGTTACCGTAAAAATCAACGACCGGGGGCCTTTTGTAAAAGGCCGGATCATCGATCTGACCCAGACAGCCTTCAGGCGGATCGGCCCCATTGAAGCCGGTCTGCTTGATATCCGGATCGAAGTTGTCAAATGAAGGGTTACGATCGCCGGGGATGGATTTAAAAAAAATGACCGTTTTCAGAATGGAATCCGGTCTCGTTTCAAAACGTGATCATTCACCCTGCGCAGACTCTCTATCCCGTTTATTTCATGAAATATCCGGGCTAACCGCAGCGCTTATTCTTAACTACCGTCATAACGATACCACCGGCTTCCCGGCGCCGTTCGACTATTTGCCCGTCGCCATGGGCAATGACCTTGGTCATTCCGGCTTCCTGTTCCACCGTGCAGATAAAGGTAAAGCGCCCGCCTGCCACAAGGTTTTTAAGACGCAGCCCTACGTCTTTAAAACCGGTTCAGCAGTCATGACGGCAGTCGATCCTTAGCGGATTCCGGAAGGCCTCATCTGTATTTTTCATTCAGTTCACATATCCGCTGCCGAATGCGGAAAAGGGGAGCTCCAGCTCCAGGTCCGGCACCTGCTTTGCGATCCAGGCCGTGAAGCTGTTGCTGTTGGGCCCCGGAAAACCCTTGTAGGTCGTTTTCCAGGGGTAAGTTCGGGCGGCCTTGTCCACGGCATCGATCAGTTCATCGACACCCCGGCCGCGATATTTCTTAATGAGGCGCGGTTTTTCGCCGAACCAGTAGCGGTCGGGAATATCCTGATCAATCCTTAAAACCGGCAAACCGCGGCGGGCCCGCCATCCCACCACCTCGTATACCGTGTAGGCGGATTCGCCGGTCCGCTTGGCTGCGATCCAGGTGTGAATGGCAAACCAGCCGCGCCACCCCCAGGTATCGGCGCCGTAAACGTGCAGAATCGCTTCATGGACTGAGGCCGGATCCGGCGCAATCTTTGCCGATTCCCGGCTGGCGGTGCGCCAGCCGTTATTCGATGAACAGTGCAGCAGAATCGATCCCAGCAGGACAACAGCTATCGTCAGTTTTACATTTTTCATGAATACACCAAACGGCTCCATTAACGCGGCCGGTTCCATCTACGGACTTCCCTCTTTAAATAACTCCTGTTGGTTGTTTTATAGAATATTGAGCAATCGTTCGATGCTCATCATCCAGGTGTTTTCAGGATATTTCTTTAAAATTCCGCGATGGTCCACCACTTGAACGCCAAGGGTCGACTCTGCACCGAACCATTTGTGCCTGTCCTGCAGAACCGGAGACAATGTTTTATCTCCGGCTTTGACTTCAACCGCCAGCAACGGCCGATTATTCCGGACCACCAGAAAATCGATTTCCCTTTTGTCCAGGGTCCGGACATAATGAAGCCTAAATTTACCGTATCCCATGTCGGTCAGGGCAAGGCAATAGCGGTAGAGATGGACCGCCACCATGTTTTCAAGCCGGGCCGCCGGGTCCGGCACATAATACCAGTCCAGAAAATACCATTTTTTTTCCTTCTTTAACCCTCGACTGATCTTTCCGGACCAGGGACGAATCTCGAATATGAGATAAAGTCTTTTCAGTTGCTCAAGCCAGCTTTTCACCGACGTGTGTGCCGCCTCGATATCCCGTGCCAGACCGGGCATGGATAAGGGAGAGCCGATTCTATCCGGCAGCAGCAGCAGCATTTTCTCGACTTTGTCGAGCTCCACAATCCGGCTGATTTCGCGCAGGTCTTCCCGAACCACCAGGCTGAAATAATCCATGTGCCATTTGCTGCAAAAGCGATCGTTCTGCCTGAGGAGCGGCTCAGGAAACGGCCCATATTTCAGGAGATTGTTGTAAGCTTCCAAAATTTCCAAAGCCGGTTTTTCGGCAGTGCGCAGTTCAAACTCGCGGACAAATGTTTCGATCGTGCCGTCTGTCATCAAAACATCGGGGCTTGGGTTCTGAAGCAGCTCATGGATAGTGAAAGGAAACAGGTGAAAAAGATTATAACGGCCGACAAGTGAATCGCCGGATTTGCGAAACAGATCAAGCCGTGCGCTGCCGGTTATCAGAAAACGAAAATCGTCCTGGAACATATCGTAAGCGCCTTTCAGAATATCCCGCCAGTTCCGGCGCTTATGAATTTCATCAAAGACGATCCAGGGATCCTTCACTCCAAGGGTTCGAGCATTTGATTCAAAAAAATGGCTGTCCTGGGCATAGGCCCGGCGGGTGGCAAAATCGTCCCAGTTAAAATACAGCGGGGAGCTTTCCCTGGAGCGCAGCCATTCCCGGGCCAGCCGGGTTTTGCCTACCTGTCTTGGTCCGGCCAGAAAAATCATGTGGCGGCCGGTCAGGGATTCATCAAAAGCGTAATTTTCAACGCTTCTGCTAAAGTAATTATTTGATATCATGTGCTCATATTATCGCGATAATATGAGCATGTCAAACCATAATATCGAACTTGTCAAACAAGACCATTTTTACCTGAAACGGGTTTGGGCTTAAATCGGCAGGTTCCGAAGCGGCGCGAAAAGATATTCCAGGGGGGGCCGCCTGTTCTTTTCATTACGCGCACAATACCGGGATCGCACCAGTACCATTTGGGTAATTTTCGTTCCCGTACGCGCAGCCTGGCTTCGAACGCAAAGAGCCGGAAGCGTAGCAGCGTTTCTACAAGGATGTCAAGATACCCTGCGACCCCTAAATCCACCGCCTAATATTGAGTGCGGGCGTTTTTTGGTTTGGCGGAGATTTTTTTAACAAAAACTAAGCGCCG
>ENA-OSEO01005695-OSEO01005695.1-sediment-metagenome-genome-assembly--contig:-NODE-5695-length-11741-cov-3.002915_pt1 | contig 11741 bp, 8 predicted proteins | sample MGYA00237883_ERZ534232 | MGnify/ENA metagenome assembly ERZ534232
CAAAGTCAATTCATTCGCCCTGGTGGCCGTGCCCTTGTTTATCTTCATGGCGGAAATGATTCTGGCCTCGGGCGCGGCCAAGGATGCCTTTGACGCCTTGGCAAAGTGGCTGTCGGCCCTGCCGGCCGGCCTGGCCATTGCCTCTCAGGTGGCCTGCGCGCTCTTCGCCGCCGTATGCGGGGCCAGCACGGCCACAACGGCGGTGATCGGCGGCATGGCGGTCCCTGAAATGGTAAACCGTGGATATGACAAAAGAATAGCCACGGGCTCCATCGCCGCCGGAGGGGCCCTGGGGGTTTTGATACCGCCCAGCATCCTGTTGATCGTTTACGGCATAATCGCCGAAACCTCCATAGGGCAACTTTTTATCGCCGGAATCATTCCCGGAATACTTCTGGCCGGCCTGCGCATCGCCTATTTCATAGCAAGAGCTATAATCGATCCCTCCACCGCGCCCAGGGAATCAGACATAACCTGGGCCAAGAGAATCCGCACTCTCTGGAAAATACTGCCCCTGCTATGCCTGGCCATCTTCATGTTCATGGCCCTTTATACCGGAATCGCCACCCCCACCGAGGTGGCCGGGGTGGGGTGCTTTGTTTCCTTGTTGATCGCCCTTGGTTACCGCCGGCTCACCTGGACCGTTTTAAAAGAAGCCTTTACCAAAACCGCACGCACCACCTGCTTCATTATCTGGATCCTGGTGGCGGCCGCCTCATTTGGTTTTGTGCTCAGCTATCTGCAGGTTCCGCAAAAACTGGTTATCTGGGCCATGAGCCTTAAGGTCTCGCCTTATACCATATTGATCGCCGTAAACCTGCTCCTCTTCGCCCTGGGCTGCATCATGGACCCGGCGGCCATCATCATGGTCACGGTCCCCATGCTGGCCCCCTTGATGGAAGCCCTGGGCTTTGACCTGGTCTGGTTCGGCGTCATGTTCGTGGTGAACATGGAGCTGGCCGAGATTACTCCTCCCCTGGGATTGAACCTTTACGTAATGAAGGGTGTGGCGCCGGAAGGCGTCACTCTAAACGACATCATCATAGGTTCTGTCCCGTTCATGCTCATCGACGTGCTGGGCCTGATCCTGGTGATCGTATTCCCCCAGCTCATCTTATGGCTGCCTTCCACCATGATGTGAACTTCGAACTGCGCCGCAAAATCTTAACGCAGCAAGTTTAGATCATGGTTCAGACACAATTACGGTTTTAAATTCAGACCGCCGTCAGTGAATAAATCTGGTTTAGCGAAAAGAAGGGCGGTCAGGTGCCTGGCGATCGCGCAGCAAATTTAAAACGTCATGCATGGGCTGCCAGAATATCCGAATCTAAACAGGCTTGTCATGTAACCGGGTTCTTAATCTCCGGAAACTATATTTCTGTCTGATTTCCGCTAAATATAAATCAGCCTACACCTGAAGCATCTTTTGCCAAAATATCGGAAAGTCTTACTTCGCTTATGGGGTGAATCCACTGAAAGGCGGAAGTTTAATATAAAGTTGCCATTCCCGCGAAGCGCCATGGTTAAGCGACAATATCAAAAATATTTTATCAAGTGAAATGTTGAAAGTTTAAATTAGTATCTAGCCGCTTTTATTAAGAATAAAAATGCTGTTTGAAAATAATATTATTACGCTATGCAAAACAATAAGTAAAACACTTTAAATATCATCATTTTTTTCAAATCGCGTTTTTTTTGGGAGCGATAAATTTTTTCTTGACATTTAAAAAATAATGGCATTAAGCTATGTTCAGTTCATTTTTCCTGCATAATATATTTATATATTTTCATAAAGCTCCGCTCATCTAGCTTTAATCAACATCAGACTGCCATCCTGTAACAAGGGGGCTTAAACCATCTTTATTACATTAGTATAAAATTTAGGAGGAGGGAAATCTTATGCGAAACAGATTCCTAGCCGTTTGGGCAGCTTTGCTCCTTATTGTCACTGTTTTATCACCCCAATTGTCCTCAGCCGCCGAATCCATAAAAATGAGAATTATTCACGCCTATCCTGAGACCACGCAACACGGCCGTAATATGTTTAAATTCAAGGAACTTGCCGAAAAATATACCAATGGGCGCCTGAATATACAGATATTTGCCAATGCCTCGGTCTGCCCCATTACCAAGGAGGCAGCAACGGTTCTCACAGGTGGAGCCGAGGCTTTATATAACGTAGCAGGCATTATCGAAGGCATAGACCGGGCTGAGGCCATCTGGTCGGTACCATATCTGTTTAGAACCGCACCTGGAGATACCCGCCACATTCGCAAAGCTTTTTTAGATCCGAATATAGAAGGAGTTTTAAAAAAGAGACAAAAGGCAAAGGGCTTTTATCGCTTGGGAACGCCCTGCACTGTCGACGGTTTCTTCTTCGCCTGCAACAAGCGCCCCATAAAGACCCTGGCGGACTTCGAAGGCTTAAAAATGCGTTCGCCGGGTGGCCTTTTGGGTGAGATTTTCATGCGCTCTCTGGGAGCAAATCCGGTCGTGATCCCCGGCACCGAGGTGCCGGTAGCCTTGCAAACGGGGGTAGTTGATGGCTTGACTACCGTGCCCTTGCATTACCACGATGCGCGGTGGCACACCAAATACGCGACTATACCTTATTGGTGTACCTATAGTTTGCCTTTTATGGCCAATCTGAAGTGGTGGAACAAATTACCTGACGACATTAAGAAAATTATCGATAAAAAAGTGATGCCGGAACTAATGGCGTTTGCTTTTGATGAAGTTGATCGGCGCACCGTTGAGATATTAAAAATCATGCAGAAGCCTCCGTTTAATGTGACGATATACAAAATGCCCGTAGCACAGCAGAAGAAAATCAGGGACGCTACTCAGGGTGCCTGCGTTAAGAAATTTCAAGATACTATAGGCAAAGAACTGGCAGATAAGATGATCAAAGCCGCCAGGGAATCAACTCCTAAAGACTTGTTATTATGATCATGATTGTTGGATTAATCGCTTCAGAGAATTGGGGACTGCCGGTAATTCCGGCAGCCCCCGCCCAAAGGTAGCCCCCGTGGAATTAAGCCAGCGAATAAATAAGATAATTAATTGGTTGGATCGCCCAATATGGCATGTTTGCTGGGTGATTTTGGCCGGCTCTACCCTGTTGGCCGCTATTGTAGTCGTAATGCGTTATGTGTTCAATCTAGGCTATATATGGCTCGACGAAATATGCAGGTACTCCTTTATTACCATAGTCTATTTATGGGCCGGCCCCATCGACAGAATCGGGGGGCACCTCAAGCTGGAACTACTTACTTCCCGGCTCACGGAAAGGGGCAAAAAAATTCACTCCCTGCTGGTAAATATATTTATTTTTCTAACATGCATAGCGATTGTTTATTGGGGGACCACGCTGATTGAACTATCAATGACTTTGGATGAAAAAAGTGAATCTTTTGTGTTTTATGTATGGTGCCTCCATGGCGTTGTGGCCCTGGGAATGAGCCTGTATGCCGTTTATAGCTTTTTAGAGATTTTGCGAGGAGCCGCCCAGCTTTTCCATAAAGAAGAGCTAACTTCATCTGTATCCGAAGGATAAGGCTAGAGACATGGAAAGTACTTGGATACTGATTATCGGTTTTTTAATTTTCATGATTACCTTCTTGGGAGGCTTCCCTATCTGGCTATCGTTAACCATAAGCGCCATTTTCCTGGGACTATTTTACGCGGACATGTCACCTCAAAGCGTCCCCATGACCTATCTAGGCAGCATGGACAGCTTCGTTTTGCTCGCGGTGCCTTTTTTTATGCTAGGCGGGAATATCATGGCCCACTGCGGCCCGGCCAAGTATCTGTTTAGGGCCATAGACGCCCTGGTCGGGCATATCCCCGGTGGGTTGCCTTTTGCCACGGTATTAACCTGCATGGTCTTCGCAGCCATCACCGGTTCCACCTTGGCCACCTTGGTTTCCGTGGGCACCATAACCATACCGCCGATGATGGCCATGGGCTATCCCAAAAAATTTTGCTTGGGCCTTTTGTGCGTCTCCGGAACCTTGGGGCAAATTATTCCCCCCAGCATCTATATGATTCTCTATGGCTCCTATGTACAGGAAAGCGCCGCCAGGCTCTTCGCTGGCGGGATGATCCCCGGCATTATCCTGGGCATCCTGATTGGCGCGGTGGCCATGGTCATAACCATAAAAGGCAAGTACGGACAAAAACGCGAAGCTTTGCCCAACAAAGAGCGCTTGCGGCGTTTCGTTGCGGGCCTGCCGGCCATGGTGATGCCGATCCTAGTATTGGGTGGCATCTATACTGGCGTGTTCACCCCCACCGAGGCGGCGGCGGTTGCTTGCGTTTACGCGTTCATAGTAAGCGGCCTGTTCTACCGAGGCCTCAACAAGGAAACTTTTTTCCAATCATTGCGCGGTGCCCTTACCGCCAACAGCATGATCTTCCTCATCGTGGCGGCGGCAGTCCTGTTCGCCGGTCCCCTCACCTATGCCCAGATACCCCAAAACCTGACCAAATTCATGATTGATCTGGGGTTCGGCAAAGCGGGCTTTTTGACCTTAGGTGTAGCCTTGTTTTTGGTCCTGGGCTGTTTTTTGGACCCCTTACCCATACTTTATTTGACAATACCTATTTTGTATCACCCCATGCAGGCCCTGGGAATCAATCTGATTCATTTCTGCGTAATCACCATAATCTGCATGCAGATAGCCCAGGTGACGCCGCCATTTGGGGTAAGCCTGTATACCACCAGCCAGTTGTGGAACGAGCCGCTGCAGAACGTTATCGTCGCATCGTTTCCGTTCTTGGTGGTGATTATCTTAACGTTACCTCTCTTTATGTTCGTCCCTTGGTTGAGCGAATGGTTACCGAGCATTATGTGATCGGAAGACTTTTAAATTGGTACAGCTTTCTTGCCTCTTCAGGAGAGTTTGTTATTAGCATCTAATCATTTTTTAATGATCCTGAAAAGGAGTTGCAAAGTGGATAAAGCAACAATAGCCGAAAAGTTGAAGGGAGTTCCCAAAAAGTTGAATAGAGTGTTCGATTTAGTTACAACCGGCATGAAGCCGCCCAACAGGATTATCTGTGGCTTTGGCGCCGCGGAACAAGTCGGTCGCGAGGCGGCCAAACTAACCAAGGGGAAAAAGGCTCTTGTCATAAGCGACGAGATTATTGATAACCTGGGATTCCTTAACGATATTGCCCTTTCATTGTCGTCAGCCGGTTTTTCAGTAGAGACCTTCGCCAAAGTGGAGCCGGAGCCCCACATTGAAACGGCGGATACCATACATGAAATATGCGCTGGCCAGGATTTCTCGGTGGTCGCCGGATCATTCAAAAAAAGAGTGATGGACATATCCAAGCTGATTGCCCAAGCGGTTGGCCGCGGCCGCTCCCCCCGTGAATATGTCGATCGCAAAGTGACCCCAGATGGCCCCGGACTTCCCTTGATTCTTTTGCCCACCACTTCGGGAACGGGAAGCGAAGTCAGCTTCTATTTCGTTGTCACTTGGGGGAAGGAGAAACGCTTTTTCGGTGATCCTTATTATTATGCCGATATTGCCATCATTGATCCTCTCCTCACCGTCAGCATGCCTCCTTTGGTCACCGCCGGTACTGGCATCGATGCCCTCACCCATGCCATGGAAGGAGCCATGAACAAAAATGCCACCCCCTTAAGTGATGCTTTTTGCATGTCGGGTATCGAAATGGTTTCGACCTATCTCAGGCGGGCGGTGGCTGATGGGGAAGACCTTGAAGCACGTTATTATCTGTCCCTGGCCGCATCGCTTGGTATGATGGGAATGATTTTGGGAGGCGGCGGTCTATATGCCCACAGCGTTTCTTACATTATCCCCATTTATAAAAAATGCCCTCACGGAGTGGGATGCGGTCTGGGCCTGCCCTATCTGATGGACTACAACCTGCCGATGCAAACCGAGAAGCTGGCGAAGATCGCGGCGGCAATGGGTGAACCAACCTGGATGCACTCCAAGATAGCGGCGGCCAAGCTGGCGGTACATGCGGTGGCCCATTTGATGAAGGACACCGGTCTTCCCCTCACCCTGCAGGAATTCGGCGGAATCAATGAATCAGATTTGGGAACCATGGCCGATCAGATGATCTCCATGTTTCCCCGCGCCAATAATCCCCGCCCCATGGGCAAGAAAGAATCGATGCGTTACTGGCGGTCCATGTGGGAGGGCGTCTTGTAGAAAAGATGTTGTACTTAAACTCCGTGCAAAAGCGTGCCCACCAACCGTGTTTTTTTGAACCCTTAGGGAAAGGAAGATTTAATCTCGGGAAAAATTAAGAGCTGTCGGTAATAGCTATATATCCGGTATATCCGCTTGACCTCAAGTTCACGATCTAGCCATGGCGGTGTAGAACCTCTTGCGAATCTAACGGAAACGCGCATCAGGAATAAAATTAATATTGCTGCTGCCATAAAAAATCCGACGCGAGAAAAATTCCTCAAGCCTAGCGGCTTATTGGCTTGATTCAGCGATTTGATCTCCACCTTGCCGAGTTACCAAGCCAGTTTTTTACGTACACAAAGATCCTAGGCAGGCCCTAGGGCGCTGACGGCGGCTTGTCCCAGATTTTTCGGGAACGACGAAAACAACGGGCAAATCCGTCATAGATCAAATGTGAAAGTTAATTTTGAAATTGACACTTAATCAATTCCAACCATGGCGAGGGTAAGCGAGATCAAGGCCGCTCAACGCCATTTGTTTACGCGGGAGTAAACGACTTGCCTCTGCCACTGAATAGCATCAAGGTCTTGGATTTGGGCCGGGTATTGCCCCTGCCCTTTGCCAGCCTGCTCCTGGCCGACCTGGGCGCCTGCGTGATCAAAATCGAGGATGTGGCCGACCGCGGCGGAGTGGGCCGAGACATGCTCACCCCGCCCGAGCCTTCTCCGGAAGCGGAGCAAAAGGCCTGCGCGTTCAATCACCTGGCCCGCAATAAAAAGAGCATCGCGCTCAACCTGCGCAGCGAGGAGGCCAGGGAGATATTCCGCGGCCTGGCCAAAGACGCCGATGTGATAATGGAAAGCTTCCGGCCGGGAGCGGTTAAGCGTCTGGGAGTGGATTACGAATCCATACGCCTATTAAACCCTCGCCTGGTTTACTTAAGCCTCAGCGCCTATGGCCAGCAAAGCCCCTGCCGGGATTTGCCCGGGCACGAGCCCGAATACTGCGGCCTAAGCGGCGCTTCCGCCCTGACCGGAAACGACCAGGGCGAGCCGGTGCTCATTGGGGCAAACCTAGCCGATGTTAGTGGCTCCCTGCATGCGGTGATCGGGGTGCTGGCTGCTTTGCGGCTCAGGGAGCAAACCGGCCGGGGCTGCTATCTTGATCTATCCATTGCCGATTGCATGCTCTCCTTCACCGGGGTGAACCTGGCCCTTTATTTCCGCGACAAGTTCGTGCCCCGAAGGGGCTGGCAACCTCCTTACCGCCATGTTTGGCGCGCTAAAGACGGCAGATACATCGTGGTGACCAACCCGGAACGTCACCTCTGGCAGAACCTGTGTAAGGTCCTGGGCAGGGAAGATCTAATTCCCCAGCAAAAGCCCAAGGGCGAGGAGAGAAAAAAGGTCAATCAGGAATTGGCCGCAGTTTTCCTGACCAAGGACAGGGACCAGTGGGTCGCCATCCTGCGCCAAGCCGGCGTATCGGCCGCGCCGGTGAATGAGATAAACGAGGTCGCCGCCGATCCCCACTACCATGCCCGGGACATGTTCTGGGAACTCGAGCATCCCCAGGTGGGCAAGGTCAAACAAATAGGTACGCCGTTCAAATTCGCGGACGCAGAGGGCGTGTTCCGCAATTTCGCCCCCAGCTTGGGCCAAGACACCGACGAACTGCTCGCTTCCCTGGGCTACGGCCCGCAGGTCATAGAGCGCCTGAAAAAGGATGGCGTCGTCAAATGAAGGAGGTTTCCATGGATTTCAAATGGCTGCGCTTTGAAAAAGACCCGAGTCAGCCCCAGATAGTCTACATCACCCTCAATCGCCCGGAGAAACGAAACGCGATCAGCATCGGCCGTGGTTACCTGACCCAGGAGATCAAGGACGCCATGGATTTGGTGAACGAGGACCCCGAGGTCAAGGTAGCCATCTTCCGGGGCGCGGGAGAGTCCTTTTGCGCCGGCTACGACCTGGATCAGGTCTACCGGGTTTACGGAGGCTCCCCTTCGGTGCGGCCCTATCAAAAACAAAGGCTCATGATCGACGACAGCCAAGTCTTCGGATTCGTGCGGGCGGTGGCCAACTGCCTCAAGGTCACCATGGCCCAGATTCACGGCTGGTGCATCGAGGCCGGCATGTGGCTGGTGGGAGCCTGCGACATTGCCCTGGCTGCGGAAAGCGCCCGCTTCGCCCACCGGGGAAACCGGCTCGCTTTTGGTGGTTTTCCGGTGATGCCCCTGGAGCTTCTGGGCGGGCACGCCAAAAAAGTGACCGAGCTTTTGATCACCGGCCGCACCGTGAGCGGACCCGAGGCGGAGCAGATCGGCATCGTGACCAAGGCGGTTCCTTTTGCTGAACTGGAATCGGAGACCTACGCCCTAGCCAAGGCGATCTGCGTTATTCCCCGGGACGCGGTGGTGATGGGCAAGCTGGCCCGCCGCCACACCTATGACCAGGTGGGCGCCCTGCAATTGGACTCGGCCGTGGTCTACCACACCCTGGGCACCAACATCCGCTACGCCCCTGATGAAAGGGACCTCATGTTCATCAAGGCCAGGGAGGAAAAGGGCAAGGCCAAAGACGCCTTCCATGACTTTCACCAGATCTTCGAGGATGCCTTGAACGAAACCAGGTATTTCAAAAGTTTCAAACCGTAACCTCGTGTAGTTCCGAGGCGCCTCTTTAACAAAACCACGCAGAGGGGAAACATGGCATACGAAACCATCATTCTGGAGCGCAAGGAAAACATCGGCGTGATCGCGCTCAACCGACCCAAGCAATTGAACGCCCTAAATCACCAACTGGCCGGCGAATTGTACGACGCCCTGTGGGAGGTGGAAAAGGACCCCGCGGTATACGTCATCTTGCTGACCAGCACCCAAGCCAAGGCCTTCAGCGCCGGCGGGGATTTGGCCGAACACCTGCGTCACGGCAAAAATGTTTTGCAACAAAGAGAGTCTTGGGGCATGGCCGCCCGACTTTGGCTGGGCATGGCTTCCCTTAAAAAAACCGTCATCGCCGCCGTAGAAGGATATGCCTTGGCCGGCGGGTGCGCCCTGGTGGCAGGTTGCGATATGGCCATAGCCGGCGATACCGCGGTCTTTGGCCTGCCGGAAATCAAGGTGGGCATCTGGCCCATGGCGGCCGCCCCGCCTCTTATCAGGTGCATCGGCCTGAAAAAATTCATGGAGTTTTCCACCACCGGAGACTCCTTCACCGCCCAGGAGGCTCACCGCCTCGGCATCGTCAATCAGGTTGTGCCCGCCGGTCAGGCGGAACAAGCCGCCATGAACTTGGCCCGGAAAATCGCCGGCCAGAGTCAGGCGACCTTGCGTTTCAGCAAGGAAATTCTAAAGCGGCAACTCGACCTGCCCTACGAACAGGCGGTGCTGCTAGGCAGAGACGCAATCGCCATGTTGGCCGTCACCGACGACGCCTTAGAAGGCATGGCGGCTTTTGTGGAAAAAAGAAAACCGGGATGGGGAAAACATGCTTGAAGGTTTCCGCGTAATAGATCTTAGCGACGAAAAGGGGCTTTTGTGCTCCAAGGCGCTGGCCGACATGGGGGCCGACGTTATCGTGGTGGAACCTCCCCAGGGAAGCCCGTTGCGGAGGATGCCTCCTTTTTATCAGGATGACCCGGACTTGGAGAAAAGCCTTTTCTGGTGGGTCTATAACACCAACAAGCGGGCAGTGACCTTAAACCCGCAAAGCGCGGACGGCCGCGAGCTTTTACGCAGGCTCATCGCCACGGCTGATATTTTGGTGGAAAGCGCCCAACCTGGCCATATGTCCAGCTTGGGACTTGGCTACGAGGACCTGCGCAGCATCAAGCCGGGACTCGTCTACACCTCCATAACCCCCTTCGGCCAAAGCGGCCCCCACAAGGATTTTACCGCCTCCGATCTCACCTGCTGGGCCATGTCCGGCTTTGCCTATATAACCGGCGATGCTGACCGGCCCCCCGTGCAAATCAGCGTTCCCCAGGCCTATCTCACCGGATCCCTGGAAGCGGCCACGGCAACCATGATCGCCTTGTACCATCGCGAGCTGACCGGCCGAGGCCAGCATGTGGATGTTTCCATCCAGGCCAGCGGCACGCGGAACATGATGAACGCGCCTTTATTCTGGGAGGCTGAAGGTAAAAACCTCGGCCGAGCCGGACCCTATCGCCTGGGGCTTAGCGTTTCTGGCGGACAGCGTGTCATTTGGCCATGCCGAGACGGCGAAATCTCGTTTTTCATGTGGGGCGGCAAGACCGGCTACCGGATCAACCGCGCCCTTACCCAGTGGATGGACGAGGAGGGCATGGCCTTAGACAGCATGAAGGAAATGGACTGGTCTCAGTTCGACATGTCAACCGCCAGCGAAGAAACCATGACCTCCTTTGGCGAGGCGATAGCGAAATTCTATCGCAAACACACCCGGGCCGAACTCTTCGCGGAAGCCCAGAAAAGAGGCGCCACCCTTTATCCCGTACAGACGATGGAAGATTTGGTCAACGAGCCGCAACTTGCAGCCCGCCAAGCCTGGCAGAAAGTGGAACATCCCGAGCTCGGAATCGAACTTCTTTATCTTCGGCCGCCCTATATCCTTTCCGAAGCCAAGACTATCCAGGCCAAACGCGCCCCATTTTTGGGCGAACATAACCGGGAAATCTACGAAAAAGAACTCGGTCTTGCCAGTTTGCAAATAGCCGCCTTCAAGGAATCGGGAGTTATTTAGCCATGAACGACGGTGTGTTCAAGGACCTTAAGGTTTTGGATTTCTGCTGGGCCATCGCTGGCCCCTGGATGGTCAAATATTTGGCCGACATGGGAGCCATGATAATCCATGTGGAAAGCCGTAGGCACCCCGATCTCATCCGAACCGGCCCCCCCTTTCAAGACGGCAAGCCCGGCGTGGACAGTTCCCTCTATTTCTTCAGCTACCACTGTAACAAATACGGCATGAGCCTTGATCTCAAGCACGAAAAAGCCAAGGACATCATGCGTGGTTTGATTGAGTGGGCTGACGTGGTGGCGGAAAACTTCATGCCCGGCGTTATGGATAGTTGGGGCTTTGGTTATGAGGAGATAAAGAAGATCAAGCCTGACATCATCATGGTTTCCCAGAGCCAGTGCGGCCAGACCGGACCCATCGCCCAGGTGCGGGGAACGGGCGTCCAACTGGCCGCGTTCAGTGGCTTAAATTATATAACCGGCTGGCCGGACCGTGAGCCCAGCGTGCTTTACGGGGGGTTCACCGACTGCCCGGCTGCCCGCTTCGGCGCGGCCGTCTTGATTGCTGCCCTTATCCGGCGCCGCCGCACGGGCCGAGGTCTTTACATAGACCTGTCCCAATTGGAGGCAGGCATGCAGCTTCTGGCCCCATTTCTTCTGGACTGCCGGCTGACCGGACGGGTGGCCCGACGCCAGGGCAACCGTCATCCCTCCTCGTCCCCTCATGGCGTGTTCCCCTGCCAGGGTGAAGATCGCTGGTGCGCCATCGCGGTCTTCAGCGATGCCCATTGGCAGGGACTTTGCCAAGCCATGGGTGATCCCGCCTGGACTAAAGATGAGCGGTTTTC
>ENA-OSEO01005697-OSEO01005697.1-sediment-metagenome-genome-assembly--contig:-NODE-5697-length-11732-cov-4.540626_pt1 | contig 11732 bp, 11 predicted proteins | sample MGYA00237883_ERZ534232 | MGnify/ENA metagenome assembly ERZ534232
CTGAAGCTGCGTGATCTCCCCCTCGAAGCGGATATCGTCCAGGTAGAAAACGGACTCTGTGCTTCCACTGTGCACACCGCTCAAAACAAACCCGAATCCACAACCGATGGAAGTCAGGTTCGCTCCATCAAGGTTGATCGTGTAGGTTTGCCATTCCGGTGTCAGTTCGATGAACCCGAGAGAGATCTTGTGACTGCTGTCGGGATAGTCCTCCATTCTCGCGTTCGTCTCGCCGTTGTACCCCAATCCGGCGGTGAAAAATTCCACCACTTCCCCTCCCTCGGCGCCTTTGGCTTCAAAGACCAGCCGTGCGGCGCCTGTGAGGTTCTCGCCTGCACCCTCGATCTCGCCAAAAGACAACTGCGGAATGATCTCACCTGCAGGTAGATAACCGTTTAAAAAGAGCCAGCCTCCCCACGATTTTCCAGCGGTTTTGACTCTCACTTCAATGGCGCTGCTTCCTGAATAAGGATCCTCCTGCCAGTTCTCATTCATGTCGTACACATAATCCGAATTGCCGTCATCTACCTTCGCCCTTTGCGTAAAATGGTTGGCGACATCTGAAAAATCTTTATAGACGTAAAAATAAGGGTCTCCTGCCAGACCCGTTTTCAAGTACGCAACGGCCGCGTCTTTCGCGTCTTGATAAACAGAATAATCCACCGGAGGTTCCGGTGAATTTTGCGGTGTAGCGGTTTTTTCAACTTGTATATCTGTGGAATTTTCCAGTGAATCTTGGGTTGCGGGAGTTGCATTGATCACATTTTCTGATGGTACTGTCTTACCGCAAGCAGATAGTAAGAAAAAACAAAGGATTACGATGATCCACTTTTTCATTGATACCTCTCCCTTTTGGTCCCCAGAAATATATAGAATGTGGTTTGAAGACGTGGATAACTCTAAGTTTTTTATTACGGATAATCGCTTTGTTTAAGTACACAATAAAGACCGATTGAAAGACTTACGATAGAAAAACATTAACTTATTGTCAGAATCAGGAAATTGCGTCAAAGGAAAGGAAATGAAACTAAACATTGAAAACGATTATAGTAATTAACAAAAGAAATTTGGTGTGCAAGCTGCACACATTTTACTGCCATGGTTCTTCAATGTCGCGTTTTCCAAACAGGTGTATAATGACTAACCAGTCAGTTATTTTGTTGGAGAATATATGTCACCTCGCCCCGACGTAAGCGACGAACGAAAAAGCCAAATCCTTAACGCAGCCGAACGCGTATTCACGAAAAAAGGCTTCGACGAAGCCCGCATGGATGATATCGCTGAGGAAACCGGTTTGAGTAAGGGAACACTTTATCTCTATTTTAAAAGTAAAGACACTCTGATCATTGCCATTCTTGAACGCATCTTCCAGGGAATATTCGAACAACTGAACGCCCGCAGAGACGACCAATTAAATGCCACTGACGCGATCAGACAATTCACCGAGGAAGCCATCAAAGATTACAAGAGAATGCTGCGTCTGATGCCAGTAGCTTATGAATTTCTAGCTTTGGCTTTCCGCAACAAGGTTGTTCAAAAAGCCCTGTCAGAGTATTTCCGCTTTTACATGGACGTATTGGTTCCCATCATCCAAAGAGGCGTAGATTCAGGCGAATTCCGCAGCGTGGACCCCATCGACACGGCTGTCGCCATGGGCGCGATCTATGAGGGAACGGTTCTATTATGGGTGTACGACAAGAATCTGGTGAATATGGAACATCATATTCGCTCCAGTATGGAAATCCTGTTGGAGGGCATCCGTGCCCCCCAATAAGGAGTTTTATTTTATCTTGATATATGACTGACCGGTCAGTTTATAACGAAGGAGTGCGCCATGCCCGAAATCCCCTGTACTGCCAAACCTGAAACCCAATGTCTGGATTGTTCTTTAAGGCCACTTCTGATGTGCCGATACGAACGCAAAGACACACTGCATTTCTTCATGATCATTCTTCCGTTTTTTGTGACCGCCATCGGCGGTGTCATCTGCGGCGGCTACGGACGCTGGCTTTTTGGCTGGCTGGCTTTCATGCTGCTCTTCTTCTTCGTGTGGGAAGCCCGCGTCTTGTGCAGTCACTGCCCTTATTGGGCGGAGGAGGGAAACGTGCTACACTGTCACGCAAATTATGGCGTGATCAAACTTTGGAAATACCGCCCCGGCCCCATGAGCCGCAGTGAACAACTCCAATTTCTGGTCGGGTCGGTATTTTTCATCGGTTTCCCACTATTTTTTCTGATCCTCGGCAGCGAGTATCTTCTGGCAGGGATCGCATTAAGTTCAGCCGCCAGTTTTATTTATTTGCTCCGGCGAAATATTTGTAATCGCTGTATCAACTTTTCCTGTCCGCTCAATAATGCGGACCCTGTCACCCGCCAGGCGTTTTTCGAACGCAACCCGATGATCGCACAAGCCTGGAAGAAAAAAACAACAAGGAATAATTAATCAATTTCAACACAACACAAGGAGGTTTTATGATTGCTTGGATCAACTTCATTACACTGATCGTTGGGGGAATATTGATGTGCGTTCTTTATTTGATGAGCGTACGCCCTGCCGCGCTTGAGCAGAAGATCGGCGAAAAAGCCTATAAACGCTGTGGAAGATACAGAATGTTTACGTCCATTTTTATGTTCACCATCATGGCCAATTACATTCTTTACCGCTGGTTCCCTCTGCCTTTCGACCCGTTCCCGCGGACTTTTCCATGGCCCTACTGGGTATCCGTGCTGATCGCCGTGATCATTGCCATCCCCAGCATGTATCTGGAAATCCGCAGCACCATGGATGCCAAGTCTGAAGCATTGATGCCCGACAAAAGCCACACCATGTATAAGGGCATCTATGAAAAGATCCGTCACCCCATGGCGCTGGGAGAAGTTCCGTTGTGGTGGGTGATCGCATTTTTGGTCAACTCGCCCTTCATGGCCGTGTTCTCGTTCGTCTGGATCCCGGTATGGTACGCCTGGTGTGTCGCCGAAGAAAAAGACCTCGCGTTACGCTACGGTGAGGAATATGAGGCCTATCGAAAACGTACCGGTATGTTCCTCCCCAAAAGGAGTAAAGCGGAATGAGTGAAAACGAAACCAAAAAGCCCTCACAACGACGAGGATTGATCAAAGCGGCGGCCATCTTTCAATCCATTTACGCTGCGATTGAGATCACTGACTGTGCCACTGCCTGCCTGATGGCGCTTCATCTGGTCAAAAATCCGTATCCGAAGATGTTCTTCACCGAATTTCAGCCCCTGTTTGATGAAAAAGCCGTCTGGCTGATCCCCCTGTTCCTTTTTTATACTTCCCTGCGGGCAACCTCTGCTGTTGGATTATGGAAAAACAGGCTCTGGGGATTCTGGATGGCATTGGTCGTATCAGGCGCAACCCTGATCATGGCACCCTTTATGTTTCCTTTTACGGCTGCAGAAATGCTGATGAACGGCGTATTGGTCATGCTGTTGTTGATCGGATATTTGGGGAACAGGCCGATCCTTTCATCGTCTGAAACTGACCGTGTAAAATGAAATGATCAAAGGAGTGAATTATGGTGGAAAAAGTTAAGGAACTGCGCCCTCCCAAAGGATTGGCAAGGATCGGTTTCCGCCTGCCCATTCAACTTTACAAAATCGGCCTGGGTGGTGTGTTCGGAACCCGTCTGCTGATGCTCACACATATCGGACGAAAATCCGGTCTGAAACGTCAAACCGTCCTCGAAGTCGTTCGCCATGACAAGACAAAGAATGAATTCATCATTGCTGCCGGATTTGGCAAGAAATCCGATTGGTACCAGAACATCCTTGTCCATCCCGAGGTAACCGTGAGATGCGGCCGCAAGGATTGGGATATGAAAGCGACCTTCCTTACACCCGATGAATGCGGCCAGGAAATGGTCGATTACGCACACCGCTATCCTCTGGCAATGCGTGAACTGCAAAAATTCATGGGGTTCAAAGTGGACGGTACTGACGAGGATATATTTGCCATGGGCAAGATGCTCGCTCTGGTTGCCCTGCGTCCTGTGGGAAAGTGATCGATGGATAACTTCTGGAATCCGCCTGAACCCCGTCGGGGACTGGCCGGCGAATGGGACAAGTTTGTGGGTCCCGGTCAAACACGCGCTGAACTCTGGCTGATCCTCATCCCTTCGCTGGCAGCCGGTCTGCTGGTGCCTGCCTATGCCGTTATAGCCAAACTTGGCTGGAGTATATTCCAGTTGATCGTGGCGGGTGTCATGGCTTTTGACCTGATGGGCGGCGTGATCACAAACGCCACAACAGCGGCCAAGCGCTGGTACCACCGGCCGGGTCAAACCTGGAAGAAACACCTTGCCTTTATCGCCGTCCATGCCTTCCATCTTGCCCTGGCGGCCTGGCTTTTCCGTGGCCTGGACTGGATTTATTTTGCAGTATTCTACGGCTACTTACTGGCAGCCAGCCTGATCATCACAAGATTGCGATTATCTCTACAGCGTCCGGTAGCTTTGCTTCTTTATGTGGGGGTTGTGATCATAAGTATTTACTGCTTTGCGCCTGTGCGCGGAATGGAATGGTTCATCCCGGTTTTCTTCCTTAAGTTGCTGGTCAGCCATCTGCCCAAAGAGGTGCCGTTTCCAAATACATGAGTAAAAATAATATCTTTTTTGTTGATGTTGATTTTCGAATAACCTTCCAACGTTTAGAACCCCACTGGACACGGTGGGGCTCTAATCTTTAAAAATCCTTCAAGGAGAAGAAGGATAATGAAGAAATCTTGCTAATATTCACTCCTGTAATCGTTTATTTTTTAATTACAGAATACCGTAATACATTCCAACTCAATGAAGGTAACAGAATATCAATATTTCCATTTTCTGACTTGTCGCCTGGTTTGGTTACAGGCATTACTGTGTTCGGTCGATCCTCCGTATTCACAGCCTTGACGTCATCATGGTGAAGAACAATATGCTCATCCAGTTTCATTTTGTCAAACGCGCGCAGATCACAACTTAATAAGATGTCATCATTTAAACTGCGGTTGACGGCAAAAACAGTTAATGATCCGTCATCACCAAGTACACCTGCGGCGTCTACGAGCGGGACGTCAGTGAACTCGTTACAATCGTAACGAGGAGAGTCAATCACCGGATTGAGCGCGATGCCGCGTCCGAATTGGGAAGCGTGCATGAACGGCCAGTATGTAGTTTGCGCCCAGCATCCGTTTTTGCTGGTCATGATCGGGGCAATGACGTTCACAAGTTGTGCCAGGCAGGCAATTTTCACCCGGTCAGAATTACGCAGGAGTGTGATCAGCAGACTGCCGATCAACAGGGCATCTTCGAAATTATAGACGTCTTCCAAAAGATGGAGCGAGCGTCCCCATTTGTCTTTCTTCCACTCTTCTTTATCCTGTTCGTTGGAGTGGTACCATACGTTCCACTCATCAAAGGAGAGGTTCAATTTCTTCTTGCTGTGCTTTTTGCCGCCTACGGCGTCGCAGAGCGACACCACCGTCTTGATGAAGGCGTCCATGTCAACGCTCTTTGCCAGGAAACTGGGGGTATCATTCTCGTGGTTGGTATAGTAACGGTGCAGTGACACATAGTCCACGTTGTCATAGCACTGTTCGAGCATTTCAAGTTCCCAGGTGCCGAAAGTGGGCATGTCATAGGCTGATGATCCGCAGGCGACCACCTCAATGGAAGGATCCACCCATTTCATTACTTTGGCGGCTTCATTGGCGCTGCGACCGTATTCATAGGCCGTATTCTGTCCGATCTGCCAGGGACCGTCCATTTCGTTGCCGAGACACCAGAGCTTAATCGCCAGAGGATCAGAGGCACCGTTTTTTATACGCAGGTCGCTCCAGTAGCTGCCGCCTTTGTGATTGGCGTATTCGACGGCATTGCGCGCCGCATCGATCCCGCGTGTACCCAGGCTGATCGCATACATCATCTGGCTGTTCGCTTTGCCGCACCAGTCTGCGAACTCGTGCAGTCCAAATTCGTTGGTTTCAGTCGTGAACCAGGCCAGGTCAAGGCGTTTTGGCCTTTGTTCGCGCGGACCGATAGAATCTTCCCAGTTGAAACCCGAGACAAAGTTGCCGCCCGGATAGCGGATGAGAGGAACATTCAGCTTTTTTACAAGGTCCAACACGTCCAAACGAAATCCATTTTTATCCGACTTGGGGTTACCGGGATCATATATGCCGTCATACACGGCGCGTCCCAAATGCTCGATAAACGAGCCGTAGAGTCGTTCATCCACCCTGGCAACGGAAAAATCCTTATCCAAAATCAAAGTAGCTTTTTTAATTTCTTTCTGTCCGGCAATCAAGTTTTTATCGGTCATGAGTTTTATCCTTTTACGCTTCCGGTTGACATACCTTCGATGAAGTATTTTTGTGCGCTGAAGAATAATATCATTAATGGCACTACAGAAATAACAGACCCTGAGATCAACAGCAAGTAGTTGTTGCCGTAAGGCCCTAACAGACTGCTGAGGCCGATGGGCAAGGTGAACATTTTCGTATCGGTGAGTACCAGCATTGGCCACAGAAAATTGTTCCAGGAGGTCATACCGATATAGATGGCCATGGCTGCAAAAGCTGGCTTCATGATCGGCATGATCAGTCTGAGAAATATGCCATACTCACTGCAGCCGTCAATGCGTCCGGCATCCTGAATTTCTTTAGGGATGCTTTGCAGGAACTGCCGGAAGAAAAAGATCGCGATCGGATGAGCTAAATATGGCAGCATAATACCCAGATAATTATTAGTTAATTTCATGGCAATGATCTCCCGGTACATGGGCAGCATAAGTAATTCAAAGGGGATCATCATCACGATCAACACACAAACAAAAATAAAATTTTTGCCCTTGAACTCATAGAATGCGAAACCATATCCCACCCAGGCGCTGATAAACAGGGTCAGAACCGTTTGAACAACTGTTAAAAAGATACTGTTCCCGAACCAGCGAAAATATTCGTGGTCTCCTCCGGTGAACAGATACTTGTAATTTTCAAGAGTAAAAGTTGAAGCATCGATTCTCAGGTTGAAACCATTGCGAATGATCAGACTGCTGTCTTTGAAGGACGTTAATACGATGGAGATAAAAGGAAGCAGCATGATGAATGCCATGGCAGTGAAAAATAGAATCAACAAGACGGTGTTGATCCGGCGTTCTCCGGGTTTTCGAATGGAATTATGCGTGCGCAGCATTTTAGTGATTCTCCTTTCCCAGAGAACCTGACAATTTCAATTGAACCAGGTTGATACTCAGAACCACCGCGAGCAAAATCAATCCTGTGGCAGAGGCAAGTCCGAACCGTCCCTGGCTGATACCGTTTTTATAAACAAAACCAACCATAGTCAAGCCGATGTTATTGGGCGATGCCTTCCCTGCCCATAACATTTGACTTTCGACGAACATAGCCAGGCCGCCGTAAATACTGATGGTCAAAACATAAATGATGGTTGGTTTAAGCATGGGGATGGTCAGATACCTGAATCTTTGCCAGGTATTTGCTCCATCTATTTCGCAAGCTTCATATAATTCAACCGGAATGCTGTTCAATCCCGACAAAAAATAAATGATATTAATACCGGTCCAACGCCAACATGCCAGCGTGACCATTACGATCATGGCTGGCCACTGTAGACTTAGCCAGCGAATTTTATCTCCGCCAAATAAATTAATAATTACACTATTTACAAGTGATGCATTTGTTTCGTTGAACATAAACCTGAAAGTAAGACCTGCGACAACCACACTGCACAAAAGGGGTAGAAACAGAACGCCTCTATAAAAACCGCTTGCCCGCATTGATTTGCTGTTGAGCATGACAGCGAACAACATCGGAAAAGGGATCAACATAGCCAGAGTCAACAACGTATAGACCAGCGTGTTTCGAATTGCGTCCGGCAGATCAGAGTTGCTGAACAACATGCGATAATTCTCAAGGCCAACAAAATGAACATCCTGAATGTTGACGCTTTGAAAGCTCATCACGATCGTGCTGCCGATTGAATAGACAAAAAATGTAATGAATAGCACGACAAAGGGCAGAACGAATATATAGGGGGCGACCTTTTGTGAGTTAATTTTTCGTTTCATATTTTTCTCAAGGGGCGAATCTATATGATGCTGTAACAAGAATCAGCTTGTTTTTGGGAATAAAGCCCTCTAATTTTTTCTCAAGGGCTTTATTCCCATTTTAAACTATGATGGAGTGTTATTTAGATTGTGCGAGCAAATCTGCCTGAGTTTCATCCAATACAGTTTGAGGATCTTCAAGGTCAACAAAGATGCGGTTCCATGTGGTGGCGCTCAGGTAGTCGTTGATGATACCTGAATTCTGCATGGTCTTCTGGGTGAACATCTTGTCCTGGATCTTGACCAATACATCAAATGGATTGGTAGCGAAGTATTTCAAGAACTGGTTGTTGGGATCGGTTGTGATGGAAGTATCAGAAGCAACCTTCTTATTCACGGGATCGAACCCAAGGTTAGTCCAGAGGCCTGCGCTGCCTTCTTCACTCAACTTGGCCCATGCTACAAATTCTGCGGCCAACGCGGCATTGGGGCTGGTTTTTGAGACAGTAGTACCGGTTCCGCCGAGTCCGACTGACAGATAGGAATCTTCATCAAAAACGGGCAACGGAGCAATGGCAATTTTTCCAGCCAGGTCAGGGGCTGCATCGGTGAAGCGGCTCATGTACCAGAGCGGGTAAGCAACTGCTGCAACGTCGCCATTGAATACTGCGGCTTTACCTTCTTCGGTATCTGCATTACCGGTGGGGATGAAAGCGAGCAGATCTTCATCCACCCACTTACGGATCAGCTGTGTGGCTTTCAAAGCTTCAGGACCATTGAGGGTGGGCATGCCATCTTCGTCGATAAGGGTTGCACCTAATTCAGACATCATGATGGTGTATTGATAGGCACCATAGGTTTCGCAATAGTACATATAGTTGCCTGTGGCTTCTTTATAAGCCTTCATGGCTGCTTCAAAATCATCCCAGGTCTTGATGGCGGTGTAATCAACGCCGGCGGCATCAAGCAGTTCGGTGTTGTAGTACATTACCGTGGCGCCGATGTGGCTGGGAGCACCGTAAACTTTTCCGTCTTTACTGTAGACTTCCAGACGGGAGGTGACCAGATCGTCGGCATAGGGCGCAACGTATTCGGTCAGATCAAGGAACTGGACTTCACCGTTCATGAAATTAGGCCATTTGCCAAGTTCGACGTCAGCGATATCGGGAACACCCTCGCCTGCCATCTGTGCGGCATAGAGTTTGTCATGTAAAGAAGCCCAGTCATAGAAAACGGGAACAAGTTTAATGGGGCGGTCTGGATTCATTTCATTCCAGCGGGCAGCCATTGTTTCAAAATAATCAAGGTGCATTTGAATGAACGACCACATTTCCAATTCAACAGGTTCAGCGGCAGCAGCCGGTTCTGCATCAGTGGCGGCGGCTTCCGGAGCGGCAGCTTCAGTGGCAGCAGGTGCTTCGGGTGCAGCTTTTTGGGCACAACCAACAAGCAGTGATGCCAGTAAAACCAGAACGGTCAAAATCGAAAGCAGACTTCCTTTTTTCATTTCAAGTTTCTCCTTTTATATGTTGAAGATCAGCATACTTTTTTTCAGTCAGCCACACACGCATCTCATTTTCGCCTCGATTGCCCCATTGGCTATATGGGATAAATGTGATTTCTCGTGATTCATATACACTTTCCTGGGAACTGTACAACTTTTTCTCCCAGTTTTTTTCTGACACACTATAACCAACTGTCTTCAAGGCCGGCATATTCTCATCCAGCCAGTCAACCTTTTCTTCAGTGAAAACAGCATCGGCGGGCAATCGCAGTGCACTGAGCGGCCCTGGATTATCTACTTCCTCAACGCAATAGGTTGTTAAACCTCTCTGAACACAGAGTTTTCCTGATGCATTTGAGACATTGGGGTGTGCCTTTAGAACACGAACTTGGGGGATCAGGTTATATGAATATTCTTGCTTTCCGCCGGCGTGCTTGATGGAAAAATATCCATCGTCATTCATTTTAAACTGACTTCCTATCAATTTCGTGTTTACCGGCAACCTCAAGAATACTTCCATGGGACCGCCTTCTATCGTGAGTGTATATTTATCACCTGTTCGTGACAAGTCTACATAAAGCCCTCCTTTTTCGAATGAAGAACCGATGTGAGATAGTACAAATAATCGATCCCCTTCCACAGCAAATATGTATCCCGGGATTGAAGATAATGTGCGCGCAATATTTGGCGGACAGCAAGCCACGCTGAACCACTTCTGCCGCTGCGTTTTAATATGTGATAATTTGGGATTATTCTTAATGGTCTCTGGAACAACTTCCAGGGGATTCACGTAAAAGAAATGATGCCCATCTCTGCCCATACCCGAGAGAACTGTATTGAATAACACTTGTTCCCAGATGTCATAATCGATCTTGTTCTGATTAAGCAGCCACATTCTCAAAGAAAACAACATCAATCCGATCGAGGCACAGGTTTCGTTGTAAGCGCTATCGGCCGGAAGGTCGAAATCGGAAGTAAATCTTTCTCCGAATTTGTCCGCCCCCACACCGCCGGTAACGTACATTTGCCTGGAAATGGTGTTCTGATAAAGCTTCTCGCAGGCTTCGCGCATCGCCTGGTCTTGCGTAAGCCGCGCGTAATCGGCCATGGCACTGTAAAGATACATGGCGCGTACGGCGTGACCTGTCGCGCATTCCTGTTCACGCACCGGCATATGAGCCTGGAAATAATCTGCTTTGAAACTTGCCATTTCAGGAAATATGAATTCATGATCCGGTTGTTTGCACTCTTCGTCGAACAAGTATTCCCCCGCTCCCCGTTCGTTGATGAAATAACCAGCAAGATCCAGGTATTTTTGTTCCTTCGTTAATTCATAAAGCTTGATCAGCCCCAACTCGATCTCGGAATGTCCTGGATATCCCCTTTTCCCGTTTTTTCCAAAAGTGGTTTCAATGAGGTCAGCAAATCTTTTGGCAACATTGAGAAGTTGATCTTTTCCGGTGGCGCGATGATAAGCCACTGCAGCCTCAAGGAGATGACCTGCGCAATAAAGCTCGTGTCCTTCCATCAAGTTCGTCCAGCGCTTTTCAGGAGCCAATACCGAGTAATAGGTGTTTAAATATCCATCCGGTTTTTGCGCTTGTGATATCAGATCAATAGCCTGGTCGGCAAGGTTTTCCAATTCTTCATTTTTTTCAACGGATAAACAATATGAAACAGCCTCTAACCATTTATAAAGATCGGAATCCAGGAAAAAAGCAGACCGATACGAAAGCGTGGAATTCAAAACAGACCGATCCGAAACGCTCTTCCGGTTCAATATTTTCGATGTCTCAACAAAGGGGCTCTGTTTTGAAGTGGATGAAGACTCGATTCTGCTGGAAGAATTACACGTGGGTGACGTTCTGAAAATGAAGTACTATCCGCCGCCCGGGTCCGGCGGTGCTGAGTATTTGATGACGAAAATCAAACACATCACCCCGTCCGATCAAAAGGGGATCAAGGGGCGCTGTCTGGTTGGTCTGTATATTTTTGAGAAGGAAACGGGCGCTGTGTTCATGGAAGACCTGGCTTCCCGGATTAAGGGGCGCGTTCAGCTCACCACGGACGGCCACAAAGCCTATTTGGAAGCCGTTGAAGACGCTTTCGGTTGCGACATAGATTACGCCATGCTAGTCAAGCTATACGGATCGGAGCCGGAA
>ENA-OSEO01005698-OSEO01005698.1-sediment-metagenome-genome-assembly--contig:-NODE-5698-length-11732-cov-4.032604_pt1 | contig 11732 bp, 12 predicted proteins | sample MGYA00237883_ERZ534232 | MGnify/ENA metagenome assembly ERZ534232
CTTCTTGGCATAGACACACCTCCTGTTTCTTTTTATAATTTTGCTCTTCGGTGTGTCCACTATTTTGAGAAGCTCCAATACGGAAAAAGAGACGCAGCGCTCCCGACTTGCCGCTGAAAATTGGGACGCCCCAATCATCGTTACCACCAACGTCCAATTTTTTGAGTCTTTGTACTCGGCCAAGCCAAGCCGCTGTCGCAAACTACACAATATCGTCAACAGCGTCGTCATCCTTGACGAAGCCCAGCTTCTGCCTCCGAACCTGCTTGATCCCTGTGCGGATGTAATCAACCAACTTACAACAAACTATGGGATAACTTTGGTGCTGGCCACCGCCACCCAACCGGCTCTGCCCGGACTGGTTCAGCCACGCGAGATCATTGCCGATACAGCAGCCCTATATGGACGACTGCAAAGGACTGAAATCCTTTTACCGACCGATCCAAATATCTCTTCCAACTGGGAGGAAATTGCCGAAGAACTCCAAAAGCAAGAACAAGTTCTTTGTGTGGTCAATACGCGAAGGGATTGTTACGACCTTTATAAGCTCATGCCGGAAGGGACGATTCACCTCTCCGCTCTTATGTGCGGCGAACACCGCTCCAAGAAAATTGGGGAAATCAAACAAAGGCTAAAAGCCGACTTGCCGACTCGTGTCATCAGCACGCAGCTGGTCGAAGCAGGGGTGGATATTGATTTTCCGGTTGTCTATCGCGCTCTTGCCGGATTGGACTCCATCGCTCAAGCAGGCGGCCGCTGCAACCGCGAGGGTAAACTTAACGAAAAAGGAGCGTTGGGCAAGGTGAAAGTGTTTGTGCCGCCCAAGCCATCACCCCGCGGCCTGCTCCGAAAGGGCGAAGATACGACTCGCCAACTATTCAGCCTTCCCGATTTTGATCCCCATCATCCCATGGAGTTCAACCGCTATTTCAAGCTGTTTTATTCCAGCGTAAACGATACCGGCTGCAAGTTCAAAACATTATTGCAAGCGGATGTTCCCAATATCCAGTTTCGCACGGCCGGGAATGAGTTCAATATGATTGATGATCAGGTCCAGCAATCCGTTTTTATCCGCTATGGTGCCAGCGAAAAATGGATAGATGAACTGCGACGAATTGGGCCAAAGCGTCAACATATGCGCAAACTTCAACGTTATACAGTGAACCTGTCTAAAAGAGATTTTGACAAGGCTAAGTTCGACGGCCTGGTGGAAGAGATATGGCCGGGCTTCTGGCTATGGATCGGACGTTATGATCGTTCGCATGGCCTTGATCTGTTTGGCGCCGGCTGGGCGCCGGAAGATTTGATGATTTGAAACCTTTAAAGTGAGGTGAACCATGAAGGGATTTTGTCTGGAGGTAAGCGGTCCATATGCCTGCTTCACACGTCCGGAAATGAAGGTGGAGCGTGTCAGTTACGACGTTATCACGCCGTCGGCCGCGCGGGCGGTTTTTGACGCGATTCTCTGGAAGCCGGCTATCTTCTGGCGAGTGAAAAAGATCGAGGTGCTTGCCCCTATCCGCTGGATTTCTGTCCGACGGAATGAAGTGGGAGGGGTCGCCTCACCGCGAAAAAGCCAGATTTTCATTGAGGATGACCGACAGCAAAGAGCCGGTCTTTTTCTGCGGGACGTAAAATACCGGCTTTTTGCCGAGTTTGAGTTCATCCCTCCGGATAAGCGAAGCCTGATGGTTAATCCGGTTCCGGATTACCATCATGACACGGAAGAAATGGAAATTGTCCGGAAAGATGAAACTCCAGCCAAATATGCCGCCATGTTCGAGCGCAGGGCCAATAAAGGCCAGTGTTTCAATCAACCTTACCTGGGTTGCCGGGAGTTTTCGGCCCACTTCCGGCTGGTGGATACAGCCGCCGGACCGGCCGCCCCAATTCCCGAAACCCGCGACCTTGGCTGGATGCTTTATGACATGGACTTTTCAGATCCTGCTGATCCAAAGCCCCTTTTCTTCAGGCCGCAAATAAAAAATGGGGTGATTGATGTACCGGACCGCGATAATAGCGAGGAGGTGCGGGGATGATACTTCAAGCGCTGAAAGAATATTACGATCGTAAGGCCGCTGATCCGACATCCGGAATCGCCCCTTATGGTTTCGAAAAGAAACCGATCCCTTTTCTGATTGTTATCGACAAAAATGGGAAACTCATCAACCTGGAAAATACTCAAGAGCGTTCTGGGAGAAGGGTAACTGGAACGCCATTTCTTGTGCCTCAATCAAAACCTCGTGCAGGGACGTTGAGCTTTAAAACAACCTTTCTCTTATGGGATCATATTGGCTATGTGCTTCAACATCCAGGTGATGAAATGGCAAAAAAACAACATAAGACATGGTTGCAATCGCTGAAGAAATTGCCGGACGAATTAAAAAAGGAAGCGAGCATAAATGCAATCCTGAAATTTTACGATTCTGGTGGAATTGAAAAGGTTAAAGCCCATCCAATATGGAATGAATGTATAAGAACTGTTTCATGCAATATGGCTTTTAAAATTGCTGGTGAAAAGTTGCCTGTTCCGTGCTGCGAGGCAATAAAAGAATACGTTAAAAAAACGACATCAGCCTCGACTGATAGGGCTGAAAAAGCGGTGGGGCGCTGTCTGATTTCTGGCCAAATAGACGAAATTGTCCGTGTCGGCAACGATACGCGAATCAGTAAAGATTCAAAGAAATTGGTTAGTTTTCAAAAACATTGTGGCTACGATTCATATGGAAAAGAACAAGGATATAATGCCCCAATAGGTAAAAGAGCAGAATTTGCTTACTCGACTGCATTAAACACTTTGCTCAAATCAGACAGACAGCGAATGCAAATAGGTGATGCCGTAACGGTTTTCTGGGCATCGAAACAAGACGACAGCGAGCTTGAAAATAAATTTCAGCCGTTGTTAAATGGCGACTGGGAAGATTTTTTTGGAGAGCAGGTTGTCGACAATCCGGACAGAGGGGTACTCGCCGTTATTGGTTTCCTCCGGTCAATACATTCAGGCTTGCTTGAGACCAAGGATGAACGTAAGTTTTTAGTGCTCGGATTAGCACCCAATGTCGCTCGAATTGCGGTCAGATTCTGGTATGCGGATACAGTCAAGAAAATGGCCCGCAAAATGGAACAACACTTTGAGGACTTGAGAATAGTTCCCAGAAAAACAGATTCTGATGTTTTATCCCTTAAAAATCTGCTTAAAAGCATTGCTTTACGCCAGGATGAAAAAAACATCTCGCCGAATCTGACGGGCAATACCATGCGATCTATTCTCGAAGGGCTCCCCTATCCCCAAACTCTGCTGCAGGCGGCTATCCGAAGAAGCCGTGCTGAACATGACATTACCTATATCCGTGCGGCTCTGATCAAGGCCTGCATTAACCGATCCACTCGTTTTAAAAACCCGACCATAAAGGAGGAACTGCAAATGAGCCTGGATGAAAACAACACCAACATCGGCTACAGGCTGGGGCGGCTTTTTGCCACACTGGAAAAAATCCAGCAGGAGTCTCACCCCGGCATTAATACCACCATTCGCGACCGCTTTTATGGGGCCGCATCCGGAACGCCCAGCACGGTTTTCGGCAACTTGATGCGATTAAAGAATCATCACCTGGCTAAACTTGAAAGCGCAGGACGCCGGGTTTTCTTTGAAAAACTGATAGGCCAAATCATGGATGGTTTTGAAGCTAAAATTTCTTTTCCAGCCCATCTAAACCTTGATGGCCAAGGGCGCTTTGCTATCGGATATTATCATCAGATGCAAAAATTCTTCACAAAGAAAACAGACATTAATGCTGAACAGCCAAGCGAATAAGGAGAAAACAATGAATGATTCAATTAAAAACCGTTATGATTTTGTGCTTATTTTCGACGTAAAAGACGGAAACCCCAATGGTGACCCTGATGCCGGTAACTTGCCGCGTATAGATCCGGAGAACGGGCATGGCCTGGTTACAGATGTTTGTCTTAAGCGGAAGGTGCGTAACTTTGTCCAGATAACAAAACAAATGAAAAGACCTTATGATATTTTTATCAAAGAAAGGGGAATATTGAACAAACTAATTGATGAGGCTCATGAACAGAAAAAAGTTCAGGACAAGGAAAAGGGAGAAAAAACAGATGCAGCCCGTAATTGGATGTGTCAAACATATTTCGATATAAGAACTTTTGGTGCTGTCATGAGTACTGGCAAAAATGCGGGCCAAGTCCGCGGGCCGGTGCAGTTGACCTTTGGTCGTTCGGTCGATCCGGTAGTAACGCTGGAGCATTCCATTACCCGCATGGCCGTCGCCACGGAAGCAGAAGCGGAAAAGCAGCAGGGTGATAATCGCACGATGGGCCGTAAAAACACCGTGCCTTACGGAGTTTATGTTGCTCATGGATTTGTTTCCGCCCATCTGGCGGCTCAAACAGGTTTCGGAGATGATGATCTTAACCTACTATGGGAATCACTGGTTAATATGTTTGAACATGACCGCTCCGCTGCAAGAGGCCTTATGTCAACCCAGCGGCTGGTAATCTTTAAACACGACTCTGCCCTTGGTAATGCACCGGCGCACACGCTATTCAAACGTGTCAATTTACGCCGAAAGGATAACTCCAAACCGGCCAGGGATTTCAGCGATTATGAACTTAAGATCGATAAAACCAACTTGCCAGAAGGGGTTAGCATCATTGAACGACCTTAACTGAAAAAATGACAACATGCGAGGTTATTTACCATGACCTATTCACGCTTTGAAGAACTGCCGGTCTGGCAGGAGGCGCTCAAGCTGGCCGACGGGGTGTATGATATGACCGAAAAACATAAAAACATTTTTTCATACAGCCTGCGGGACCAGTTGGAGAGAGCCGCGCTTTCGGTGTCAAACAACATCGCCGAAGGGTTTGAGCGCGGCACCACCAACGAGCTTCTGGCATTTCTCTATATCGCCCGCGGATCTGCCGGAGAAGTCCGCTCCATGCTCTGTTTCATCGAAAGACGCCCGGCGTTCAATGATTTGAAATCTCAAATTTCAGATTTGAAATCCAAGGCAGAGAGCTGCTCCCGCCAGCTTCGCGCCTGGGCAGATCATTTGCAGAATTCCGATATCAAGGGCCAGCGGCACCTTACTGAAAAAACACGGCAGCATTATAAAGCCGGTAAAAAGGCCGAAGAATTTCAACAGGAACTATTGGACAAATTGCCGGATAATCACCCTTTAAAAAAAGCCAGGAAAAAATAATCCGAATGATTTCCATCGGAAACAACCGGGAAGATTATCGCAGGTGTTTGTAAAGATCGTCATGGTCGAGAATGCGAAGCAGGAGGACGTTCGCGTTCCATTCGGGATTGCCGGATGCGTGGTGCTTTTCGGGGTCCAGAGAGATGCGATAGCGGCGGTCGACCCGGATTGCCCATGCGGAAGGATCGTTGGTGATGCGTTCAAGACCGAGGCCGGGGTGCAGGGGGGTGTTTTCAAGATGTCGCAGGGCTTTTACGATTTTTTTCCGTACGGCGTCCTTCCGGCGAAAACTTTCCAGGTCTTCCAGAAAATTATTCGTCGGGATCGGGATCAGGTTCGGCACGTTGCATTTCCTGGCGAAGCCAATCCGGCAATTTACCCCTGCCGCTTTTCCTGGCTTCCTGCAGTTTGGCGAGTCCCCTTTCGCCAAGCTGCACTGTTCGATAAATGGCAAGGGGATGCAGCGTAATTTTTCCGCCGTCTTCGATGACGAGGTCCAGACAAGTTCCTTGTTCCAGGCCGAGTTCCTTTCGAACCGTCATCGGCAGATTGATGCTGCCGCGTTTGTCGATGGTGATGAGCATGGGATATTCCTTTAAATATTCAGAAAATTTGTGATTTGATAATAATGACAAATACGGAAAATGTCAAATTTAAAATAATGTACTCCGAAGATGACCTTATACCTATTTCTGCCCTGCAGCACATCGCCTTTTGTGAGCGCCAGTGTGCCTTGATCCATGTTGAGCAGACCTGGGTTTTCGGGACATTCTTAAACTTTTAAATTTCTCGCAGTAACCGATGTAGCAATCGGGGCGCTCTTCAATAATTCAATAACTTAGCGCCACCCAATTATTGTTTCGTTTTCATTCGTTTAATCGGGACACTTCGCTCAAAAATTGGTTATTATTTAAAGGAAACTGGAGAACGTATGCGAAAACGGGGACATTATAAATTGCATGAATTAGGAGCCTACCCGCATATTTAGGATAGCAGCGCTCACCATAATCCCTGCATAGATAGGAAGGCCGTAAACGAACAGGTGAAAAATAAGAGGAAAGGAAATCAGTTTATTGCCAGAGGTTGTGAGGGGTTAAGGTATACGCCCTACTTAGACGGATGAACATACCCTTTTACTCCCTCGTTGCGCTTCTTCAAGGCCTCTGATTCCAAAAACAATTCATTCAGCAGATGGGATAAAGACCAATTTTCCGAAATGGGGGTAAGGGAAGCCCAGAGAGGTTTTGGAAATTCCGAATGCCGATAGGCCGCCATCAAGCGGTAGAGCTCTTTCTGAGTTAAGCCGGACATGATAATGGCCTTTTTCATCTCCGATCTTTTTCCAAATCCATCCTTACCTTCTGAAGCCAGTAATTCTTTCACCGTCTTACCGATATCTTCATCGCCGGCAAAGATCACCGGGGTGTCCTTAAATCCTTCCTGCTCCAGGAGGTACAGCAGGGATGATTGCTCTTCCGATAGATACCCGCATGCAAGGATTCCTCTGGGGCCGTACATTCTCTGGCTGGATTTTCCCATCTTCTTAAATGTTCCTTTAGTCATTGATTTTCTCCCTTTTGAAGACCTGCTTCAGTCTGTAAAAGCGGACTTTACCCTGCAGTAGCATAAAAAACATGACAAGGTATAGAAAAAAACAATATGCACTTCAATAATATTATTGAAATTGCATCTCATTTAAATTAAAAGTGCGCCATAATAAAAAGCGCAAGACTTGATGCCTCCGCACCGATATGGCGCTGCTTAACAGACCGAATCAAGACCTTTTACGGATATATTTAGTCGGATTACGGCGGCACGTCCTGCATCACTTGAGGCCTATCGACACGCACCACTTAAAATAGTGTCAGCGAAAGGCGGTTTTTTACTTGATTCTCCCCATCGCAGACAACTTGTTCGTGGAATGCGCCAATCCATAACTTCAAGTAAAAAACCAAACGCAGATTTTCATAGAACGGGACGTCGATTGCTGTTTTGAAAGATGACTCGAACTAAAAGCGGCTCCCTGAGGCGATATGCGCGATAGAGAAATTCATACGGTGATTCGAATCCTTAAACTGGAAGTCCGGAAATGGCGTTTGCCTGCGGTGGGACATTTCGCCGAAAGTCCCTTTACCATCCTTATGTCCTGCCTGTTATCGCTGCGAACTCAAGATTCAACGACCCGTGCGGCCAGCGAGCGGTTGTTTCAGATTGCCCGAACGCCCCAGGAGATGATCCGCCAACCCATATCCAAAATCGAGAAGGCCATTTATCCGGTGGGTTTTTACAGAACCAAAGCGGCCAACATCGGGAAAATTTGCCGGATTCTTATTGACGAATACGGCGCACGGGTGCCCGATGAGATTGATGAACTTTTGAAGCTTCCCGGGGTGGGACGAAAGACGGCCAATCTGGTTATAACGCTGGGGTATCAAAAACCAGGGATCTGCGTAGACACTCACGTACACCGCATCACGAATCGGTGGGGGTATGTTCAGACCCATACACCGGAGCAAACAGAAAAAACCCTCCGCCGGATACTACCCAAACGCTACTGGCTGATCATCAATGACCTTTTGGTGGCGTACGGTCAGAACATCTGCAAACCCATTTCTCCTTTTTGCAGCCGGTGCAACATCCGTCGCTGCTGTGAACGCGTCGGCGTGAAGGTGGCCCGGTGAGACGGCTTACACGGGGCTTTCGGGGCGGGGACGCAATGAGGGGACATTGGTGCAAAAAGTGTTACGAACTTACTGCACCAATGCTCCCTTGTAGTATGATTTCAAGCAAACAGACACAAAAACAAATGACGGTTTCTGATGCCGCCGCTCCGTTAAGAGATAGAGGGAATGACTGTTCCGTTTTCGAGGGGCAAGGCTAAGCTGTTACGCGTGATTCAGTGACGATTATCAGACTTAATCCGCTGCTTTTGATACGCTGCATTTCTTTGTGATAATGAAAAACTGCAACATGCAGGATTCCTCGATTACGCAGAGATTGACTGGAATTGTGCTGGGACCTTGTTCAGAATAATCTCGTTGAGGTCAATTTTATGGCTTGCATTATCGATATCAATCCCCGCGATATTCCCGTCCTCATCATAGTCAATGACGATACCTTCGGAAATTTCTATACTCTCCTTGCTCGGCTTCGATGACAGGTCAATATAGAGAGAATCAGTTTCGGGATAATAATTCAATTTCATGGAGGGTCATGACAGGCGTGCCAGTCACAGCCTACGGGACCAATTGGTTGAATCTAAAAGTTTTTTTGCAGCACTTTTGGTCTTAATTGTAACTTTTTGAAAAAGCATGGCTTTGACGGAAACAATGGGCACAGTCATACCGACTGTGCCCGTTTTATATGATTCAAAAGAAATTATTCGGTATCTCTATGGATCTTCCCATCTGCACTCGCCCACATTTCTCCCATCTTAACACCCTGTACCGAACTATGAAGGAGCCAATCTAAAGAGGCTTCTTGGAGGACTACATGCTGCCTTTCCCACTTGACAAAATGACATGCACAGTCCATCTTAATAAAGACTTTGTTTTGACTTCCAAGATCTTCAAACAATTGTTTATTTGTTGCTAACAAGCCATCGAATTCACCAACCATTATAAGAGTAGGAATTGTTATCCTTGAAGCCGCCTCCGCATTCCAACCCCAATTCGTCCTACTCACAACCCGCATTATCCCGCCATCTGGAGATGCTATAGGATTCCATGCAGGTGTTCCCCAACTGGACCCTAAGGGATCAAACGGCATTATTTGCGCCCATGCAGCTTCTTTTGACCCCTGTTCAACCTGATCATCGCAGTGGACGTTAGCAAACCAACGACCATAAATAAGACCATCGTAATCTTGTAAGCTCATTGGATAGCCTGGTCGTGGTAAAACTGCAGGAGGATCACTCGAACCATACCGTTCATAATTCGATGAGGCAAGTATGATCAATTTTTCCACATTATCCTGATTGATCGATGTATAGGTCCCTGTTCGAATTCCTCCTCCCGACCAACCAATCAGATTGACACGTTGCACATCACGCAGGTCTTTTATAAATTCTATTACAGAGTTAATTTCATCTCTTTCGCTTTCAATTGTATTATTAACAAAGTAAAAACTTGGATCGCATGGAACCCCACCCTCAGGGATGGGATTAGGCGTTAATTTTTGCTGGTTAGTAGGAGATACATTACATGGATCAGTCATTTGTGGCCTTGGCGAAAAGCCATAACCTGTTAGATCCATTAAGAAGACGTCAAAACCTTTACCAGCAAGAAATTCAGCCCAACTATAGTCCTTAAAACTGAAATCAAAGGCAGGAACCACTGAAACCGATCCGCCATGAACGAACAGGACGACATTTTTAGCTGTGTTCATCCTATTATCTTTCTCTGCCTTGACACGTTCCCGTAAGAAAATAACAACATTCTCACCAGTATTACCTGCTGCGCTTGATACATGAGGCACTGCATAATCTATTGTTAAGATCTTCCCTCTATCAGAATTTTCGTTGGCAAACAGGCACGAAGGATAAACAAATAGTGATACCGAAACCATTAATACAATCAGCCGGTATATAAAGCACATTTAACACCTCCCGTTTAAAAAAATAGATGGATTAGCACATAGTCTTAAGCCTAAGTGCTCAAAGCCGAAAATTCGGTGATGTATTTAAAGAACCCGTATAGATTCCGGCCCGGGGGCCGGAATGATGTAGGAACAAAATCCGTCATTCCCCGGCTTGACCGGAAAATCCAGAGATTATTCTATAGATAAAATTTCATTGATTTTATGCCTCCAAAGGATATTAATAGTTCTTTGGAGGCATGTATTGGTAATTTCAGAACACTTTTATACACAGATGCCTCCAATTAATGAGAAATCCAGGCAAAGCGAATCAAAATTTTTAGACAGGCGCTTTAAAATTCTAACTGACTGCCTGCAAGGTTTTAAAAGATTGAGTGATATAACGAACGAAAAAGGAAAATGCGAATGTATTGATGAAATTATTGATGACAATAATGAAAGTAAAGACACCTGTCAACAAAATAATTCTGTTTCACTTAAGTGGTTCCTTCGTAAACGTTCTATTAAACGCCTTTACATGGAGGAATACCGGCGGCTACTCGATCGATGTTGCTTAGCAACAGATGACCGTAATCTTTTTCGTATGTGATCGGCAATTGCTGAAAGATGTATTTGAGATAGGCATACACCATTCTTCAATAATTTCAAAACTTACCGCCAACCAATTATTGTTTCGCGTTCATTCGTGTAATCGGAACGCTTTACCCAAAAATTGAATATTATTTGCTGGAAACTTGAGCCCGATAACCTTTGATTCCGGAGGAAACCCGCTTTTAAAATTTTCGTGCCGGAACGGCCGTTTTATGTTAAACTCTGTAGTTACATAAAAACATGACGCAGTGTAGAAAAGAACAACAATAACAGGGTGTTTAGATTCATTTGGTTATGTTTCTCAATCGAACGTTTGGTGACTTCCTGTATAAAGGAAAAAATGTGTCATGTTTTTTTACCCTGAGGGAAAGCCCAGGATGCCCCATCTCCTGCGTTGCCAAGGGCTCGCAGTAGAAAACCTACGGCTTCACCCTTGGGCGCCTTGGATCTGGGGCATCTTGGACTTTTACAACGACAGAGTAAACTCTGACTATGAACGTCAGCCGCAAAGAATTCGACCGGATCGTCATGCGGGCCATCCGCCGCATCCCCGCAGAGATCCGCGACCACCTGGACAATATCCTGGTCTCCGTCCAAAAGCGGCCTTCCCCCGAACTCCTCGAAGAGTTGGGAATCCCGCCCGATGAGACCCTGTTCGGCATCTTCCAGGGCACTCCCCTGACGGAGCGATCCGTTAAGGAGCCGCCCCTTTTTCCGGATACCATCTTTCTGTTTCAGGAGCCGCTGGTCGAAGCGTCTGAAAGCATTGCGGAACTGGAGGAGGAAATCGAAATCACCGTGGTGCACGAACTGGCCCATTTCCTGGGGTTCAGTGAAGAAGACCTGACGGAGCTGGGGTACGGTTGAATGGAGGAAGAAGGCGGATGAAGGTTTAACAAATCGAACCCGTAATCCTTCCCGCCCGGCAGATGAAAAGTTTCACTTTAACTCCCTTATTTTCTGAATATCCTGCTCCTTACCCAACATCATCAGTATATCGCTGTCCTTGACCACGTAATCCGCGTGGGGCACCAGGACAAACTTTTCCGCAGCCGGTTCCTTGATGGCGATGATGTACACTTCATAACGGCTACGCAAATTCAGCTCCTTCAGCGACTTGCCGATAAAGGAGCGCGGCGGATCAACCTGTATGATGGTGAATTCATCTTCCAGGGGCAGGAACTCAAGGACGTTGGGAGACGTCAGGCGCATCGCCAGCCGGTGCGCCATGTCCATTCCCGGGCGGATGATTTCCGAAGCGCCCAGTTGCTTGAGTATTTCTCCGTGATCGTCGTCCTCGCCTTTGGCGATAATGCGTTT
>ENA-OSEO01005700-OSEO01005700.1-sediment-metagenome-genome-assembly--contig:-NODE-5700-length-11729-cov-4.263817_pt1 | contig 11729 bp, 11 predicted proteins | sample MGYA00237883_ERZ534232 | MGnify/ENA metagenome assembly ERZ534232
CCATCGGGGATGTGCTCTAAAATCGCCCGTCGAACCCTTTCAAGTTTATCGGAGGGAAAAGAAATTTTGCTTAAGAATTTAATGGCCTGCCTCGCCGATTTCACTTGGTGATCTTCGCCTTCCCCTATATCGTGCAGGTAACTTGCGGCGTGGACTACCTGGGGGTCGAAGTCAAGCCCTTCAGTTTTCAGAATTTTAATTGCCGTCTTGAAAACCCTTTGAAAATGGTCGTAACCGGCAGCTGGTTTCCTCTCAGTCAACTGTTTGGAAAACTGCTCGATTCTTAATTTGGTCGACATTTCATTCACTTTCAATTTTGTCACAATCCCTTTAATGTTTTAACATCGGTTTCAGAATTTTTGCTGGAAACTAAGTTAAAGGCGGGCCCGTCGGGATTTGAACCCGAGTCACAAGCTCCGCAGGCTTGTGTCCTATCCAAACTAGACTACGGGCCCATTAACAATCTGCTCTTGGGATTTAATTTGATGCCTAAAAAGTTTTAATAAAAGCTGGGACGATTAGCAGGGCGTCAGTTTTTATAGATGTTGAGACCAACGATAATGGCGAGATTATGGCGAATGTATGCACATCCTGTAACCGGGATATAGCTCAGGGGGACGTCGTCGTCCGCTTCCCGTGCCCCAGCTGCGGTGCGGTGGAGATATTGCGCTGCACAAAATGCAGGCGACTCAGCAACCCTTACACTTGCCCCAACTGTGGGTTCTCTGGACCGTGAGGCTTTCCGATGGCCGATGTTTTAGTGACTCTGCGGCTCATGCCGGTTGGCATCGAAGTCGACCTGAATAAGCTCGAGGCAGACCTAAGAGAAAAGGTGAAGGTTCACTCAGTCACCCGTGAGCCTATAGCCTTTGGCTTGGTGGCTCTGCGCATAGCCGCTGTCATCCAAGACGCTGAGGGAGGGACGGAGCCCTTGGAGAAAAGCCTCATAAACATACCCGGCGTTGGAAATGTCGAAGTGACCGGCGTCACCCGTCTTTTGTAGTTTATAGTTTTTAGAAAAACGTTCATTGACTTCTCAAACGGTGCCCTCATTTTTCTGAACAGCACATTTTTCACCAACGTAAAGCTGGCAGCGCAATGTAGATTAAAGAGTCCTTGCGATAAATTTAGTCTTGGCAAGCAGCAGGTAGGGCGATATCTTGACAAAAAGCGTTGAGGAAGTAAGGTCAGATTTGCGGTTTTTGCGCACCGGCATAATCTACCTCGACAACGCAGCGACCACACTGACTCCCGAGCCCGTCCTTGATGCGATGACCGAGTACTATCACGAGTTCAGCGCGAACGTGGGGCTGTCCCATATGTGCAGATGGATGGGGTCGGGGTCCCAGATGTAGAAAGGGATGCGGATGTATGGGTCGAGCACGAGATCGAAGCCGGTGGTGAAGGTATTGACGAGCTGGAGGTCTTCGAAGCGGAAGTCCCAGTCACCTGACAGGTAGAGGTCGACGGGCAGATCGAGCGCGGACCCGGAGTCGAGCGTGAATGGGACGGTCCCGCCGCTTCCGGAAACGCGATGCTCGTAGGCCAGTGTGCCCGTGATCGCCTCGACGCGCAGCGTGGCATCCTGGTACCACCCCGAGCCCAGTTCCAGATCCGCCAGACCCATGACATCCAGGGCAATCTCCGTAATGTCACTGTCGCTGCCGGTGGCGCCGCCGGGAAGAGTGGGTGTGAATTCGGTGTAGATGTCCGACGTGATGTCCAGGAACGACAAGGGGCCGCTCGTCGGGGGATGGAAGGGAACCCACTCGGGGATCCATGAGAAGGTGTCCTCGGGTACGTACCAGGAAGCATAGAAACGGGCGCCGAGGAACGTGTCCAAACGGCCGGCGCCCGCGTTGCCGGCGAAGCTCACCCCGATATTCTGAAGGCCCGGGCCTGACACGGCGGACGGGTACTGCGCCGACAGTTCGCCGGGGAACCCGGCGACCACCGTGCCGGTGCTGGCCGCGATATCCCACTTGATTCCCACGCTGCCGCCCGTGCTGCCGTTGTTGGAGAAGGCCAGCCAGGTCTGGCCGGGACCCCAGATAGCCTGGATCGGGGCCTGGAAGTTCAGTGGCCACTGGGTGACACTCCCCCAGACGCGCGCCGCGGGAACCATCAGCGCCAGGAGCGCCAGCGCATAGCCCGATCTCCTGGCCCCCATGACGCGTGCGCGTGGCCCCGGCGTGTCCTCGACGGCGCCGGACGATACGTGGGCATGGACCCTCTGCACGGGCCTTTGGTGAATTCTCTGCGTGACCATGGTGACCTCCTCGTATTGTCCTTGGTCTGCGTGCCTCCGAACCGAAAGGCGTCTTTGCACGCGTTCTTGCGAGAGAAACCCTGCACTCCGATCCTGTGAGTGTATTCGTTCCCTCCCGGTCTTGTCAAGCAGATAGTGACATGATCATCTGTCGAAAAGAGAAGAAGGGGCCAGGCCCTGGAAATAGGCAATGGCACGATGGATGGAGCTGAGGACACCAATACCCCAAGCATGACCCCTTGTTGTCGGTGGAACGAGCGGCCCGCTCCGGATTCCGCCGTGACCGGCGGGAGTCTTGCCGCTTTGGGGCCACCGACAGCAGGGGCGCTGGACCTACCGCCTGGCCCATCGCCCTATTCACAAGCGAGCGCTGCGCTCGCATACCAAGCCGGGGGCCCCAACGCGATAGACTCCCCATGCACAACCGCCTCGCCCGCGCTGTCCCCGCAGTAGGTCAAGAACCGTTTGTGAAATGTGTAGGTTTGACCCCGGATTCCCTTGACCCCGGATTCCCTCTGCCCTCTCTTCCACCCGCGGCTTGAATGGTCTCCACAAAGCCCGGCAGAGACATGTAGGCATAGTCCAAAGGCGTTCGCCCTTCCCGATTGAGAGCGTTGACGTTGGCATCGTGTGCCAGCAGCATCTTGGCTACCTCCTCATGGCCCGCTTCGATCGCCTTGTGCAGTGGGGTCTCATCGTACTCCATCCTGGCGTTCACATCGACGCCCTTGGCAAGTAGCTGCTCCACAACACTGCCATAACCCTTCTTCGCAGCAAGGTGCAAGAGCACGCCACTCTGCGGAGAGGAAACGTCAATCTCGGCCCCCTTGGCAATTAGCAGCACCGCGATCTTGGGGCCATCGTGTTCCAGTGCGGCGAGCAACGGCGTCTCGCTGGCGTCAGTCCGTGTATTGATCTCAGCCCCATGCTCGATGAGCCATTTCGCTGTCTCTTCATTATGGGCGCGCACCGCCAGGAGAAGAGCTGTATGTCCTGTAGCACTACCTGCGTTGATATCTGCTCCCCTGTTCAAAAGGAGTCTCACTATGCTCACAGTGGTACGGTCCCATTCCGGTGTGCTGCCAGCGTTCTGCAACAACTCTGCTGAACCAGCCGCGACCTGCAACGGGGTGACACCTGTATCGCGTCCTGCATTGACTTCGGCACCGTATCTGAGAAGCAGCTCGATGATGTACTTGTCACAGTTGGCGGCGGCGGCATGGAGTGGTGTCACGTGGGACGCCAGTGCATCTGTGGCCTTCGCGCCGGTCGCCAGCAGCAATTCAGCGGCTTTTCTATTCCCACAGTCTGCCGCCATGTAAAGGGGCGTCGGGCCTCCATCGATGCTTAGGCGGATATCAGCGCCGTTGGCTATCAGCCACTCAACAAGCTCCTGTTGATGCTCTCGAATCGCGCTATGGAGTGCCGTCCAGCCCATCTCGTCTGCCGCATCAATATCCGCTCCTCTGGCAACGAGAAACTTCGAGATTTCCATGTGACCCAACGTCAAGGCAGCGTGGAGCACCGTCCTGCCACCATTCCTATCCCGGGCATTCACGTCAGCGCCTCTGTCGACGAGAAATTGTACCCGATTCAGATCCCCCTGCCTCACCGCTCTGAATAACGCATTCGGCGACGGACTCTTGCGGCATCCCACGAGAAGACAAGGCAGCACAACGATTCCCAAGCACCTCGTTAGCGGTTGCATCGTCGCATATCCTCAATGACTCGACCCCGGCCACTCTCTCGCGCTGGAAGGACTCGGGACGCTCATCTATACGCCCCTTTTCGTATTCGCCTTCTTCCTCGGTCTTCTCCTGCACCCACTATGCTCATCTGGGCCTCTCCAGACAACCGGCCTCGGGCTCCGACTGATCCGTCGTAGATTGATCCGCGGCAGTCTCATGAGACAATCATAGGAGAACAGGGCAGAAGTGACAAGGGCGAAGAGCGTGAAGCGAGATCGGCGGCGGGATGCTGCGTGGGAGCGTACAGGCGTAGAAACGTGGAAGCGTCCTGGGGAGACCGGGCCAGGACTCGTCGTACGGGTGGCGTTATGCGTGGTGCGTGGGGAATGCGCAGTCGAAGAAACGCCTTGCGGCGTCGCTACGAACGGGCTTGACGCTGTCATCCGGTCTTCGATGGGGCGCTATACGCACTGTCCAACGTCTTTTCGTCCCTTTTTCGTTTCTTTCGGCCAACGCTGCTTCGGCGCTTCTCGCTCGATGCGCCTCGCGTCTCGGGCCTCCCGGATGGCCCCGGCCTGCGCCTTGCGGGTCACGAGCCACGGGTCACCGGTCACGTTTGCCGCGAAGCGGCTTCCCGTGCATGTTCTCAGGACTTCTTGTCTCGGGAGGAGAGGGAGTAGGACAACTTGGCCGAGACGCGGCGGGCCATTTCTTTGGCGTCCTTGATCGTGTCGCCGAACGGCTGCGAGAAGGCCCGGCGCACGCCCTTCTTGACCATGCGCGCGAAGTCAGCCGGGGTGGCGTACTGGGAGTATTTGAGCCGCTTGAACTGGCCCTGGATCTTGCGGATGAAGTCGACCGACAGACGTTCCAGGTAGAGGGGCAGGTTGTCGTAGCCCAGGTCCGGATAGGGATTGTGGAAACGCGCGTCGTACCAGGAGAAGTCCTCGGGCAGGATCTTTCGTTCGCGGGCGATTCTCTCCAGTTCCGTACCGGGCAGGATGCACGTGGGATTGATGTCCATGTACTTGGTATACTGGGCCAGTTCCTCCGCGACGCGGAGGGTCTGGACCGCGTCCTCCTCCGTTTCGTCGGGCAGGGACACCATGAAGAACACCAGGGTGCGGATGCCGAACTCTTTGCAGTGGCGGGCGAACTCCATCGCCTGCGGCATGTTGATGTTCTTCCGCATGGTCTTGAGCACTCTCTCCGAGCCGGACTCGATGGCGAAATCCAGGCTGATGCACCCCGCTTTGGCCATGAGTTCGAGCAGTTCCAGCGGCGTGTCGACGCGGGCCTCGCAGTGCCATTTGATGTTGTAGTTCTCTTGGATGAGCCGTCCGCAGAACTCCCGCACGAAGTCCTTTCTCTCGCAGAAAGACGGATCGCAGAAGGTGAAGTACGGATTGGAGAACTTTTGCTTGAGGTATGCGATCTCGTCCAGCACCTGCTGGGCTTTGCGGACGCGGTAGGCGGTCAGGCCGAAGGAGCAGAAAATGCATTTCCTGGGGCAGCCTCTTCCCAGGTGGATCGGCAGGGAGAGAATCCCCTCATTCTCGTAGTTGCGCAGGAACACGCCGCGACGGAAACTGTCCGTAGGCAGCTTCTCGTAGTCGAGTGCGAACACCTCGATGTCCCGCTGCGGGCGCCGGTCCTGATTGACGCGGATGTCCGGGCCGTCGCGATAGGTGATGCCGTCCACGCTGGAGAGATCGCGTTCACCGTCGAGGGCCTGGACCACCTCGTGCAGGGTGATCTCGCCTTCGCCGCGGGCGACGATGTCAATTTCCGGGACGCGGGCCAGGGTTTCCTCGGCGCAGAAGCTGAAGTGCTTTCCGCCGACGATGGCCACGGTCTTCGCGTTGGCCTCTTTGACCCGACGGATTACGTCGATGGCCTCGTACCGGGTATAGGATTGCGAGGTGACTCCGATCAGGGGTCGGGCCAGGGAGGCGCAGTGACGGACCACCGCTTCCGGGCGGGTCTCGTAGAGGTCAAACGCCTGGGCCTCGTTTCCCTGCTTCATCAGGTAGTTCTGCAGGTAGATGATGCTGTAGGGGAACATGTACTGGCTCTTGAGCGAGGCAACATCCCCCTGCCACGAAGTCATACCGCCGGGGTTGATCAGCACGATATCCATTGGTGTCTCCCGAAACTGTAAACACCCATCCTTCTTCGACGCATGGATTCTACTACTCGGGCCGCCTGTCCGCAATAGTCCATGGCAATCATGAGAAAACCTTGTCCGAATGGGCCGTTCGATCCTATAATCGGCCCTGAAGCAGGGCAACGGGATGCCGTGCGGTCTGGTCATGGAGATTCGATGGTGCGAACAGTCAGAGCAGCCGGAATGATCGGCGGCGTCCTTCTTTTCCTGCTGGCGATCACCTGCGGTTGTCAGAGAGAGCGGGCGGCCGCCTTTGCGCGGATGGAAGCAGGGCCCTCGGTCTCGTTGTCGCTACAGTTTTCGGAAGGGCAGACGGCAACGTATAAGGCCACCGCGGAGGCGTACCGGAGTATCGAGTGGGTGGGTCCGGCGTCGGGCCGGCCGGCCGGCTACGTCGACGGGCGCACGGGCAGCCACGTCGAGATCACGTTCGAGCAGCGCGTTCAGCAGATTCGCGAAGGCGGCAATGCGATCCTGCGGATCACGATCAAGGGGATGCAGTTCCAGGGCGAAGTCCAGAACAAGAGCACTCTCAACTTCGACAGCGACAGGCCGGAGGATCAGAGCCATCCCCTGGCGGCTCTGATCGGCAAGAGCTATCGGCTGGAGATGTCTCCGAAGGGCCAGGTCGTGGCGGTGATCGACGCGGGGGCGGTTCGGCAGGCCGTGGAAGCCGATGCGCCGGCTTCCAACGTAGCCGGCAGGTTGTTCTCCAGTGAGGTGATTCAGGATCGACACGGGCTGCCGCCGCTGTCGGCTTTGAAGGACGATGCGGTGCGGCCGGGTCAGAGCTGGAGCGATCTGAAGTCGTTCGCGTTTGGCGAGATGGGCATCAAGGGATTCGAGCGGATCTACACGTTCGTGGAGGTGCGCCGGGACGAGGGCCGGTCGGCGGTCGTGGCGATGAAGGCGATCCCGTCGGCGGCGATGGCGGAAGAGATGCACAGGCGCCAGGGGGACAGCCCGCTCGCCGGCCTGTTCGACAACACCGAGACATACACGGGCCGGCTCGACCTGGACCTCGACGGTGGGCGGGTGCGGGAGTATGTGGACGAGATGCAGGTCGAGTGGGTCGTGGTTGATCCCGCCGTATTGCGCGATCCGACCGCCCAGCCGCGCGGCATGAAGATGGGCGCCCGGCGGCTCAATCGGCTGGAACTGGTGCCGTAGGGTCTCCTGCCTTCGCAGGGTTCTGGAAAGGGGATGTGTGAGGATCGGATGGATGCTCGTGGTCACGGCGGTTCCCGCGCTGCTTGTGGGCTGCCGCGCGCCGGATGAGACGGGAGGTGGCGCGGCCCCAGGCGCCGGCCAAGCTGGGGCATTGAGCGGGGAGCACGGGCGGGTGTACCTGACGGTGGACTTCGAGCCGGGCCGGACGCTGCGCTATCGATTCATCTCGGACAGGCGCATCGCGCTGGACTGGGACCCCAATGCGACGGCGGCGAGAAACCGGGTCCAGGAGCACGCGGAACGATTGGAGATGGTCGTTGCCTACGTGCCGGCGGAGGTGGACCCGTACGGCGTCAGTACGATTGCTGCGACAGTGGAATCGGTTCGGACGGTTCGTCGCGGCGGGCCCACCGGGCGGGCCTTCGGGACCGATCCTGTCGAGACGGCGCGGGGCCGGACCTTCACGATCCGAGTCGATCCGCGCGGCCGGATCGTCGACGCTTCGCAACTGAGAGCCCTGATCCAGGAGATGGGCGAGAAGGCGTTTCGAACCAGCCGGTCGGGCGTGCGGATCAAGGAGCCGGACATGATCGGCGACTTTGTCGCCAGTCAGTGGTTCCTGTGGGACGCGGTGGCCGCCATTCCTCTGCCCGCCGACGGCTTAGTCGTCGGTCAGACTTGGTCGTCACGGCTGTCAGTGCCGACGCCGATGGTGATGCGTGAGGCGCGGGATGTGGTCTATCGGTTCCGCGGCATTCGGGCGGGCGAACGCGGGCCGCGGGCGGTCATCGAGAGCACGTATACGCGTGCGGATTCCGCCCCGCCGGACTGGCCCATTCCCTATGCCGGCCGGTTCCAGGTGAGCGGGACCTTCGGTTTTCTCAGCGGCTATGAAGTTCTCGGGCTCGACGGGACCGGCGAGGAATTGTTCGACATCGAGGTCGGTCGCGTCGAGCGGCGGCAGCAGAAGTATACCGTGCAGGTGAAGGCTGCGCTGCCGCCGATGGGGATTCGGGCGAATCCGCGCCTCACGATCGAGCAGACGCTGATCATGGAACTCGTGGACCAGGACGAGGGAATTCAAAACAAACACATGTAGGAAATCTCAAATTCCAAGCACAAACTCCCAATGTTCGAAACACTGTCGCTGTCCGGCGTGAACCATTTGGGATGTTGGGTTTGGATTTTGAGTTTGTTTGAGATTTGGGATTTGGTGCTTGGTGCTTTCTACGATTTGGAGGTAACAGCATCTTGGAACGAGCGAACCTATGGGCCCCGTGGCGAATTCCCTATATCCGTGATATCGGTCAGAGCGACGGTTGTTTTCTCTGCCATGATGTCGCCCATCCGGAACAGGATGCGGAGAACCTGGTCGTGTGGCGAACCGTGCGGAGCCTCGTGGTGCTGAACCGGTTCCCCTACAATAATGGTCATCTGCTGATCGCCCCGGTCCGGCACATCGCCACTCTCGATGAGACCGCGGAGAACGAGATGCTGGAACTGGTCAAGCTGATCCGGGAAGCACAGCGGGCGCTGTCGCTGGCAATCCGTCCCATGGGCTTCAACGTGGGCCTGAACTTCGGCCGCTGCGCCGGTGCGGGATTGCCCGGCCACCTGCACATCCACGTCGTGCCGCGCTGGGAGGGCGACACGAATTTCATGGGTGTCTGCAGCGACACGCGGGTGATCAGCCAGTCGATGCTGGATCTATGGGAGGAACTCAAGCAGGCGAGTGAGAAGCATGGGCTGCCTGGTCTGTAGAACCTGCGAGAGAAGAAAAGAACAGGACGTATAGGACTCATGGGACCTATGCGGCCTCGCGGCGGGAGTCCTATGATCGATGGTCTTCGTTCGTATGCGGCTACGGAGGCGGTGAGCAAGGGGCGGGTCTTTCCCGAGCCGCCTCACCCGTATCGCTCGGATTTCGAGCGAGACCGCGACCGGATCGTCCACAGTTCGGCCTTTCGCCGCCTGGAGGGTAAGACGCAGGTCTTTTCGCCGGGCCTGGACGACTACTACCGATCGCGCCTGACGCACAGCATCGAGGTCGCCCAGATCGGCCGGACCATCGCCAAGGTGCTCGGGCTCAACGAGAACCTCACGGAAGCGATCTGCCTGGCGCATGACCTGGGCCATCCGCCCTTTGGCCATGCGGGAGAGGCTGTGCTGAACGCCTTGATGGCCGACCACGGCGGGTTCGAGCACAACGCCCAGTCGCTGCGGGTTGTCGAGCTTCTCGAACATCCGTATCCACAATTCATGGGCCTGAACCTGATGTACGAGACCCGGCTGGGCCTGGCCAGGCACAAGAGCCGATACGACCGGCCGGAGGGAGACGCGTTCACAGAGGTGAATTGCACGCTGGAAGGACAAATCGCCAACATGGCCGACCGCATCGCGTACGACTGCCATGACCTGGAAGACGGGATGCGGGCCCGGCTGCTCGAATCCGATGCGATGAGGGACCTCGAGATCTTCCTCGAGGCCAGACGCCGTATTCAGGTCGAAGCGATCGATGACTGGACGATCCGACGGACCCGCACGGCCAAGGCGATTATCGAGATCCTCGTCGGCGACTGCATCGGCACGAGTCGGGCCAACATCGAAGCGGCGGGGATTCGCACCGCCGCCGACGTGTGCGCCAACGTTGAGAACCTGATCGCGCTGTCGGCCGAGAACGACCGCAAGTTGCGCGCCCTGGAGGAATTCCTGCTCCGGCAGTTCTATCATCACGAGTCGCTCGTGCAGAATTCGGAGAAGGCGCGAGGCTGGCTCAGTGAATTGTTCGCGCGGCTGTGCCACCGGCCCGAGGGGATGCCCGGCTATTTCCAGCGGTTCATCCCGCCGTACGGTCTTCAGCGGGCCGTCTGCGACTACATCGCCGGCATGACCGACCGCTACTGCCTCAAGTTCCTGGGCGTCGTATCCTCATAGCTGGGCCCAGCGCGGGCACGAGGCGAGCACGTCCGGGGCGGACGCGCATGGAGCATTTGCCGCTTGGGGCCAATGGCATGATGCGGTGTCTCCGTGGCGAGGGCATCTTGCCCTTGTTCCTTCGTGTCGAGGGCGTCCCGCCCTCGGATCGCGGGCAGGATGCCCGCGATATGCCGGTGCACTTACACCAGCAAATGATTTGATCCGGTGTGGCTCCCGATGGTACACTGGAGCTATGAAAACCATCCGTTACATCTATTGGCAAGACAAGGACATGTGGTTGGGTCACCTGGAGGAGTACCCGGACTACATGACCCAGGGCCAGACCCTCGAAGAACTCCAGGAGAACCTGAAGGATCTCTATGAAGAACTGACCAGCGGCCGAATCCCCGGGGTGCGCCGGGTGGCGGAGCTTCGGATCGCATGAAACGGACTGATCTGATTCGGCAAACGATATGATCGAGCAGATTGCCATCAAGAACTTCAAGAGCTTCAAGGACTGGAGTCTCAAGCTGGGGCCGATGAATATCTTCATCGGGGCCAACGCCAGCGGCAAGTCCAACTTCTTCGACGCCCTCCGCGTCCTGCAAGGCATCGGTTATGGCTTCACCTTCCACGAGATTCTCGACGGTAAGCCGAAGAGTGCAACAAGCGAGGTGTGGGAAGGCATCCGCGGCGGAAGCTCAAATGCGCCGTCTGATCTTGATGATGCACAGCAACCCATGTTCTTCAAGGTGACCGCAACGCCTTCAGGCCATCCCGACATCACCTTTGAGTTCACAGTTGCCTTTTCGGCTACGAAAGGGTGTCTACGAGAAGAACGTCTGGCCTTGCCCCAAGACCCTATCTACGATTCTTCGCCTGAGAGCAACGATGGATTGGCCCGAGAGTTCAGGGCACGCTATTATGACTGCAATGACAAGCAAGGCCAGTCCCTCGTATTTGAAGCGGATCGTCCTGTACTCAGACAGATAGGGCTTCGGCAAGATTTGGTTTTGGATGAAGCTCGAATCCAGAGCTTGGAACGTGTAATCGGCCCCATGGATCGCACTCGCTTGATAACTGGCCCGCTTCGGTCAGACATGACGCTGCGGGCGGCGAGCCTTCTGGCGGATATGCAGCGGATTGATCCTCTGCCGAAGGAGTTGCAGGCCTTTTCACAAGCACATGAGGTCAAGCGGATGGGCGAACATGGGGAGAACTTCGCGGCGCTGATTCGCATGATCTGCAGAGATCCTGCGATCAAAGGAGCTTATCTGAGTTGGCTACGTGAATTGCGGCCGCGTGATATCGATGACGTTGAGACGCGAGAAACCGGCTTTGGCGACATAGGGGTGATGATGAAGGAGAGGGGGCGTGAATGGCCTGCGAGGATTCTCTCGGAGGGCACCTTGCGGTTTGCCGCTCTTGCCGCCGCGTTCTTCCAGCCGGATATGCCGGGCATTATCACGATTGAAGAGATCGAGAATGGCATTCATGCCAGTCGGCTGAGACTGCTGGT
>ENA-OSEO01005703-OSEO01005703.1-sediment-metagenome-genome-assembly--contig:-NODE-5703-length-11726-cov-3.525453_pt1 | contig 11726 bp, 11 predicted proteins | sample MGYA00237883_ERZ534232 | MGnify/ENA metagenome assembly ERZ534232
CGCAACACCCCGATTTCTATAGGATGTTCTCCAAACCAACGACTAGTCCTTGCACCGAACGTACGCGCTTGATGGCCAAGATCACCCCAGGCATGAAGGATTCGCGGGCGAGCGAGTCGTGCCGAATGGTGAGTGTCTCGCCCGCGCTGCCGAAGATCACTTCCTGATGGGCCACCAGGCCGGGGAGACGGACACTGTGAATGGGGATCTCCTTTTGGTATCCCATTTCCCGCCAGCTCTCCTCGATCCCGACGCGAGTCAGACGGGACGTCCCAGAAGGCGCGTCCAGCTTCTTGTCATGATGCAGTTCGACAATTTCACAGGCGCGGAATTGTCGCGCGGCTTCCTTGGCAAACTGCATCATCAGAACCGCGCCCATCGCAAAATTGGGAGCGATCAGCACCGGAACGCCCTGAGCCTCAGCCATCTGCCCGATTTCGGCTAGTTGGCCCGGCGTCAGTCCCGTCGTCCCGATCACGCTGGGAATCCGGTGCCTCAGGTACGCAAGGATGTTCTCGTGGACCACCGAAGGCGTAGTGAAATCGACCACGACGTCGAAGGTCCCGGCGGAGCCGACTTCCTCCCCAAGCGCTTCGGCAAGGGTCGCGAAACACGCTGCCGCGGGGCAGCGGCTCGGAGCCGCGGCGAAGGCCGGATCTATCGCTGCGCTCAGGAACAGCTCCGTGTCCGCGGCCACCGCTTCACACGTAGTCCACCCCATCCTGCCCATGGCGCCAGCTACTGCGACGCGGATTGATGATCTAGAACTCATTCGGTCACTCCTTAGCGAGACCGGCCAGACAGTCTTCGCCGACGACGCTCGCGAATTGCCCTTCATCGGCTCCGATGCCGACGATCGAAAGCAACTCTGGAGCGTAAACGGCTGACGCCAATTCAAGCACTTGAGCGCTCGTGACCTCCTCGATCTTCTCGGCAAGCTCGTCGAGCGAGAAGATCTCGGTCTCGGTGATGACTCCCTTCCCCAGGCGGCTCATGCGGCTGGAGGTGCTCTCAAGTCCGAGGATCATCCTCCCCTTGAGATGCTCCTTGGCCCTCTGGAGCTCGTCATCGGGCACCAGGTCGCTCGTCAGCCGCACCAGTTCACGCCCTACAGTCTCCATGACCGCCCCTAGGCGTTCCGGGCGGCAGCCGAAATAGAGGCCGCTCATGCCCGTCTCCTTGTAGAGGGCAGAAAACGAATAGACGCTGTAGACGAGGCCCCTCTTTTCCCGGACCTCCTGGAAGAGCCGCGAGCTCAAGGACCCGCCGAACAGGCTGTCGAGAACGGACAATTGGAACCGCCGATCATCGTCACGGGCCAGCCCCACTCCCCCGAGGCACACGTGCATCTGCTCCGTTTCCTTTGTGACGAAGTGTCGGCACGTCTTGAACGCGGGTAGTCTCGCGGCACGCTGCGGGTTCGCACCGAGCGGTTCATCCTGGCACGCCGACAGCAGTTCCCGCAGGATGTCATGATCAACATTGCCGGCCGCGGCGACCACCATGTCGCTGAAACGAAAGCGCTGGTGATGGTAGGCGCGGATATCCTCTTCCGAAGCACTCGAAATGCTGTCTTTGGTGCCCAGAATGGGATGGGCCAGCGGATGACCGTCGAGAACGACCTTGGCCAGTACGTCATGTATGAGGTCCTGTGGCGAATCCTCGACCATCGCGATCTCTTCGAGCACGACTTCGCGCTCTCGGTCGAGATCGGCGAACGTCGGGGTCAGCAACATGTCTGTCATCACGTCGAGAGCGACCGGCAACTGATCGTCGAGACAGCGACCGTAGACCGTCACGTATTCCCTGGAGGTGCTGGCATTCAGCTCTCCCCCGAGAGTATCGAAAACCTGGGCGATCTCCTCGGCCGTCAGCTTCGACGAACCCTTGAACAGCAGATGCTCGATGAAGTGGGTCGAGCCGAGTAGGTTGGCGGGCTCGTCGCGCGAGCCCGCCGGAATCCAAAATCCCAGGCAGACTGACCGAAGGTGATCGAGTTTCTCGGTGATCAGCCTCTGGCCATTGGGGAGAGTCTCAAGACGGTACTCGTCAGTCGACACTGCCTTCCTTTGCAGTCATATTCTCGAGAAGTCTCAGGCTGATCTTCTCCTTGCCCCCCTGCGACTGCACCTCCAGCACCTCGACCCTTACCAGATCACCTCGATTGACAACCTCTTCTACTGTGCCGACCCTGTGATCGGCGAGACGGGAGATGTGAATGAGACCGTCGGTGCCCGGCTTCAACGTCACGAAAGCTCCAAATGAGGTGGTCGACGCGACCCGGCCCTCGATGATGTCGCCGGCGCGCGTGTCTCTCGTCAGAAGGCCAATCCGCTCGACGCAGGCGTCACCCAACATGCCATTGGTGGCAAAGACTTTGATCAGCCCATCCTCCGCCACGTCGATGGTGCACTCGAATTCGGCCTCCATGCCCCGTATCGTCTCGCCACCCTTGCCGATAACCGCACCGATCTTCTCCGGATCTATCCGGATAGTCGCGATCCGAGGAGCAAAGTCCGACATCTCTGTGCGAGGGCCACTGATTGTCTCGGTCATGCGATCGATGATGAAAAGTCGCGCCTTGCGCGCCCTCTCCAGGGCATCCGTCATGATCTCGAAGGTGACACCGGTGATTTTGATGTCCATCTGTAAGGCGGTGATGCCCTTGTTCGTCCCGGCCACCTTGAAGTCCATGTCGCCGAGGTGGTCCTCCACTCCAGCGATGTCGGTCAGTACGACGTAGTCCCCACCTTCCTTGATGAGTCCCATCGCTATTCCGGCGACCGGCCTCACGATAGGCACTCCGGCATCCATGAGAGCGAGACTCGAGCCACAGACGCTCGCCATTGAGCTCGATCCGTTCGACTCGAGAGTCTCCGAGACCAGACGGATGGTGTACGGAAATGCCTCCTCGTCGGGCACGATCGGCACGAGGCCCCGCTCGGCCAGGGCGCCATGTCCTATCTCCCGCCGGCCTGGTCCGCGCATGAATCCCGTCTCGCCCACGCTGAATGGCGGAAACTTGTAATGATGCATGAAGCGCTTCGATTCCTCGAGGTCGAGTCCGTCGATCCGCTGTTCGTCCCGGGCTGCGCCCAGAGTGAGGAGCGTGAGAACCTGGGTCTGGCCCCTGGTGAAGAGACCGGACCCGTGAGTACGCGGCGCCACGCTCACTTCGCAACTGATAGGCCGGATCTCGTCCACGTCTCTTCCATCGGGCCTGCGCTTGTCGATCGCGATTACCCGCCGCACGGTTTCTTTCTCCACGGCATCGAAGGCCTTGGCCACCTTGGCGGTCTCTTCGCTCAGAACCTCGACATCCGTCGTCTGGAGGAGGGCCGCCTGAACCTGCTGCTTGAGGGTCGCCAGCGCATTCGCCCGCTCATGCTTCTCGCTGATGCCGCTGGCCTGCTCGATGCCCGCCCCGAAGCCGGCCCGGATCTTCTCCATCCAACTCTGATCCGGCAGCTTCTCCGCGAACTCCATCTTCGGACGCCCGATCTCCGCGGCCCACTCCGAAATCACGGCGACCTGCTTCTTGATCGCCTCATGAGCCACTTCGAGTCCAGCAATGATCTCGGCCTCATCGACCTCTTCACACCCGGCCTCGACCATGCTGATCGCGTCTTTGGTGCCCGCGACCACGAGGTTGACGGGGCTCAACTCTATTTGGTCATAGGTCGGATTGACCACCCAGGCTCCGTCGACCTTGGCTACCCGCACGGCCCCCACGGGCCCCTGGAAGGGGGCATCGGAGATGCTGAGCGCCGCCGATGCGCCGGCCAGCGCAAGAACATCGTAAGGATTCGTTTTGTCAACCGAGAGGACGGTGGCAACGATGTGGGTTTCGCGATTGAACCCCTTCGGCCACAAGGGCCGGATGGGACGGTCGATGAGCCTGGCATTCAGGATGGCCTGATCACTCGGACGACCCTCCTTCTTGATGAAACCACCCGGAATCTTCCCGGCCGCGTACATGCCGGCCTCGACGTCAACCGTAAGTGGGAAGAAATCAACGTTGCGTTCCGTTGATGCGACGACAGCCGTCACCAGCACCATGGTATCGCCTGACCGTACTACAACGGCGCCACCAGCCTGCTTGGCCATTCTGCCCGTCTCGAAGGTGATCTGTTTGTCGCCCAGAGTCAATTCTGTTGTGCTCACTCCACTTGCCACTTCTTCTCTCCGTCCTAGGGCCTACCGAGGCCCTGCGTTCCTGAATACTCTTCGCTGCTGCTTCTTTCCGCTTGCTGACCTGCTACCTGCGTAGGCCCAGATCCTTGACAACCGTCCGGTAGCGCTCGACGTCCTGCCCTTGAAGGTAGTTCAAGAGTCGGCGCCGATGTCCCACCATCTTGAGCAGTCCTCGGCGGGAATGGTGGTCCTTTGAATGGCTCTTGAGATGCTCGGTGAGCACGTTTATGCGCTCCGTCAGGATCCCGATCTGCACCTCTGGTGATCCGGTATCGACCTCATGTTTCTTGAAGCGGTCGATGATCTCGGTCTTGCGTTCTTTGCTCAGCATGCATGGCCTCCCAGGCTCCGTGCTCCCAGCCGGGACACTGCGGTCCGAGCCGAGATGCAGGTTTCAATGCTACCTACCCAGGGTCCAATTGGTTCAACCCGCTGGGCGGTGATGTAGGTTACCACAGGGAGCAGCGCGCATTCGGCCGGCAGGACACGCGGAATGCGGCGCAGCCACCTGAGCATGCTCCTGACACCGCTAGTACACGAACACGCCCATCCCCACCGGAATAATGGGGTATAACTCATCCGCGTCCCACAAAGCCAAGCGGATGCACCCATGACTCGCCGGATAGATTGGCACCGAAGGATACCCATGGATGGCCAGCACGCCCCAACTCCTCAGGTATACAGGTTTGTAACGGGGCCCGTCCCAGCGTGGCAGCTTCCTTGTGAGGTGAAAGTCCCCGCTCGGCGTGATTATCCCGACACTCGCGCTCCCGGTGGACACCGCCAATGTCCGCTCGACCACTCCGCTCACAACATAGAGCAGCACCTGTTTTGCCTTGTCCACCTTTACCCAATCTCCGGAACCGGACACGCTCGGCGTGGGCAACTGGGCAGTGAGCAGTCTGGTCCAGACCTCAGTCCACAACCCCGTCTCGCGAAAGGCCCTCCCATTTCTGAAAAGCAACGACGGCGTGCCGTGTACGGGCGTCAAACACCCGATCCACCCGACTCGGACGGTAGGTCAAAGCGGTGAGCTTCTCCTCCAGGTAGGCTACCTCGGGACCGCTCGAGCCCAGGCTTAGGGTGGAGAAGCTGAAGTCCTCGGGAAGTCCGGTGACGGACAAGAGCAGCTTCGCTTGGCGCACGACACCGGGGCTCAAGCCGATGAATTCCAGCATTGAGATCTCATCCGCGTGGTCCAGCAACGATCGAGCGACCGGCGCGGGGATGCCCCCAGGCCGGCTGAGTAGCATCAGTCCATCGTCACTAGCGAGATACGCTCCCGACGCAAGGGCGTCGGGAAACGGCGAGTGGACCGGCCGCGAGTGCATCGGGATAGTCCTCGCCGGTGACTACCACGACCGCCTCCACCCCGGGGTTGAATCCTGCCCGATAGACGAGAAGGCAGGTCTGATACCGGTCGCTTCCGGTGAGATTTCTGTACTCGGGGACCGCAACGGCCTGGGGCGTCAGCACGAGCAGAGTGGATACAGCGATCATGCCAGCGACTACAGCCGGAATTCTCGCCCTCGACGTCGCTATCCATCGCCGTTTCGAGATACGTTCGGACACTGCGGATCACTCCCCTCCATGTCAACTTCCCGGGAACCTGGCAGGCCATCGGAGTACGACTTGGGGAGGTTCTGCCCAGAAAGGCACATATCAGAACAAGCAGCGCCCGCCGGCCCGGATGAGAACCGGCCGCCGTAGTTGCCCTAGGGAGTCAAGGAAATCAGACCTCTCGAGCCTGCCGGTTGAAGTAGTCGCGGGCAAACTGGATGTCTCTCCTGATGCTAAGCGCGAGGGATCCGGCATCAGGGAAAGGTTGCTGCCCACGAATCCGTTCGAGAAAATCTACGGCCATCGGCCGTCCATACAAGTCGCCCCGATAGTCGAGCAGCGCCGTCTCGATGCGAGTCCTGCCATCGGATTCAAACGTGGGATTGCTCCCGATACTCGTGACCGACTGGTGGGGTACGTCGTTCACTAAGGCCACGGTGACGTAGACACCCTGCAGAGGCAGAGCCATCTGCGGATCTACGTCCAGATTGGCCGTGGGCGCCTGAAGGCTGCGGCCCCGTCCAACTCCCCGCACAATCACTCCCTCCAGTTGGTGCGGCCGCCCGAGCAGGCGCGCGGCATCTTGCACCCGGCCCTCATACAGCAGTTCTCGGATTCGAGTGCTCGAAATCGGCGCGCCGTCCGTCTCAGCCAAACCCACTGCCTGGACCGCAAACCCATGCTGCCGGCCGTATTCGGCGAGATCCTCCCAAGTGCCCCTGCCGCCGGCACCAAAACGGAAATTTTCCCCCACCAGCACCAAGCGCGGTGCGAGCGCATCCGAAAACACGTGCCGACAGAACGACCCGGCGGTCAGCCTAGAGAATTCGCGGTCGAATCTAAACGTCAACAACTCGTCCAGTCCCAGAGACTGGATCAAGGCCGCCCTTCGCTCCGGACTCGTCAGGAATCTTGGAGCACCATCGGGATGGAGAATGGTATCGGGATGCGGATGGAAGGTGATCGCCATGGATAGCCAGGAATGCCGCCGCGCCTGCTCGACCGCCTCTAGGAGGATCCGTTGGTGACCCAGATGAACCCCATCGAAGACACCTATAGCGACCGTTCGGCCGGCGCGCTCAGAATCGTCAACCTCTCCAACCGTGGAGTACCGCTTCATCGATCCTGTCCCATCACGACCACCGGTTTCGCCGAATCGCCCGTCCCCTCGTAGATGGCCACGAGCCCGTGTGGTCCGTGGACCCGAAACCGGCCGCTTGCACCGATTTTCAGTTGGCCCCCGTTGGCAGCCAGACGGGCCTCCCGCGATCCAACCCGGAACGCGGGTAGGAACGCGAGCGCGTCGTCGAGGCCCAGCACGCCCCGCCCGGCTCGGTCGTAGACTCTCGGCGCCAGATGCGACGGCAGCAGAGCATCCTCGACTCCGAATTCGCCGATCAGGGTTCTTCTCAGGGTCTTCGCAAACGCCCCCACTCCGAGAGCCCGGCCGATGTCCTCCGCCAGAGTTCGGACATAGGTCCCGCTGCCCGTGGTCGCGGAAAGCGACGCGGTCTGACTCCCAGGATCGAAATCCAATAGGGAGAGGTCGTACACGATCACGTCACGCTCAGGGGTATCGACCATCTCTCCACGGTGGGCCCTTTCGTAGAGCGGCCGGCCATCCACCTTCACCGCGGACGTCAGCGGCACCTTCTGCGTGAGGGTTCCCACAAAGTCGGCAAGGATTCCGCCGACCGATGAGGCATCCGTTTCGCGCCCGGTGACAGTCACAACACCGGTAGGATCGCCGGTCGTAGAGACCGCGCCGAACTGAACCGTCACCAAGTACTCTTTGGGCAATTTCATGAGCAGGCCGGAGAGACGCGTCGCTTGGCCCACCAGAATGAGGAGAAGACCGCTCGCGAAGGGGTCGAGCGTGCCGGCGTGCCCTACGCGCTCGGCTATCCCCCGACGGGCTACCCGCACCATATCGAAGCTCGTGGGACCTGTCGGCTTGTCTACGAGGACGACGCAAGAGCGGCCGGTCATAGTTCTGTCAGGACTCGTTGCTCGATCCATTCCAAGACTAGGGGCACGGCCTCGTCGGTCGTGAAGCCCGCGGCCCTAACATGCCCGCCCCCGCCCCGTTCGCCGGCGATGGCCGCCACGTTGATCGTGCCGTCTGTTGAACGCAGGCTCACCTTTGTTACCCCGTCGCGGCCGGCCGCCGCGCGGACCAGGGCCGCTACCCGCGCTCCGTCGATCCGGCGCAGAGTGTCAATTATCCCTTCCGCGTGGCCCTCGTCGGCACCGGCCCTGACGAAGTCATCAACATCCAACCAAGATACGACGAGAGCCCCTCCCAACTTGACCTGAAGATGGCAGAGCGCATGCTGCAGCAGCAACAACTTGGGTAGCGGAGTGTTTTCATACACCAGGCGGTATACGGCATTGACGTCGACCCCCGCCTCCTGCAGGACGGCGGCCAAGCGGTGAGCGGTCGGAGTGGCGTTCGAATACTGAAACCGGCCTGTGTCGGTGACCAGTCCCACATACAACGCCGTCGCAATCGGCTCATCGATCTCCAGCCCGCCTGCCGCGAACACCTCATACAGAATCGCCGTGCTCGACGGGGCCGTGGGATCGACCAGATTGAGCTCACCATACGCGGGGTTATCCTGATGATGATCTATGTTGACCCGAACGGCCCGTCCCTCGTAGATGTCGGTGCGCGACCGCATCAAGGAAGCGCAGTCCAACAGATAGACCGTCGTTTCAGCGCTGATGTCCGGAGCAGGTCCGCGCAGTAGTCCGCCGAGGCGTGCGAGAAACAGATACTCGGGCGGCAGAGCAGATTCGCCAGGAATGTAAGCACGGCAACGTATGCCCAACTTGTCGGCCATACCGCGGAAGGCGCTGATGCATCCGAGGGCGTCACCATCGGGGCCCTCGTGCGACACTACGAGAACTTCAGTCTCGCCTTTCAGTCTCGCGGCAACTTCAGCCGGGGTCACATTGTGCGACGGATGCAGGTCCGGCCGATCCGGGTCGTCGGCGGGATCCGCTCTCACGAATCGGCCTCCGCTTCATCCTCTTCGGGCGGCAGGTCGCCGACTCCGCTGGACTTCAGCATCGCTTGAATGCGCATGCCCTGATCCACGCTGGGGTCATGGACGAATTCGAGCACGGGGGTGCGTCTGAGGTTCAGTTCGTCACTGATCAGCCGCTGCAGGAAGGGCGCCGCCGCACGCAGCCCCGCGAAGGTATCGTCCTTCTCCGCCTGCTTCCCGTAGACCGACACAAAGACTCTAGCATGCGAAAGATCGGACGCAGTCTCGACCCCTGTCAGGGTGACGAAGCCGATCCGAGGGTCCTTTAGCTCCCGAGTCAACGCCGTCCCGATGATCTCTTTCAACGCCTCGTTTACCCGGCGCATACGATATGAGCCAACATTACGCGTCAACGTCCACCACCTCGGTATCGAAGGAAGTGACCATCCATTCCTGCGACTGCAGGTATGATTCCAGCCGCCCCATGGTGCCTTCGAGCGTTTGCAGATCAGAGGCAGCCACCGCGGCGAGAATCCTCGTCCTTTGCCATAGATCCTGATAGCCGACCTCCGCGAAAGATCCACCGAAACGACGAGAGATCTGGTCCCTCATGCTCCGCATGAACATCCGTTTTCCTTTCAACGAACCGCACTCGGGAAAATGCAGCTCGGCCACCAGGATGCCGACAAAGCCCTTCGAACTCTTATTGCGTGCGGGCAACTTCTTTCATTTCGTATGCTTCGATGATGTCGCCCTCGCGAATAGCATCGAATCCATCGAGATGGATACCGCACTCGTACCCAGCTTGGACCTCCCGCACGTCATCGGCAAACCGTTTCAGGGAACCGATCGAACCTTCGTGCACGATCTGCCCGTCGCGAACGACCCGGATCCGAGCCGAGCGTACCAGCTTACCGGTGAGGACATACGAGCCGGCTATCACCCCGATTCTCGACGCCCGGAAGACCTGGCGAACCTCGGCGGTACCCAGCTCTTCCTCGACGTGCTCGGGCTCGAGCATGCCCATGAGAGCCGCTTCGACGTCCTCGATGGCCTTGTAGATCACTCGATACGTACGCACATCGACATGTTCCTGTTCGGCGAGAGACTTCGCCGCGACCGACGGGCGGACGTTGAAACCGATAACCACCGCTTTCGACGCGGCGGCCAACATGACATCTGACTCGTTTATGCCCCCGACGCCGGCGAAAACCACTTGGACCTTGACTTCCGGATGCGTAATGTTGCGGAGGGCCTCCTCAAGGGCCTCCACTGAGCCGCCGACGTCACCCTTGATGACGAGGGGCAATTCCTTGACCCGGCCTTCCTTCAGCCTTCGATAGAAATCCTCCAGGCTGCTGGCTCCGCCGCGACTCTTGGCCAGCTGTTCCTGACGGAGACGGGCCGTGCGCTGCTCGGCTTTCTGCCGCGCGCCGCGGTCGTCCTTGACCACGGTGACAAAATCGCCCGCGTTGGGAAGGGAGTTGAAGCCCAGGATCTGCGCCGGCATCGAAGGTCCGGCTTTGGCGAGGGTCTTGCCTGTGAAGTCAAACATGGCCTTAACCCGGCCGTACGCCTCGCCGCTCACCAAGGCATCCCCGACCCGCAGGGTTCCCCTCTGCACGAGGACGGTTGCAACCGGGCCGCGCCCCACGTCCAGCTGTGCCTCGATGACCACTCCGGAAGCCGGGGCGTTCGGATTGGCTTTCAGTTCCTGGACCTCGGCCACGAGAAGAATCATGTCCATGAGGTCATCGAGATTCAGCCGCTGCTTCGCCGAGACCTCCACCATCACCGTATCGCCGCCCCAGGCCTCTGGAACGAGTCCCTGATCGGCAAGCTGCTTCTTGGCGAGGTCGGGGTTCGCGTCCGGAAGATCCATCTTATTGATCGCGACCACGATGGGGACTTCGGCAGCCTTCGCGTGACTGATCGCCTCGAGAGTCTGAGGCATGACCCCATCATTCGCAGCGACGACGATCACGGCAATGTCGGTCGACTTCGCTCCCCGTGCTCTCATCGCAGTGAACGCTTCGTGTCCGGGCGTATCGAGGAACGTCACCTTCTTGTCGTTGTGGGTGACCTGATATGCCCCGATGTGCTGGGTTATTCCACCGGCCTCGGACTTGACTACTTCGGTTTCGCGAATCGCATCGAGCAGAGACGTCTTACCATGATCGACGTGTCCCATGATGGTGACCACGGGCGCCCTAGGCGAGAGCTGAGAGGGATCGTCGACAAAGCGCTCGGGCGCTTCCTTTTCCTCCTCCGCATGCTCGATCTCCACTTGGCGCTCATACTCCTCCGCCAGGATCGCAATCGCGTCATCAGAGAGCGATTGCGTGATCGTAACCATCTCGCCAAGTTTGATAAGCGACTTGATGAGTTCCCCGGCCCCCAGCTCAAGTATCTCGCCAAGGTCCTTCACGCTGGCGCCGCTCTTAACCTTCACCGGCGACTCGGTGCCCGGAGCCGCCTTCTTCTTGGGGGGAATTCGCTCAGCATCGCCGACAATAGGGCCAGATCGTCTGTCGCGAAAGCCGGTCTTCGCACCCTTGCGACCGGCCTGAGAATCGATGATAACGCGTCGTTTAGCCGGCTTATCCTCCCCGCGCCTGGCCCTGGAAGGAGCTGCGGTGCGCGGTCCGGCGGCGGCCGGCTCCGCCGGCTCGGTCCACACCGGAGGCGTGACGGCGCGAGGTGGTCTTTCGCGTTTTTGCGGCTCGTGCTGAAAACCCGCCGGTCTCGGCGGCCGAGGTCCCGTCGGCGCTGCGGCAGCCGGACGCGGCACCGGCCCGCGGCCCGGCCCGGCTGATGGGTCCGATGGCTGAGGTTTTGAAGCCGCCGCCTTGCGCGCCGCTTCGGCCCGAGCCGCTTCCGCCCGCGCTGCTTCTGCCTGCGCCGCCTTTTCGGCCTGGAGGCGCGCAAGCTCTTCCTTGCTGACCACGTTGCCGGAGGGCTTAACTCCTTTGCGAAGCGGCA
>ENA-OSEO01005704-OSEO01005704.1-sediment-metagenome-genome-assembly--contig:-NODE-5704-length-11726-cov-3.229118_pt1 | contig 11726 bp, 11 predicted proteins | sample MGYA00237883_ERZ534232 | MGnify/ENA metagenome assembly ERZ534232
AGCGTGTGGTCTCTTCTTCTGCCGGCTCTCGATCTTGGCGAGGGAAAACGACTTCCCGGCTGGCCCCCGCCCTGTTGGGTTTTGTGGCCGGCTGCCTATTTCTGCTGCTGGTCGATCGCACGCTCCCGCACCTGCACGCAGGTTTCGCTTCGCCTGAGGTCGAGGGGATACGAGTGCCCTGGAGTCGCACTTCGCTTCTAATTGCCGCTATCACCCTCCACAACGTGCCCGAGGGGCTTGCAGTTGGAGTGGCCTTTGGGGCAGCCCGCTCGGGTGGAGACACGGCCCTGGTTGCAGCGCTCGTCCTCGCGGTGGGCAAAGGTATCCAGAATCTTCCCGAGGGGTCTGCGGTCGCGCTTCCCCTGCGCGGGCAAGGCCTCTCGCGCCGCAAGAGCTTCTTCTACGGGCAGCTCTCCGCGGTCGTCGAACCGCTTGCCGCGGTAGTGGGCGCGGCTCTGGTATCGTTCGCGCAGCCGGTCCTCCCGTACGCACTGGCCTTCGCAGCTGGGGCGATGCTGTACGTCGTGGTTGAGGAGGTCATCCCCGAGTCTTAGGGGAGTGGCAATACGGACTTCGCGACAGGCGGCGCAATGGCGGGTTTCGCCATCATGATGCTCTTGGACGTCGCACTCGGTTGATCGTGCGGCGCATGCAGGAGAGGATTCAAGGGTAGACTTCAACGTTGTAACAGGTGATTGTCCGGGAGATCGACTGGAGGATAGCGTGGGCGAAGTGATCGATATCGCGGTCATTGGTGGCGGGCCCGCAGGCATCACGGCCGCCCTTTACGGCGCGCGGGCCCGCGCCCGCACGGTGGTTTTGGAGACGGGGCTTCCAGGGGGACAGATAACCACCGCTTCGTGGGTGGAGAACTATCCGGGCTTCCCCAACGGCGTCTCCGGTCAGGAACTGGCTGAGTTGATGATTCAGCAGGCCACCAATTTCGGCGCAGAGTTCCGGAATCTCTCACCGGTGAAGTCCCTGCGGCGCAAGGACTGCGATTTCGTGTTGGAGGTTGGCGACGAGGAGCTCGAGGCAAAGGTGGTCATTCTTGCCACGGGGGCGGTCCCGAAGAAGCTGGGGATACCCGGTGAGACCGAGTTCTCCGGGCGCGGGCTTTCCTGGTGCGCCACCTGCGACGGTCCGCTCTACCGCGACAAGGTGGTGGCCGTGATCGGCGGCGGTGATTCGGCGACCCAGGAGGCTTTGTTCCTCACAAAATTCGCAAAGCAAGTTCATCTCATTCACCGTCGCGGGGAATTTCGAGCGACAGAGTGCATTCAAGAGCAGTGCTTCTTGAATCAGCAGATCACAATGCATCTCTCCAGCACCGTCGAGGAAGTTGTAGGCAGGGACGGCAGAGTCACCGGTGTGACCCTCCGCTCCACGGTTGACGGTGCGGAGAGCATGCTGCCGGTTGACGGCGTGTTCATGTTCGTTGGCGTTGATGCTCAGAGCGGTCTGGTCGCCAATCTCTGCGAACTCGACGAGAAAGGCTTTGTCATAGTTGACAAGAATGGGCTCACCTCATGCCAGGGCCTCTATGCCGCCGGCGACGTGGCGGACTACGAGCTCAAACAGGTGATAACAGCGTGCGCCCGCGGCGCGTTTGCCGTGTATCACGCTCTGCACTATCTTGACACGCGGGTCTGTTAGACGGGGCGATACACTGAGACAGTGACCGAGAAGGTCACCATGATGTGAGCGTCTCTTCCATCCGAGTCGTTCGGGAGGAAAAGGCTCCCAACCGAGTGTTCGACCTGGTCGCGCGACAAGCGCCGCGCGTTTGGTCCCATGGCGATGAGCGCAACCAGGTCTTCCCGGCTGAGTTCCATGGTGTACTCGAGGTCTCTCGATTCGACCATGCTGAAAAGGGCTCCGAATTGCCCTCGCAGTCGTTCCTCCTTGTGACTGTCGACTGAGATCAGATAGAGGGAAGTAACCAACTCAACGAGGTGTCGCTGTGTTGGCGCAGCCACAAGGAGCCGCCCATCAGGATTGATCACTCGACGAAACTCGGTGGGGTTCCGCGGCGAAAAAATGCTGAGTATCAGGTCGAAGACCCCGTCTCTTAGAGGCATGCGCTTCCAGAGGTCGCAGACGATGCCGGCGGACCGCGCGTGACTCTGGGCTGCTCGGCGTGCGGAATACTTGGACAGATCTGCTGCCACGCCCCACGCGGTATGCATCCGATCGAGCACTTCCGCTAGGTAGTACCCCGTGCCGGCGGCGGCATCGAGCACATACTTTCCAGAGACCTCGGTCGCCCCAAGATCGGCTACCAGCTCGCGCAAGGGGGCAAAGTGCCCGGTGCGCAGGAACTTCTCTCTTGCAAGCAGCATCTCGCGAGTGTCCGCAGTACCGATGTCCGCTGCACCGGTCAGTAGGTTCAAGTACCCCTGGCGGCCTGCATCGAATGAGTGTCCTCTCGAACATCGCGCCGCCAGCCCCATTCGAGTGAAGCTCTCGCTGCACACCGGGCACATGAGGATAGGCACCAGTGCTTCTAGTTTATCCGGCACCGAACACTAAAGCCCGAGAGGTTGGAGGCGATCGGCCAGCAGCAGTCCGGGAGGTAGTAGGCTTCGCAGATAGGCAAAAAGCGAGTCCGCGTTCAGACGGCCGATGTCCTGACCGGCGACCAGCTCAGCTCGTCCGAGTTCCTCGCCTCTTAGGAAGAACTCGATTGAGCCAAACGCCTCGCCGGTGCGCACCGGGAGCGTGACCGCCCGATCCACCCGAACCTTGATCGTCGGTGTCTCATCGCGGAATACGGAGACAACCATCGTGCGCGCCGACACCAGGGATAGTCTCTGGTTCGAATGGTAGGGCACAGCCAGATCGGAAAGACTCTGTCCCTTCGTCACCAAGATGACGCGCTTGTAGAGGCTGAAGCCGTATTTCAAGAGATCCTGACTCTCTTTCTGGCATTGCTCCTCGGAGGGCTCGCCCAATATCACGCTGATTAGGGAAACGCCGTCCTTGGTTCCGGAAGCCACGAGACAACAACCCGCTTTGGGGGTACGTCCGGTCTTGATGCCTGTGATCCAGCCGACGTTCTCCAGCATGAGGTTGTGGTTCGTGATCACCTGCGGCTCCGTCTGGCCCGCGCGCACGAGGGTGTATGACCACGTTCCTACGATCTCTCGGAATGTCTCGTTTTTCATCGCGCTGGTGGCAAGAGTTGCCAAATCGCGGGCGGACGAGTAGTGCTCCTTGGCATTCATACCGTGCGGGTTAACGTAGTGCGTGTTCTCGAGCCCCAGTTCTTGAGCCTTGGTGTTCATCTGATCCGCGAAGCCCTCAACGCTGTCGGCAACGGCCTCGGCGAGTGCCACGGCCGCATCGTTGGCGCTCTCGATGAGCAGGGCATTGAGTAACTGCTCTGCTGACAGGACCTCGCCTGGTTGAAGTCCGATCCGTGAGCCGATGGTCGCGGCTGCTTTCTCCGACGCGGTGATCTTGGCGTCGAGCGGCAACTGCTCCAACGCCACAAGGGCGGTCATAATCTTGGTGGTGGAGGCTATCGGCAGGCGCGCATCGGCGTTCTCGGAGAATAGGACACGACCGGTCTTCGCGTCCACGAGGATAGCCGCCTTCGCGGACAACTTCGGTGCGGCGGAGCCGGTTACGCTCAGAGCAGCTCCGACGTTGGCAAATGCGAGAAAAGCGAGAGCCGTGAACAGGAGCAGCGCCATGACGCGCGCAACACCCAGCCGATCCCACCGGGCCCGCGCGGAAGACGGCGCCGGAGACCTTGGCTCGAGATCGGCGGATGGACTGCCCACCCTGTGACGTCCTTTCAGACGACGACCACTTTCTCAATCACTACCGGAATCTCGGGAACATCCGAGTGCATGCCGGCCTGTCCCGTCTTGACCTTCGCGATCGCGTCGACCACCTCCATGCCTTCGGTCACTCGTCCGAAGACAGTGTATCCCCATCCGCGCACGGTCTTGTCCTGGTAGTTCAATGACCTGTTGTTCGCCAGGTTGATGAAGAACTGGCTGGTGGCGCTGTGAGGATCCGAGGTGCGCGCCATGGCTATGGTGCCCCGATCATTCTTCAGTCCGTTGGCCGCTTCATTCGCGACTGGCGCGGCCGTCGGTTTCTGGCCCATTTTCGCGTCGAAACCGCCACCCTGAATCATGAAGCTGGGAATCACGCGGTGAAAGATCGTTCCGTCGTAGTGGCCCGACTTTGCATACGAGAGGAAATTGGCCGTGGACAGGGGGGCCTTGGCGAGGTCCAGTTCGAGCGTGATGTCGCCCATACTCGTTGTCATCAGGATCTTCGGATTTGCCTGCTCATCCACAGGACGTTCCTTTCTGTCGGTTCCTTCTCATCTTCGCACAATCCGCTTTCGGTGGCATCGGCGAGTGTTGCCGCGTGTGAGCGCGGCATGTACAGTAGAAGAGACTTAGCCCGCTTCTTCTTCAGGGAGTCAAGCAATGTTCGGTTTCCCCGTGACGATACTGTGGATTGCGTTCGCGGCTCTCTGGATCTTCTCAGCCGATACTCTCGGCCACATCCATAACTGGATTCAGAATCTGCCTCTCGTTCTCGAGATCATCATCTGGATCATCTTTCTTCCGTGGGTCGGTTCGCTGTGGATTTGGGAGAGTTCTTGGGCGCTCTGGCTGCGGATCCTCCTTATGGTGGTGATAGCGCTCGTGACCATCGGGGGCTTCAGGGGCGGCAGCCAGGCTCACAGGCGTGCACGCAGAACGGCCTGAGGGAAGAGACTTGAGTATCTCGCCTCTCGACCCGGAGTCCCTGACGGAGCATGCCGCTCGCAATCGCGAGAGCTGGAATAGAGATTATGCGATCTATCAGGCCGACCACGGGCCTCAGTTGACGGAGTCCGGAGGTTATGCCTGGGGTGTCTGGCAGATACCCGAGACCGAACTCAATATTTTCGGCGACGTGCGCGGCCGGGACATGCTCGAGCTGGGATGCGGAGCCGCGCAGTGGTCAATCGCTCTGGCTAAGCGCGGCGCTCGACCAGTGGGATTGGACCTCTCCGAACACCAACTGGAACACGCACGCCGCTTGATGGCCGAGGCGCAGGTCGACTTCCCGCTCGTTCACGCGAGCGCTGAGGCCGTCCCGCTGGCCGACGAAAGCTTTGACATCATATTCTGCGATTACGGCGCCATGACCTTCGCCGATCCATACGCCACCGTTCCAGAAGCCGCCCGGCTGCTCCGACCCGGCGGACTGCTGGCCTTCTCGGGGTCCACGCCGATCGTCCAGATGTGCTACCCGGACGACGACGATCACCCTGGTGACCGGTTGCTCTGCGACTACTTCGGCATGTGGACATTTCAGTTTGATGACTACGTCGACTTCATGCTGCCGTATGGGGCATGGATAAGGCTCTTTCGGGCCCACGGATTCGTTGTAGAAGACCTCGTTGAATTGCGTCCCGCGCCGGACGCGGTCAGCAGCTATCGAGATGAGAGGGACCGAGAATGGTACCGGCGCTGGCCTGGCGAGCAGATCTGGAAGGTTCGCAAGGAGGTCTGAGTGGTCGAAGCCGAGGTCGGACGCGAATTGGAGCGCTGCTTTAAGGCTCGTGATCGCGAAAAGGCGGTCGGAACTATTCTCGCCGCTGTCGACGCAGGTCTCTCGATTGACCATCTCTACACCCGAGTGCTCTCCCCGTTTCTCGACTCGGTTGGCCGCGGGTGGCAAGAAGGCGAGACGTCGGTGTGGGAGGAGCACCTGATCGTGGACGCGGTGCGCACAGCAATCGATGCGTTGTATCCCCGAGTCCTTCGCGAAAAGGCCGGCATCTCACGGATCCCGCGGACGGTCGGTTTCTTCTGCCCCCCGGACGAGGTGCACGATGTGGGATTGCGGATGCTCGCTCATCGCTTCGATCTGCGGGGGTTCCACACCGTATTCATCGGGGCCATGACCCCCCTCGGCGAGATCGTCAAATGCGCGGGCGAGATGGGACTCGATGTCGTCTGTCTCTCTGCGTCTAGTCACCTGCAGCGCGCCGGCCTGCGCAATTTGGTCAGGCATCTCGGCCTCGCACTTCCTGACGTGCGCATCGTCGTAGGAGGCCCCGCGTTCTCCCACTCAGACGATGGATGGGAGAACTACACTGTCGAGTCGGTGGATTCGCTACTCGATGCACTCGAGCGCGAAGGTCTCTGTGACTCCGGCGGTGAGGAGCGGTCGCACGGCAATTCTCACGACTTCCCCCATGCTTGAATTTCGTATTGCTCGGCGCTTCATCTGGCGCAACAAGACCCAGTCGCTTCTGATCGTGCTCGGCATAGCCGTAGGTATCGCGGTCCAGGTGTTTGTCGGCTCACTCATAACGAGTTTGCAGGACTCGCTCATAGAGACTACGGTCGGCTCGAGTTCGCATGTGACTCTGCAACCGGAGGAGAACGGCTCGAGCTTCAGATTTGGCCCGGCCGACGCTGAAGCCGTAGTCTCCGACCTGCGCGTGACGGCCGTCGCTCCGGTGCAGGTTATCTCCGCGCTTGTTCCGGTCGGGGAGACGAGTGCTCCACTTGTCCTCAAGGGAGGGCGTTCGGAGGATCTTGACGGAGTGTACAAATTGTCGGGACGAATGGTTTCGGGGAATGCTGCTCTGACCGGGAGCGCGGTACTTCTGGGCAAGGATTTCGTGGAAGAGTACGGGTTTCAGGTTGGAGACCCGATTGACTTGGTTCTGGCTGACGGATCAAGAGTCGAGAGCCGAGTTCAAGGGGTTTTCGATCTCGGATCGCAAGCGGCAAACCAGCAGTCCGCTTTCATGGACATCGGGGAAGCCAGCAGGGCGGTTGGGCGCGGGGTCGACGAAGTGAACGTTGTCGAGATACAGATCGATGACGTATTTGCCTCGCGGGAATTCGCCGCGGAACTCGCAGCCCTCTATCCCCACCAGAGAGCTGTCGATTGGCAATCGGTTAACGGCGAGCTGCTCACGGCTCTTCAGAGCCAAAGTACCTCTTCCTACATGATCCAAGTCTTTGTGGTGATCGCCGTGATGCTGGGCATCGCCTCCACTCTCGCCATCTCCGCAGTGCAGAAGACCCGCCAGATTGGCATTCTCAAGGCTCTGGGGATGTCTGACAGCCGTACCGGGCTCGTCTTTCTGTATCAAGCAGGGATGCTCGGCGTTGCCGGGACGGCCCTCGGTATTGGCGCGAGCCTCGGGATGATCGAGGTCTTCAGCCTGATTGCTCGAGCAGGGAACAGCGGGCTCTTTCCCATAGAGCCTAGGCCCGGGTTCGTGCTCATTTCGGCGGCCATCGGCATCCTCGTGGCTTTGGTATCCGCTGCCATCCCGTATCGCAAGACCGCTCGTCTCGACCCGATACAGGTGATCCAAGGTGCCTGAAATCATCGACATGATGGACGTGACCAAAGAGTACGGAACCACGATAAAGACCCGTGCGCTTCGGGGCATCTCATTCAGGGTCGAAAACAAAGAGTTTCTGTCGATAATTGGTCAGTCGGGCAGCGGGAAGTCCACTCTGCTAAACCTCTTGGGTCTTCTCGACAAGCCGACGGCGGGATCCGTGCGGCTGCTGGGGACGGACGTGGCAGCTCTAAGCAAGCGCGAGCGCGCGGCATTCCGAAACAAGCATCTGGGCTTCATTTTTCAGTTTCATCACCTCCTGCCGGAGTTCTCCGTGCTCGAGAACCTTCTGATCCCCACCTGGATCGGGAGCAGGATGGGAAGGGATTTCGGGGGGACCGCCGGGTCGCGCCGTCCGGGGCCTCCGGGCCGGGGCGCCGTGCGCGCTCGGGCAGGGGAGATCCTGTCTTTTCTCGGGGTGGCTGAACTCGCCGACAAGAACGCGGAACAGCTTTCGGGCGGCCAGAAGCAGCGGGTCGCCATTGGAAGGGCACTCATGAATTCGCCGGATGTCTTGTTGGCCGACGAACCCACGGGAAATCTTGACACGGAGAATTCCGCCCTCGTATACGAGCTCTTTCGACGGATACATGAGGAAATGGGGACGACTTTCGTCATCGTAACGCACGACCGGTCTATCGCACAGCAGACCGATAGGATCATCGAAGTTCGGGACGGATTGCTGTCCGAGGACGTAAGGAATGAATACCTGCGTGGTCCAATGGACACGACAAGCGGCGCCCGGCCCCCCGGGGGGGCCGGGCGCCGCGATCAACCAGGGTAGTGGTCAGTCGGCAGTCTGAGCCACTGGAATCCGGTGCCCAGGTAGCCTAATAAGCCTCCACGAAGAGTTCGTAGTATGCCTGAGCATGCTTGCAGGCCGGGCACTCATCGGGTGCGCTCGTGCCCTCGTGGATGTAACCGCAGTTGCGGCAGTGCCACTTCACCGAGGTCGGCCGCGAGAAGACCGTGCCGTTCTTGACGTTTTCAAGCAGCTTGCGGTAACGAGCCTCGTGAGCTTCCTCGACTTCAGCTATCTCGCCGAATGAATGGGCTATCTCCGCGAAACCTTCTTGCTCGGCCACTGCTTGGAACGAGGGATAGAGCACACCCCACTCCTCTTTCTCCCCATCGGCCGCGGCCAGGAGGTTCTCGGCCGTCGTTCCGATGACCCCAGCCGGGAACGCGGCGCTGACCTGGGCCATGCCGCCCTCGAGGTACTTGAAGAAGATCTCTGCGTGTTCCTTCTCGTTATCGCCCGTTTCGCTGAAGATCGCGCCTATCTGTTCGTAGCCCTCCTTCTTTGCGACGCTCGCGAAGAACGTATAACGGTTCCGTGCTTGTGATTCTCCGGCGAATGCTTGGAGAAGGTTCTTCTCCGTCTGAGTTCCCCTGATGCTCATCGGCAGGTGCTCCTTTCGACTGTCGGCATGGGCCGCGCGGTCGACGCACGAATGTTGACTCCGCCAGCATATACGAATGACGGCGATTGGGTATAGAAGGGATCATGTCTTCAGAGGAAGGAATGCCATGGCACGTGCACTGTGGAAGGGGTCCATAAGCTTTGGCCTGGTGACTATCCCGGTCTCCCTCTATCCCGCCAAGGACAGTCGCGGGACCGTCGCCTTTCGCATGCTTCACAAGAAGGATCTAAGCCGCGTCCACAACAAACGAGTGGACGACGAGAATCACGAGGTTCCTTATGAAGACATTGTGAAGGGCTATGAGTACGAGCCGGACCAGTTTGTGGTGATAGAGGAGGAGGATCTCAATGCCGCGAACGTGGAGGCGACCCAGAGCATAGACATCATGCACTTCGTTCCTGAACAAGAGATCAACCTCGCCTACTACGACACTCCCTATTACACTGAGCCCGCCAAAGCCGGAAGGAAGGCATACGCGCTCTTGCGCGAGACGTTGAGAAGTACCGGCAAAACAGGAGTCGCCAAGATCGTGATTAGAGAGAGGCAACACTTGTGCGCCGTGATTCCACACGGCGAGGCCCTGCTCGCCTACACCCTCCGTTGGCCCTATCAACTGAGAGATTCTGCCGAGTTCGATCTTCCGGGAGCCGATCTCGACAAGCTTGGAGTCAGCGCTCAAGAGATGAAGATGGCTGAGCAACTCGTGGAGGCCATGACCACCGACTGGGATCCGGAACAGTAGCGGGATACCTATCACGAGGATCTTCTCAAGCTGATCGACCAGAAAGTGAAGACGGGACACGTGGCGGAGGTGGCTGCGAAGCCCACGAGTGCCGCCCGCGAGAGTAATGTCGTGGACATCATGTCTCTCCTCAAGAGGAGCATGGAAGAACGAAAAGAATCCCGCTCCTCTGCCGGAGGCGACAGTCGTGGCAAGTCTCCCGCGCTCGCGACGGAAGGCGGCGCTGAAAAGCCTGACGCTGCCAAGTCTAAACACGGCGCGAGGAAGCGCAAGGCAGGCTGACGGAGGCGATGGCACTCGAGAAGTATCACGAACGCCGCGATTTCCACAAGACTCCCGAGCCCTCCGGGGAAAGCACTCCGGGGACGCAGCCGGGGCTGCTGTACGTGATACAGAAACATGCGGCTCGAAGGCTCCACTATGATTTTCGCTTGGAGCTCGACGGCGTTCTCGTGTCGTGGGCGGTTCCTAAAGGGCCTTCCCTTGATCCTCACGATCGCCATCTCGCCGCAAAGGTGGAGGATCATCCGGTTGAGTACGGCACCTTCGAAGGCACCATTCCGAAGGGCGAATACGGCGGCGGAACCGTCGAACTCTGGGATCGGGGAACGTGGGAGCCGGAGGGAGATCCTCGTGCGGGACTTGCGCGCGGAGATCTCAAATTCACCCTGTACGGCAAAAAGCTGAGGGGAAGCTGGGTGCTCGTACGGATGAAGCCGCGCGCGGGCAAGGAAAACGGGGACAATTGGCTGTTGATCAAACACCGGGATGAATTCTCCGTCGACGGAGACGGTCAGCGGATCCTGACGGAGAGGCCGGAGTCTGTGGCCAGCGGTCGCGTTATCGAGGAGATAGCCGCCGAGGCGGCGTCAAGCGTTTGGCATGGCGATCAACCGCCAGATCAACAGTCGGAGGCGCACCCGGGCGAGGAATTTGCCCTCGATCCTTCACGACTCCCCGGCGCTCGAGCCGTGAAGGCCATGCCCTCGTTCGTGAAGCCCGAGCTCGCGACCCTGGTGAAGGAGGCCCCTGAGGGCAGTGGGTGGCTGCACGAGGTCAAATACGATGGGTACAGGGCGCTGTCCAGGATAGATCGGGGCGCTGTCCAGATGCTTTCCAGAAACGAGAAGGATTGGACGACCATGTACCGATCGCTCGTCGAGGAGCTTGCTGCATTGCCGCTCGAAGGGGCCCTGCTGGACGGAGAGGTAGTCGTCCAGATGCCCGACGGAACCACCAGTTTCCAAGAACTTCAGAATGCCCTGAGATCCGGTCCGGGCGAAAGATCAGAAGGGCGCCTGGTCTATTACGTTTTCGACCTGTTGTATCTCAATGGCTACGATCTCACCCGGACTCCCATCGAGGAACGGAAGATCCTCCTCAAACGGCTCGTCGCCCGCCACGGCGAAGGCCGAGTGCTCTACTCAGAGCACGTGGTCGGCGATGGCAGAGAATTCGCTAAGCGGGCCTGCGACTTTGGGCTCGAAGGGGTAGTGAGCAAGAAGAGCGGAACGCTGTATCGACCGGGGGTTCGCGGTACCGAGTGGCTAAAGACGAAATGTTGGCTCGAACAGGAGTTCGTGATCGGCGGATTCACGGACCCCGGCGGCGGTCGGATAGGCTTCGGTGCACTGCTTCTCGGCGTGCACGAGAATGAACAACTGCGCTATGTCGGCAAGGTGGGCACGGGGTTCAACGACCGATTCTTGCGGGAGCTGGGTAGGCGTCTGCGCGACATGGAAGTCCAACGGCCCGCCTTCACATCCGGGATTGACCGAATTCCACGGGGGGCACATTGGGTCCGACCGGAATTGATGGCCGAGGTTGCTTTTTCAGAGTGGACGCGGCGGGGAGACATCCGGCATCCAAGTTTCAGGGGCCTGCGCGAGGACAAGCCCGCGGGGGAGATCATCATGGAGAAACCTCGGAAGGTCGAGACAGGCACGGACATTATCCACGGGGTCGGCCTCACCCACGCCGATCGTGTGTTTTGGCCGGCGGACGGCACGACCAAACGTGATCTGGTCGATCACTATGAAGCCGTCGCCGATTGGATGCTCCCCTACGTGCTCGGCCGGCCCGTTGCCATGGTGAGATGCCCGGACGGGGTCGCGGCGATTCCCGGGACGGTACGGCAGGGTCGCGGACAGGGCGGCACTTGCTTCTTTCACAA
>ENA-OSEO01005707-OSEO01005707.1-sediment-metagenome-genome-assembly--contig:-NODE-5707-length-11722-cov-3.068871_pt1 | contig 11722 bp, 7 predicted proteins | sample MGYA00237883_ERZ534232 | MGnify/ENA metagenome assembly ERZ534232
GCCATGGTGTGCTCCCGGCGCGTGCGGCTATGGTTGACGAGCCAGCGCACCGCCAAGGTGTATGAGCGACGGGTGGGCACCTCTACCGGCACTTGGTAGTTGGCGCCACCCACCCGGCGCGGTCTGACCTCCAGCTGCGGGCGGACATTCTCCACGGCCTCCTTGAGAACGGTCACGGGGTCAGCACCCGTGCGCTCACGCAGGCGGGCGAGCAGGTCTTCCTTAAGCTCAAAGCCGCCATGGTCGGCCCCAAACGCTATTCGCAGGCTCATTTCACCTTTCCCTCCGTAAGTCGTAGTGCCTCCTCCACGACACGCTGCGCCGTCAGTCCCAGGTGCTGGTATATCTCTTTGCCCGGGGCTGAGGCGCCAAAGCGTGACAGGCCGATGGCGATGCCGTCCAGACCGACGTACCTTTCCCAGCCCAGAGGCGTCCCGGCCTCTATGGAGACCCGCGCCCGCACCCCGGGAGGCAATAGCTGCCGCCGGTATTCAGCAGGCTGCGCCTCGAACAGCTCCCACGAAGGCATCGAGACCACGCGCACCCTGACGCCCCTGTCTTTCAACAGCTTCCCAGCCTCAAGGGCGATATGGACTTCAGAGCCGGTGCCTATAAGGATGATGTCCGGAACCCCGCCTGATTCCCAGAGAACATAGGCGCCACGGCGCACGCCATCCGCCGGAGCCAGCAGATTCCTGTCCAGCACCGGCAGGTTCTGCCGGCTCAACACCAGGGCGGTCGGGCCGTCCCGTCTCTCCAGGGCAAGCTGCCATGCTTCCACAGTCTCGGCGGCGTCAGCAGGGCGGATAGTCACCAGATTCGGCACCGCCCTCAGTCCCATCAGCTGCTCAACGGGCTGGTGGGTCGGTCCGTCCTCGCCCAGCCCGATGGAGTCATGTGTGAATATATAGATTACCCGCAGCCCCATGAGACACGCCAACCGCACAGGAGGTCTCATATAGTCATAAAAGACGAGGAATGTCGCCGTGTAGGGGATGACGCCGCCATGGAGCGCCATGCCGCTGGCTATAGCGCCCATCGCATGCTCTCGCACGCCGAAGTGCATGTTGCAGCCACCGTAGTTGTCGGGGCCGAAATGACCCTTGCCCTCCAGTATAGTCCTGGTAGAAGGGGCCAGGTCGGCGGCGCCGCCCATCAGGCAGTGGACTTTCGAAGCAATGGCGTTCATCACCTGCCCTGAAGCGGCCCGTGTAGCAATAGGCTTATCCTGTCCCTTGAACATTTCGGCGAGCCCGCGGGCCCACCCTTCCGGCAGGTCTCCGCGCATGTCCGCTTCCAGCTGAAATGCCTCATCGGCATAGGCACGGCGGTACTCAGTCCACCTTATTTCCCATTCACTCTGCTGCTGTCCACCCCTCTCCCTAGCCTGGCGGAAGTGAGCCAGCGCCGCACGAGGCACCGTGAACGGCTCCTCGTTGCCCCACCTCAGGCACTTCTTCGTCAGGCGCGCTTCTTCCCTGCCCAGAGGCTCGCCGTGCGCCGCGCCTGTCCCTGCCTTATGGGGGCTGCCGTAGCCGATGACGGTCCGGCAGATAATAAGGGTGGGGCGCGCATGCTCCGTTTGCGCCGTGCGTATAGCCAGGTCCACAGAGGGGATATCCATACCGTCTACAGGCCCGACGACATGCCAGCCGTAGGCCTGAAAACGCCGGGCCACGTTCTCAGTAAAGGTTATATCGGTGTTCCCTTCTATGGAGACATCGTTGTCATCGTAGAGGAATATCAGCTTGCCCAGCCGCAAATGGCCCGCCAGCGAGGCTGCTTCCGAGGCCACGCCTTCCTCAAGGTCCCCGTCAGAGACGATAGCATACGTGTAGTGGTTGATGATCTCGTGCCCGGGCCGGTTATAGCGCTGCGCCAGCCACCTTTCGGCTATGGCCATACCTACGGCATTGCCGAAGCCCTGTCCCAGAGGGCCGGCGGTCGCTTCCACGCCAGGGACAAGCCTGTACTCGGGATGGCCCGGCGTCTTGCTGCCCCACTGACGGAAGCGCTTGATCTCGTCCAGAGAAAGGTCATACCCCGTCAGATACAGGAGGGAGTAGAGCATGGCTGAGCCATGGCCGGCGGACAGGACAAAACGGTCGCGGTCGAACCACTTCGGGTCAGCAGGGTTGTGCTTGAGAAACCTGTCCCACAGGACGTAAGCCGTGGGCGCCGCTCCCAGGGGCAGCCCGGGATGACCTGAATTCGCTTGCTCCACGGCATCAACTGCCAGAAACCTGACGGTGTTGATGCAAAGCTCGTCAATAGACAGCTCGGTCATACCCGGCCCTTCTAACCCGGTGGTTGCCAGATGGAAGCACAGCCATCTGTCGGGTGAAGGCTATGCCTGCCGCACTGCTTCCCACACCACCTCCGGCATCATCTTCACCGCGTAGCCATCAGCACCCGGCAGCCTGTTCCTCAGAGTCTTGTGGCAGCCGGTACAGACAGTGACCACGTTCTTCGTTGACAGACTGCCGGTGAGCTGCTCCAGGTGCGGCTGCACGTAGCAACACAGATTGTCGTTTAGATGGTGGACCTTCAGCCCTTTAATCTTATCCAGCAGCTTCTCCCCTGCCGTAACATTCACAGGCTCTGAAGTGATGCGGCGGCGAAACCGGTAACAGCCCGGATAGTAGTCAACCTCCGCTTCAAGCCGGCCGCCCTGGAAAAAGCGGTCCAGAAGCTCGCTGTAGGAGATTATCTCCAGCTTAGTGTCTCCGGCATAGCTGGTATAATTGGGCTCACAGGCTGCGCAGAATAAGACTATAGACCTGGCGCCCAGCGCCTCGGCCTGTCTGAAATTCTCCCGAACAAGCTCCCCGGACAGCTGCTTCGCCCTGGCGATGTCCTCTTCATTCTTGGCCGTCACGGCCGATTTTCCGATCATCCAGCCACAGCAGTATTCTTTGGGCAGCAGTGTGTAGTCTACCTTGAAGTGGTCCAGCAGGTTCTTCAGAGCCAGCAGAGCATGAGGCATGTCCACCGGCGGGAAACAGCCGGTAACAAGCACATATTCAGCCTTCTTCCCTGTCCTGAATTTGAGCTCTTCCGTCAGTATCCGGCTCCTTCGCTCGCTCAAGTCCTTCACTGTGCCGCACGCCCTAATGCTGTCAACCAGCTTTTCTTCAATCATGGCCTTCTCCTTTCTTCCACAACATCCCGGATATTATAATGATGCAGTATAGCACGCCGCTTCACGGCCTTTCCACACACCAGGCAACCTCGCCCCAACAAAGCCTGAATTCAATGAACGAAGCGGCAGAGCAGCATTCTTACGAAGTCCAGATTGAGACTTTGCCCTGCTGTTGCATCTACATCGCAAAAATGCTATCTTTTCCCAATTGCATGTCAATACCATAACTGACCAGTCAGACTTCAGGAGGTAGCCCATGAGTGCCGAGAAGACGGTTCAGCCCACCAGCGATACCAGCATCATCAGGACTTTCACCGGCCACGATTGTGGTGGAAAATGCCTGTTCCGGGCGCACGTCAAAGATGGAAAGCTCGTCAGGATTGAAAGCGACGATGCTGAGGAACCACAGCAGCTCAGAGCCTGTTTAAGAGGCCGGGCCTACAGATACCTGGTAAACCATCCCGACCGCATCAAGTACCCCATGAAAAGAGTCGGCGCCAGGGGTGAAGGCAAATTCGAGCGCATCTCCTGGGATGAGGCACTCGAAACCGTGGCCCGCGAACTCATAAGGGTGAAAAAAACCTACGGGAACGAGTCCATCCTTCTTGTCACCGGCAGCGGCAGCCTGGCCGCCCTGCATAGTCCCGCGGACTGTTACGCCAGACTGCTCAGCATGTTCGGCGGCTACAGCGCCTACTACGGAAACGTGTCCTCCGAGGGCTGCGTTTTCGCAGTGAGAGCCCAGTACGGAGACTTCGCTTGTGGCAACAGCCGGGAAGACCTCTGGAACTCCCGTCTCATCATCATGTGGGGCTGGGATCCGGCGAAGATGATCGGCGGCACCAATACCACCTACTACCTCATCCGGGCGAAAGAAAAGGGCATACGCATAATCTCTGTTGACCCGAGGTGCGGCGACACCGCGGCCTTGTTCGCCGACCAGTGGATACCTATCAGGCCAGGCACCGACCCGGCGATGCTGGCGGCCATGGCCTACGTCATCATCAAAGACGGGTTACATGACCAGAAATTCCTGGATAAATACACCATCGGCTTCGACAAGTATAGAGACTACGTCATGGGAGTAGAGGATGGCGTTCCCAAGACGCCTGCCTGGGCAGAGAAAATAACGGGCGTTCCAGCCGCCACAATTGAAAGCCTGGCCCGGGAATATGCCACCACCAAACCGGCAGCGCTGATGGACGGGCAGGGCCCGGCGAGAAGCGCCCAGGGCGAGCAAATCATCCGCTCCACCATGACGCTGGCAGCTATGACAGGCAACGTGGGCATACACGGCGGACATGCCGGTGGCGGTCTGCAGCGCATACCGATAGGTGAAATGTTCTTGTCCCCCTCCATCCCGGGCCCCAAGAATCCTGTTGATGCCAAAGCGCCTTCAGTGCGCGGTATTCTCGACCTCAAGAAACGCCTGGTCACGCGGATGATGCACGTAAAAGTATGGGACGCCATTATCAAAGGCAAATCGGGCGGCTATCCCTCCGATATCAAGCTTGTCTGGTTCGCCGGCTCCAATTTCCTGAACCAGTCCCTGAACACAAGCAAAGGAGTCCAGGCGCTGAAGACCGTCGAGTTCATCCTGGTGCCTGAAGTATTTATGACCCCTACAGCCAGGTTCGCCGACCTGGTGCTGCCCGCTTGCAGTCACTGGGAAAGAAACGACCTGGTCAGACCCTGGCCATCCGGCCCCTATTACTGCTACATAAATAAAGTGCTGGAGCCGCAATATCAGTCCAAGTCTGACCTGCAGATCGCCTCGGAACTGGCCCCGCGGCTGGGCATTTCCAACTATAACGACAGGACTGAAGATGAATGGCTGAGAGAGTTCGTGGCCACGGCTCCCGACACGGCCAAGGAAATCACCGATTACGACAAATTCAAGGGGGAAGCGGTGCACAGGGTGAACCTCACCGAACCCGTTGTAGCCTTCAAGAAACAGATCGAAGACCCTGAACACAATAAGTTCAACACCCCGTCAGGAAAAATCGAAATCTACTCTCAGCGACTGGCGGACATCAACGACCCGATGTGCCCTCCCATCGCCAAGTACGTGGAGACCTGGGAAGGGCCGAACGACCCTCTGGCTAAGGAGTACCCGCTCCAGCTCATCACCTGCCATCCCAAAAATCGGATACATTCCCAGATGGACAACATACCACTGCTCAGGGAGGTGGAGAAGCAGGCGGTGTGGCTCAACCCCGCTGACGCTGAGTCAAGGGGAATTTTCGATGGCGAAGACGTCATGGTTTTCAACGACCGGGGTGCCACGGTTCTGCCGGCCTGGGTGACCAGGAGGATTATGGCCGGGGTGGTATGCATTTATGAAGGCGCCTGGTACAACCCTGACGAGAAAGGCATAGACAGGGGCGGCTGCCCCAACGTGTTGACCCGCGACGCTTACTCGCCGGGCGGCGCCTTTGCCTGCAATACAGCCCTGGTACAGGTCAGAAAGATACAGTAAGGAGACAGCCATGCAGCTAGGTTTTCATTTCGATCAAACACGGTGCACCGGATGTTCCGCCTGCTATATAGCCTGCAAAGACTGGCATGACATACCGGCCGGCCCAGCCAGGTGGATGAGAATCGCTTACAGCGAGGAGGGAAGCTACCCCGACCTGCTGGTAAGCCATCTGGCCACTCCCTGCTATCACTGCGCCGAGCCGGTCTGCGCTTTCGTCTGCCCCAATGAGGCCATATCCAAGCGCGAGGAAGACGGCGTCGTCATCGTCAACAGGGACAAGTGCCGTGAAGAGCACCGCTGCGGCATCATCTCCAGCGAGGCTATGGGCCCGGGCTTCCTCTACGGTGAGTCCGAGGCCCCCTGCCAGGTGACCTGTCCCGCCCATCTGAACATACCGGGCTATGTAGCGCTTATCGCCAAAGGGAAATTCAAAGAAGCGCTCGAGCTCATCAGGCGGAGGATGCCCCTGCCCTCGGTCTGCGGCAGGGTATGCCTCAACCCCTGCGAGACAGAGTGCCGCCGGAAAGACGTGGACAAGCCCGTACCCATCGAAGCCCTGAAACGCTTCGTCACCGACAACGTGCCTTACGAGCCGCCAGCGGCCCTCCCCCAATGGCAGAAAGAGAAAATAGCCATAGTAGGCTCTGGCCCGGCAGGCCTGGCCGCAGCCTACGACCTGGTCAGGCTGGGGTACGGCGTGACCGTCTTCGAGGCCCTACCGGTAGCCGGGGGCATGCTCGTCATCGGCATACCGGAGCACCGCCTGCCCAGACAGGTACTGAAAAGGGACATTGATTATATCGAGGCCCTGGGCGTGCAGATCAAGACGGACAGCCCGGTAGACCTGGCGCATGGCATTGACGACCTCTTCAGGCAGGGCTACGGAGCTGTCCTGCTGGCCATGGGCGCCCACAAAGGTATCAGGCTCAATATACCCGGCGCCGACCTGGACAACGTTACCGTGGGCACAACCTTCATGCGGGATGTCAACTCAGGCAAGAAGGTCAAAGTAGGAGAGAAGGTCCTGGTCATCGGCGGCGGCAACGTTGCCTTCGACTGTGCCCGCTCCGTACGCCGCCTCGGGGCCTCCGAAGTACATGTGGCCTGCCTCGAATGCAGAGAGGACATGCTGGCAGAGGCCAGCGAGATTCAACAGGCGGAGGAAGAGGGCATCCGGGTCCATCCTTCCTGTACCTTTACCCGGACCCTGGACAGCGCGGGCAAGGTCACCGGCGTCGAGTGCCTCATTATATCAGACCTGAAGTTCGGCCCGGACGGCCAGCCCCAATTCAACATCATACCGGGCAGCGGCCACACTCTGGCTGCCGACATGGTTATCTTTGCCATCGGCCAGAAGCCTGACCTAGCCGGCCTTAGCGGAGACAGCAGAATCGGCACCAGCAACCTCGGCACCATAGCCGTTGACCCGGAGACGCTGATGACGGGGCGCAAGGGTGTTTTCTCCGCCGGAGATTGTGTCAACGGGGCCACTAACACCGTAGACGCCATAGCCAGCGGGCAGAAGGCGGCTTTCTACATGAACCGCTATCTCCAGGGCGACGCACTCAGGGTCAAGCCCAAGAAGACCGTCAAAGCGGCAGATATCAAGGTGGAAATCCCCGCCGACATCAAGAAGAGCGAGCCCAAAGCCATGCCCCTCCTTCCAGTAGCCGGCAGGGTCTCCAATTTCAAGGAAGTGGCCCTGGGCTTCACCTCTGAGGATGCCATCGCTGAGGCGGAGAGATGCCTCAACTGCGCCGGCCATTTGTGCAAGGACGTCTGCCCCTACAACGCCCCCCAGTTCGCTGACGAAGAAAAAGCCAGGATGCAGAAATGTGACCTGTGCCTGGACAGGTGGGCCGAGAACAGGAAGCCTATCTGCGTAGAGGCTTGCCCCCTGAGGGCTCTGGACGCCGGCACACTGGAAGAACTAAAGGAAAGGCACGGAGATATACGGCAGGCGGCTGGCTTCACATACTCACCTTCAGCCGGGCCATCTGTCGTATTCAAGCCCCGGCGCTGAGCGAAAACATTCCTTCCTGAAAAAGTGGCTGAGGACGGGAGGCCGCCACGGGTATTCTCTCGACTGGCTATGCCTGGCGTCCATTGACCAGGGAGAGCAGCGCGTGCGACCTGCCATTTCCCAGGTAGGCATTCTGCATGTACTGTATCATCATCCGCTGGCCATTGTAGAACGACGCATTCAAAGCTATGGCCGAGCGCATGATTTCTGCGTAGGCTTCCGGGCGCTTGTAGAACATCGGGGCTATTGTCTGTTCCAGCTTATCGTACAGCGATGCCACTTCCCGTGCGCGATCGCTTGCCAAATCCCAGGAATCGCCGATGGACCATCCTGTCACCCCCTCCACATGTCCCTCTACCCACCAGCCGTCCAGAACGCTGAAACTCGGTACGCCGTTCAGAGCAGCCTTCATGCCACTGGTGCCTGAGGCCTCCTCCGGTTTTTGTGGCGTATTCAGCCACAGGTCCACTCCGGCACACAGGTACCTGGCCAAAGCCATATCGTAGTCTTCCAGGTAGATGACACGGACCCCATTCCTCAGGCTCTCGCCGGCCTGGAATACCTTCCTTATCAGCGCTTTGCCGCCTTCATCCCGGGGATGAGCCTTGCCGGCGTAGATAATCTGCAGCGGGCCCACGTCGCGAGAGATTCTCCTGAGACGCTCTATGTCGGAGAAAAGCAGGTCGGCCCTTTTGTATGCGGTGGTGCGCCTGGCGAAACCGAGGGTCATGACTGCCCGGTCCAGCTTAAGGCCTGTGCGTCGTTCCACCTCGTCAAGCAACGATTGTTTTGCCTGAGCATGCGCCTGGCGTATCATCTCGGCCGGTATGCCTATGGCATAGCGGAGGTAGAGGTTGTCCCGGCGCCATTCAGGAATATAGTGGTCATACAAGTGGCTGAAGGACGGTGATGCCCAGCTGGCAGCGTGCACGCCGTTGGTAACCGAGTCAACAGGATAATTCACAAACATGTTGCGGGAGATTTCCTCATGGCGCATTGAGACGCCATTCACATACCGGGAGAAGCTCAGGGCCAGGCCGGTCATATTCAGAACGCCCTCCTGACAGCAGCCGGTGGCTACCAGGAAATCGGTTGCCTCATCTCCGATGACTCTACGGACCATGCCAAGGTCGAATTTGTCGTGCCCGGCGGCTACAGGAGTGTGAGTAGTGAATATGCACCGTTTATGCACAGCTTCGATATCCGCCTCAGTTGCGTTGCCAAGACCACGCGTCCAGGTCTGCTCCTCGAGCAGGGCAAGGGTCAGAAGAGCCGAATGGCCTTCGTTCATATGGTAAGCCTGCACCTTCTTGTGCCCCAGAGCGCGCAGCATGGCAATGCCCCCCAGGCCCAGGATAACTTCCTGGCACAGCCTGTAGTGGTCATCTCCGCCATACAGCCTGTCGGTCAAAGTACGGTCCCAGGGGCTGTTCTCCGGCACAGACGTGTCCAGGAAATACACCGGAACCACGTGATTTGACATATCCTGAATGCGGTAGCACCAGGCGCGTACGCGGACTTTCCTGCCTTCGATAGTCACCATCACCTGGGGCGTCATGGGCTCCAGAAACTGCGCCGGCTCCCACTCAACCGGGTCTTCAAACTGGTTGCCTTGAGAGTCGAGTCGCTGGTGGAAATAGCCATTCCGGTACAGGAGCGTCACGCCGACCATCGGTATGCCCAGGTCGGCAGCCGAGCGCAGGGAGTCTCCGGCAAGCACCCCCAGGCCGCCGCTATAGGTAGGAATAGCCGGGTCAAGGCCCACTTCCATGGAGAAGTAGGCCACGGCAAACGAGTTAGTTACAGTCTTAGGTGTAGCCAGAAGCGCCTCAGCTCCCATCGAAGCGCCTGTCTATTTCGCGGAGGAACTTCTCTATCTCCGGGGAGAGTCCAGCCGCCGGCTCTTCAGCTTTGTCTGCCCGCGACTCGTAGTATCGCTCGAGCTGGCGTACCACATCCTTCATCTGCGGGTCTCTCTCCACCACCATGTTGAGCTTCGCATACTGCTCCTCCGCGGAGCGCTTCATCTGGCTGAGGTCAATGGAGAAACCATATAGCGAACGCAATACCTCTAGAAGACGCACCTGGCCTGCATAGTCCTCCTCCATCTGTGTGTACTGCGGCAGGTGCACTATCAGGGTCGCAACCTCAATGCCATACTCGGCAGCTTCCTGGGTTATGCGGGTAAGTATCGTAGTCGGCCCTTCGTAGTCGCTCGGCCGCACACCAAGCCGGCGTGCCGCATCTCCGGCACTCCAGGCGGCGGTCCCGGTGACTGCCAGCGGCCTGGTATGAGGCACCGCGTCATACATGCCTCCCAGCAGGCAGTATCTCTTCACACCGAGCTTTCTCATGATCTTCAGGACAGAATCTACATAGGCTTCGCCGAGCATATGCGGTTCCAGAAAGTGAAAGAAGACCAGGTCATTCTCTTCAGGCCGCATGGCGTAGTTGACTACCGTATTGGGCACTATTACCTCACGCCGGCCCTCCACCAGCTTGATAACCGGCCGGTACCGGGTGAAATCAAAGAAGTTCCCGGGCCTGGCCAGCCTTCCGAGAGGCTTAGCATCGAACCGGTCTTCCAGGAACGACAGAGTAAGGCTGCCTGCACTCCCCACATCTACCCAGGGTTGGAGCATGGCAAAAGCATGTGGCTCATGCAAATCCGGCAAAGGTTCATCAAGTTCGAAAGCCCCAACTCTCATATCACCTATGGTAGCACCACGGAAGGTTGAATACAAACTACACCGCAGGAATGTTACGCTATCCGCAGGAATACTACTTGAGCACTTTGAACGAGGAGACTATGGCCCCGAATGGATAGGCATCATAGCCCTTCTTCTCGCCTGCAATCTCCACTTTGTAGATCCGGGGGGCCACCTGCTTGAAGTAAGACTGCCCGTGGAATTCATACAGGTCATCCGTCACGAAATCATACTCCAGGTACCAGTCCCAATTATCCTTCATCGGCCAGCTTTCCAGCATGCTGAAGCTCTCCCACTGACGTTCCATGAGAGAGACCCAGACCTGCACTGCCATTTCGAAAGGCAGAGTGGAATTCTGCAGCACACGTATGCTCACGTACCCTCTATACGGCTCCGGCGGTATCAGGTTCGTCTCTGAAGCGTCTATCTCTTTCACCTGCCAGTGAAACGGGTAGCTGATGGTGTATTTCAGACTGTCGTTGGTATAAGTAGCAAGGCCACTGCCTTTACCACCACAGGCGATGAATGAACCGGCCAGGACGATAAGCCCCAGCAGCATTATCCAATACCTGGTTAAACTTCTCATGTGTCCTCCTGAGATATCCGGGGCGCCACGCTTCAGCACTTAGCGCCAGCCATCAAACGGAAAGGCGCAACCGACAGAACATTATAACGCATGTGCCATTCTTCAGGCCATGTCAAACCTGGGGGCGCCACCTCTCCCTCAGGTCAGCAGCAGGAAGGTTTGCCGAAACCGCATAGTTCCCTTAGAATCATTAAGGACAAGCTAGCTTGGCGCCCCCCGCTCCGGGAATACGGAGAAATGAAAGACAACCGTGCTCACAACGGCCATCTTAACGCTGCCGGAAGCAGGCGGCTCAAGATTGCTCTGCTCATCGTCCTGACAATCATGGCCTTCGAAGTCGCTGGCGGCCTGTTGAGCAACAGCCTCGCCCTGCTTGGAGATGCCGGGCATATGCTTGTTGACGCGCTGGCGCTCGGCCTCAGCATTTTCGCCATTACCATGGCACAGAAGCCGCCCACCGCCACCAAGACTTATGGCTACCATCGTGTGGAAATCATGGCCTCTCTGGCTAACGGCACCGTCCTGGTACTGGCGTCTCTCTTTATTTTCTTCGAAGCTTACCAGAGGTTCTCTAACCCTCCTGAGGTCAATGTACAGATCATGGTCATGGTAGCGACTCTGGGCCTGGCCGCCAATATCGCCGGCATAGCGCTGCTAAGAAGAGCCAGCCGCGGAAGCCTCAACATCAAGGCAGCCTTCTGGCACATCATAGGCGACACAGTATCCTCCGTAGGGGTAATCATCGCCGCCATAATTATCGCAGTCACCGGTTGGAAAACGGCCG
>ENA-OSEO01005709-OSEO01005709.1-sediment-metagenome-genome-assembly--contig:-NODE-5709-length-11714-cov-4.905388_pt1 | contig 11714 bp, 8 predicted proteins | sample MGYA00237883_ERZ534232 | MGnify/ENA metagenome assembly ERZ534232
AAATCACACAGAATCATGCCGGTGTTGGTTGGCACCAGGCGCTTCTTCTGGAGTTTGGCGTATTCGCGCTGCTTCAGAGTCTGGACCATGCTGGCGTAGGTGGATGGGCGACCAATGCCCAGCCGTTCCAACTCGCGCACCAATGAGGCTTCGGTGAAACGTGGCGGTGCTTTGGTTTGACGTTCGACAGGTTGCCACTCGACCAGGTGCAGGGCCGCACCTTCTTGCAGGAAGGGCAGCGAGCTGTCCGTTTCGACCTCTGCATCCGGATCGGGCGGTTCCTGGTAGACCTTGAGGAACCCATCGAAGATCAGGCGACGTCCTTTGGCCTGGAACGACAGCGGGTAGGCTTGTCCCTGGGTTTTGCCCGCCAGGATTTCGACTACCTGCACCGCATAACGCGCCGGAGCCATCTGGGACGCGACAAATCGCTCCCAGATGAGCGCGTAGAGTGCTGCGCCATCACCTTCAACCTGGTCGGGCAAACGCGCGACATCCGCAGGCCGGATCGCCTCGTGCGCTTCCTGAGCGTGTTTGGCTTTGGCCTGGTAGCTGTGCGGCTGGTTGGGCACATAGTCCCCGCCGAAAGTGCGAGCGATGTACTGCAAAGCCGCGCGCTGCGCTTCCGGCGCGACGTCCACGCCATCGGTGCGGTGATACGTGATCTGCCCGGCTTCGTAAAAACGTTGGGCGATCTGCATTGTGCGTTCCGGCGACAGCCCCAACACCTGACTCGCAGCTTGCTGCAAGGTGCTGGTGGTGAAAGGCGGGTGAGGGTTACGGCGCTGCTCGCCGTGTTTGACGCTGCCTACCCAGAACGCGGCGTCGGTCAAACCTTTGATCAGAGACTGTACCTGTTCATGGTTGAGCCGTTCGGCGGACTGCTGCTTGACGGTGTTCAACCGGGCAGTGAGCTCACCGGTATCGGCTTTCAGCAACGCATCCAGTGTCCAGTAGATTTCGGGCGTGAAGGCGGTGATCTGGCGCTCACGCTCGACGACCAGGCGCAGGCAGGCGCTCTGCACCCGTCCGGCAGAATAGCGGCCATCTAGCGCCTGGCAGACCACCGGCGACACGAGATAACCGACGAGGCGATCTACGATACGGCGTGCCTGCTGCGCTTCGACCAGGTTCACGTCGAGCGGGCGGGGGGATGCAACAGCCGCTCTCACGGCGTCTTCGGTGATGGCGGTGAAGGTCACACGAAACACCGGTTTATCCGGCGGCAGGTCGGCCAGTTGCAGCACATGCCACGCAATCGCTTCGCCCTCGCGATCCATATCCGTAGCGACATAAACCGCTTCTGCTTCCGAGATCGCTTTCAGCAGCCGCCGGACGATGTTCACCTGGCGCGGCAGCACCTCGTACAATGGGCGGAAATCAGCTTCGACTTCAATGCCCAACGTGTTTTCAGGCAGATCGCGGACATGGCCGCGTGTGGCTTCCACCCGCCAGCCTGCGCCGAGCATTTTGGCGATGCGAGCGCTTTTGGCGGTGCTCTCGACAATCAACAGCTTGTTAGCCATCGGGTTCAGTTCTCCGAATCGGATTGAGCAGGACCACGAGCGCTTTCAACTGCTCGCGGGTCCGCTTGCGGTCGATTTGCGGCCAGGTAGCTGGCGAGTTCCTTTTCGCGAAGAACCAGCCAGACGGGCCATTCCAGGAAAGCATGATACGCTTCCTCCTCCATGACCTTGAAGGGATTGGTGCTGGACTGTTTGACCATGTGTTTTCCCTCATGTCGTCCCAAAACGAGCAAACTCTGAGATAGGCGGGCGAGCGTTACTAAGCCAGAATATCCCCTCATCCTGAATGTCCAGGACAAACTGGAAACGTGGCAGGCTGGCGATGATGTCTCGGTGATGCTGGTTCAGGTGCTGAAACGCCGCATCCTCGCGGAAGACGTTCATGCCCTGACGCTGCGAGAAAATGACGCGGATCGGGCAGTTCTCGAACACCAACCGCGCCTTGTTTTCCAGAAAAACGCTCATCTGTTGATCGATTACCAGGAGCTTTTTTCTTTTGGTGCGGAAGGTCTTGGCCGCCTCGATCAGGAAGTCCAGCAGCGACGGGTGACGCATGAGCCGGTAGACCTCATCGACCGCAATGATACGCGGCTGTTCGTCGTACAGGCTGTCGCGCCGGATGGCGGACAGCACCTGCGCGTAGGCCAGCGCGGTCATGACCGGGTCGCCTTCCAGTTCGTGAAACGAGAAGACACGCGGGCCAATACTCTCACGGCTGCCACGCCCGAAATCGACGGTGGTATGGCCGTTGAGAAATCTGGCCCAGGGACCGGAGCCGGTACACAACCCGGCGATCTCGTCGGCCAGGTCGTGCGCGATTTGCTGGATGTGCGGCTTGTCGCCCAATCCGGCAAGCACGTCACATACCGTCTCGCAGGTGGGTGTGATGTCAGGCGAGATGGCTTCGAGGTTACCAAAGCCCGCGTACAGGATTTCGAGCGCTTCGCCAAGCAGCCCGCGCTCCAGGTTTTCACGCTGCCCGCCGGAAAGCTGACGACCAAGCACGGTTTCGTAGATGCGGATCGTATGTGACTTCTGCTCAATCAGCGTGGGAAACATCACGTCCTGCGGATTGAGACAGGTGTGTTGGGCGCTGAGCACGTACCAGGGCAGGTTGAAGGCTTCGACGATGTGGCGGCCATGACCCATCGGTTCCAGGAAGTCAAACGGGATGCCCGCTTCGGCGTATTCACGGGAAAGATAACCATTCAAAAGGAACGTTTTGCCGTAACCGGTTTGGCCCACCCACACCTCGTGAGTGGCGCGTTTGTCGCGCCAGGAGTTGTGGAACACCGGGTAAGACGCGCCGACCGCTTCGCCGCGCAAAACGCCATCGGTGGTCGAGAGCTTGCGATAGCCCAGCGGCGCAAGCATGAGCGCCAGTTCGCGGGACGTGACCGGCCAGGTGGTAGGCGGGACACTGATCAGCTTACTCGGTGCATGGGAAAAGAACTGCACCGACCGCGACAGCAGTTCGCCAACTTCCTGCCGCAGCAGGAACCAGGGTCGGGTTTCGTTGATCACCTCATGCACGCGGCGCTTGAGAGTGCTCAAATCCGGCGCAAATACGGCGATACTGATCTGCACCTGGTGCAGCGCGTCCCCGGCGTTGATTTCCTGCAAGGTGCGGCGGCAGTCGTTGATGCGCGTGACCGAGCGGCTGTCTTCACCGGTTACACTGGCAAGATGCACCTGGTAGGCGGCAATGATGTTTTCCACCGCATCGACCGCCGCGTTGCGCTCGAAGGTTTTGGGGATGTCCACGACAAGGGCAAGCGGGATGTTCAGGCGTAAGACAGAGGCCAGCGGGCGGAAGAAGTTCCACGCCGCAGGCAGGAACTCATAGCTGGTGAGAACGGCAACTAACGGACGTCCACCGGGACGCCCGACCGGGGCCAGGTGCCAGAGGGATGATTCGCGCAGCTCGTACCGTCCCTCGAAGAGCGGCGGCAGCGGCGCTTCGAAAACGGGGGTGTCAAAGGTAGACCCCATGCCGCCCGCCAGAGCGCGTGGGGTTTCGTCCGACCACAACGCCATGCCGCACAATGTACGCTGGTAGTCGGCTTCGGCTTCCAGCAGTTCGTAGTGGCGGCGGTATTCCATCAGCAGGGCAGCGCGGCGCTCGTCATCGGTTTCACGGGCGGCGCGGCTGACCTGGGCGATTTTCTCGTCCAGGCTGGCAGGCGTCTGCCAGCAGAAAAACCGCGCCGGGCCGGGCAGCGTGCGCAGCCAGGTGGCGAAGCGCGCCTGCAATGCCTGCACACCCTCTTCGGTGGCGTGCAGCATGATGTCGAAGGGTTCGATCAGAAACGTGCGCGCCGGAATGTCTTTGTCGGCCATTAACGATTTCCTTCCAGGGGTTGCGCCATAGGCGTATCGACAAACACCAACCCACTGTCATGATCTACCTCACCGGCATGGGCGAAGGTGATCCACTCGGTCATATCGGCTTCGACGTCACCTTCCGGTGGCGCGAAGACGGTTTCGGCGTCAAGTGTCACCAGTCCGGTGGGCATGTCGAATGTGGTGCCCAGCCGACCGGCGAAACTCTTGGGTTTGCGTTCAGCGGCGAGCATCAGGCTGCCGCGCAGACGGTAGAGCAAGCGCTGCCACAACGGAATGCCGCCGCGCGGACCGGTCAGGGTCAGGGCCAGAATGAACGTAAGGGCGGCCACGAGAAAAGCCAGGTTGCCCAGCGCAAAACGGGCAATGATGAGGGTCATACCGCCGCTGACGCCGCCCAGCAGCAGGCGTTTGAACGGTATGCCCATAAACCCCTTCTCATCCCTCCGCAAGACGTGTGATTTGAGATCGGCTGCCATCCATGCCTTCCTTGTCCCCTGAGCAACAGCAGCCAGCCCATCAGACTGGCTGCGATTGCCGTGGGGTGGGTGAGTGGGCGGGACTAGGTGAACGAGATGAGGCTGGCGACGGTCGAGGCGGCGATGACGAATAGCAGGCCCATGACGACCTGATTAGCGGCGCGTGGATTGTCCTGTTTCCACTGGCCGATAATAGGCCATGAAGAACCCATATACATGAGGCCCAATCCAATAAACCCGAGGAAGGCGGCCATCGGAGCGACGATTTGCGCGACAGCTTGCGCTTCGGCAAACCACTGTTCGAGAGTCTGGCTGATCGACACGATGAAATCCTCCACATGTGGACGTTTGACGAATGTGCCAGGGGCGGGGTGGGAGTCGCGCGCTCAGACGCTGTTCTCCTCCTGGATGTGTGGGGTCTCGTTGCGGCTGCGCCACCCCGCTCATCTGACAATCTCAGGATAACAAAGCGAGGAGGTCGAACATGCGGAGGATTACCATTTTGGGCATGTAATTTTGCCCGGTTCCAGATGTAAAATTCCGACTCTTTAATCACTTCTGTATTGGGTGCAATGATATGTTAGAATTAATTGTGCTTCGGGTATGATTAGACGAAGGAGCTGAAATGTCCAAAGTGAAATTTCAAGAGGCAAGGGAGTTGATCCAACAGAAGCGGTACGATGAGGCTCGAATCATCCTGAAGCAGATTAACCATCCAAAAGCCCGGGAGTGGCTTGATAAACTGGATGAAATCGCGCCGGAAAAAAGTAGAAGCACCGCGAGGGCGGTGCGACGAACACAACCCCAACAAAAGATTACAGACTCATCGAGCAAGATGAAACTTTTTGTCGGGATCGCTATGCTTCTCGTTATCACAGTTGTAGTCATTTTGGCATCTGTATTACTTCTCACGGGTGGAAGCTCCAGCCCTCTCAATCAATCATTTACATATAGTGGTATTACGGTCAGTTTCCCAACGGGTTGGACAGCAGGGGGTGACGGATTTGGAACTGTAACTCTGGCATCTGTGACAGAAGAAGAAGGAAACTTTGACGACCTTGCCGATTTTTTGCTTGACGGCAACCAGGTGGTTAGCATCAGCTCTAAAGTGAATGCACTTTCAGAGGCAGGTCTGATAGAAGTTGCGCAAGATCAGCGCGCAGAGGCTGATGAGGGGATGACACTGAGTGAGATTGAGCTTCTACGTATTGGTAATCGTAGCGCTGCATCATACTCGGTAACAGGTACAGGAATCAATGCGCGAGTATACGTAGTTAATGTTGAAGATGATGATGTGCTAGTTATTGGAGGTTTAGCACTCGATATTGAGGGCTTCCGCCCACTGCTGGAGGACATTATTGAGTCGGTTATTGTTGAGCATGACCAGTTGATTGATGGTGATAGAGTTCTGGCTGAAATCGAGTTAAGTTCTACATTGTCTGTTTATTGTGAAAGCATTGGAGCCCTTTCTGAAGCACAGTGTGATGTCTGGTCTGACAGGGTCGTAAAGGATCAATTTGATGAAGCGTCTCAATGCGATTCATTCTATGATTGGATAACTGAACGAAGTTCTTTCAGCAGATGTTTACTTGATGCGGGTATATCTGCTCTTCATACTGAAGCGATTCCATCTCAAGATAGGGAATATAGTAGTAGTGACATCACATTGGTAGCGGCTTTGAGTCTTTATTGCGAGGGCAATCAGAGCGAGGACTATTGTGACATCTGGAAATGGTATACCTTCAACACTAACAGCAGCGTTATTCAAACATGCGCCTCAAGCTTCGATGTCATCAGCCAAGGTCAGAGGTTTAATGAGTGTCTGGCTCAGAGCAATATTGTACCGGGACAGGTTGAGTGATCCCGGTCTCAAACGTTATCTAGTTTAAGGAAACCTCAGGACTCGTGACGAGTTGAGGTTTCCCATTCTTATTATGAAGCTATCTGAATCGAATAACGATAACTCGCGATTGCGATTGAGGCATACGGTTCACCCGCCCAGACCCAATGCAGGGTCAAATCCACCGCCTGACCGGGCAGCAGCGTGAACGGTTCCAAGCCATCGGCAGTCGCCCAGGGGCCGGGCGGTTGCGGCGTATAGCCAAACGCAATCGCAATATCTTCCGGGCGGATGTCCGCCTGTTCGGGCTGGCCGTTGTAGGTGCGCAGTTGGATGGTGATTCTCTCATCGGTCGTGACCACCGAGATCACGTCCACATGCAGCAGGTCACGCGCCGGAAGCGGCGTGGCGGTTGGCGCTGGCGGCGTAGGCGTCACATCGACCACTGGCGAATCCAGCAGATCGGCCACGAGCACATCATCGCGTGAAAGCTCCTGCTCCGGCGGGTAGGTAGCCAGTACCAACAGGCGCGTGGCCGTTGGCGCGCCGCGCTCATCCCGCTCGCCAATCAGGACCAGCACCAGACCCGGCTCAATCTGGCGGAAGGCGCTGGTGTCGCTGCGGCTGACCTGGGTCCTGCTGGCAAAGCCAAACTGCTGCACCGCGCCGGTGTTGAGCCGGATGCTGAAAGTCGCGCCCGGTCCCAGCGATTCAAAGAGCGCTTCATTCTGCGGCGACCAGGGCACGCCAATCACCGGGCGCACGCTCAAGGCGTGGATGAACGACGCCGTGTCGGGATTGGGATCGTACAACCACTCGGAGAGGTCCACCTTGCGCCGCTGCACAACAAACACACGCGGCTGGGTCTGCCCGGCGGGCAGGATTTGCAGATTGACCGGATACGCCGGGGCACGGTCACGCACGCCATCGCGGATGATGACATCCTGTTCTTCGAGCGCAATCGGCGTCGGCGATGGGGTGTAGCGCAGCGTTGGCGTCGCATAGGGCGACACCGTGCTGTCGGCCACTATGGGGTGAGAATCATCTCCACCACGCCGCGACAGCAGCAGGAAGACAAAGAACAACAGAAATACCGCTGCTCCACCCAGGATCAGGAATACCTGGGTTTTGTTGGCCGCAGGCGGCGTGAACTCCGCTTCGGGCGGGATCAATGACTCGCCTTCCAGCACGGCCTGTTGGATACGGGTGGGCGTTTTGGCCCAGCGCGCGCCAACCGGCACCAGCGCACCATCGTCATAACGCTGGATGAGGGCGGTCACGACCTGCTGTTCCAGGGCGTCCGAACCGGACGCCCCGTTAGTACGCACTTCGCGCTGGTAGACGGTCTGGTAACGGTGCTGGCGGTCGGTGGGTACGAGTTCCCACAGCGCGCGCAGGTCCTCGATGCTCAATGCCCGCAGTTCTTCAATGGTGTGGTACGTCAGGTGTTCGCTCATGCTTCTCCTCGTGGGGGTACGACCTGGCTGCCAGCCAGCCCTGCCTGTGATTTCATGGTCTCGTCAAGCCCGCCGGATGATGCGGCACCTGGTGGTGACGCAGGGGTATTGACCTGGACCTGCACGTTCGGGGTGACGGTGACGTTCGGCACAGCCGCCGTGCCCCGCGCGGTGATGGCGTTCGGCAGCATCACGGCAGCACGCTGCAAGGCACTTACCGCACGTTCCGCGCCTTCCCAACCGGTATTAAGCGTGCCGCGCGCCTGCTCAACCAAAGTGGTGTGCGTTTGAGGCGTCAACTGCCCGGTGGGTGAGTTTTTGACTTCCGTAATCACGGTTTGCGCCTGCTGGCCGGTCAGCCCCAGGCGCAGGGCCATGTCGCCAAACAAGCCCAGGCGCGACACATCGCCCTGGATCGGGGCACGGTCATCCGTCTGAGGCGTGACGCCCATCGCCCGCGCAACGCCTTGCGCCACCGTGAAGTGATCCGCACCTTCAGTCATGGGTTGGTCATCCAATGTGCGCTGGACACGGGTTTGGGCGATGAAGTCGCCCATCACACCGGCGACGTTATCCGCGCCTTCAACGCGCATCAGGCCCATTACCGGTTGGGGTTGGCTGGTTTGCAGCGTCGCGCCCAGGGTGGCGATGCGGTCCTCGACTTCCTCGCCGTGCATGTCGGAAGCATAAGCGGTGCGTTCCGCATCGGCCCTGGTTTGCCCGGCCTGCACACGCACGTCTGCACCGACCGCACTGACCCGTTCTTCGACCTCTTCGCCCTGTGAATCCGCCGCGTGTTGCACACGATCCACTGCCGCGTGGGTTTGTCCCGCATGTGAGCGAACGGACGCGCCGACATCACTGACCCGTTCTTCGATTTCCTCGCCGTGCTCACCTGTAGCCATAGGGGGCCGGATCACCGGCGGCAAGGGCAGGTTTTCAGGTAGAGGCGTAAACGTACCCATCCGGCGGAGCCGGTCAGGTGGCGTATTGCCCGTGTCGGCCTCATCCACCGGTTCCGGTTCAGCAGGCAGGCGGTAACCGCGACCACGCGATGGACGCTCGGAGCGGTCGCTGAGCAGATGCGCACCAATCACCGGGCCAGCCACCCCGCCCACCACCGGGATGCTCTGCCCGACCTGGCGCAGCATCGACCCTTCGGTGAATTCGTCGGCCATCTGGCCCAGGGGAGTGTTGCGCGTGCCGGGCAGATACGCCAGCGTGCGTGCGGCGGACTGCAAGCGCCGCGATCCACCTAACATGACTCCCGCAGTTTGTGAAACGGTCGCCCCCTGCTTCATGGCCGACACTCCGGCCAGCGCGCTGCTGCCCACATTCACCGCCGCAGCGGTGGCTCCGACGCCTGCCGCAACTCCGGCTCCGGCCAATCCCAGGCCGACAGCTCCCGGCGCGACCATCACGCCGCCGGTGGCCTGTCCAATCGCGCCAAACAACCGGTTGAAGCTGTTCCACACCGCCTTGATGCCGCTCGTCAGCAGCACGAAGATGAACACGGTGCAGAGCAGACTGACGCCTAACACCACCAGGGCATTTTGAGTTGCGGCAGCACCGAGCAGAAACGAAATGATGAGCGACTGCATCAGGGCGATCACCACCGTCTGCACAATGAGTTCGATCCACATATCCAGAATCGAGCGGGCGATCACTTCCGTCTTTTTGAAAAACGCGAAGAGTATGGCGACACTAAACGAAACAAAGGTCAAACCCTGGGCAATGGTCAGCAGCAGGAAGATAAGCTGTTCGACCACGCCAAAGATAACCATCGGCCAGGCGGAGAAAATCCGAAACTGCGCGGCACCGGCTTTATCGATTGACTCTTTTCGCTCCTCCTCGTTAAGCGGGTCGCCAAAGAACTGGGAGCTGCTGCCCACGTAGAAGTACGAGTCCTCGTAGAACTGCCAGTGCGTGGGTAGGGCGGGATCGTACAACGCGCCGCGCGGCTGGAAACAGGAAGTCAGGGTTGGGGGTGGGTAGCCCATCACGTCCTGTCCATCGGCCAGCAGGTAAGCCAGGGCAATATCCAGGCCATCCACGTCGTTACTGAACCCGGTCGCGCCGGGCAGGTAGGGTCCCAGCGCATCACACGCTTCCAGCGGCGGCAGGTCGCTGCTGGTCACGGCTCCGAGGGAACTGAAGGGACTGCCCGCGCTCTGCATACTGTCCAGCGCGACGGTGTAGAACCCGGTGCTCAGGTCGCGGCGAAAATCGTTCATGCCCTGATACAACAGCGGGCCAAGTTGGAAAAAAACGATCCCGGCCAGGTACCAGCCAATTGCGCCGCGTGGACTGACTACATCGAGTTTGACGAATGCCGCCAGCAGGTAGGTGATGCCCAACACCATGAGGGCGATCACAAACGCAAGACCGGCGGTGACGCGCATCTGGTTGTTGGTCTGCGTGATGAGCGGCGCGAAGGCGTTCTCGACCAGCCAGATATTCGCCAACTCAATGGCGTGGCCCATCATGAACAGGCCCTTTTGCAGCGTCCAACCCGCCAGCGCCAGCAGGCGCAGCAGGTCATACCACAGTTTGTCGATCTGGACTTGCAGTCCGTCGAGTACGTCATCAACCCAGGGCATAACTTCTCCTTATGGCTCGGCGATGTCGCCGGTGCAGATGGTGTTGACTTCATTGATCCACGACACGATGTTCTGGCCCGGCACGATGGTGGGAATGCCGCCGCCATCATCACGTGCGGTTACGTCCAGCACGTATGAGACGCGCCGCGCCGTACCGCGTGGACCGTAAGCAGCCAGCGTGAAGGTTTTGGTTTCTCCCGGCTGCACGTCGGTCAGTTCGTAGTTGGGGGTGAACCCGGCTTCTTCGGCGGCAGCGATACTCGCGCCCCACACGTTATCCACTTCCATTCCGCCGGGTAGGGTGATGGTGCTGACGTACATCTGGCCCGCCGGGAAGACGTCGTATTCGACACTGCCCACATTTTTGACCTCAAACTCCCACACAAAAATGGACTGTGGTTGACCCTGAGTGTCCGGCTCTGTGGCAGGCAGGTCGCTGATGTTTGTCACGCGGAACATGAGTTGCAGGCCCGAAGGCTGCGCCGGGGTGTAGATCGCGTCGCCCACGAAGTAATCGTTGGTGCGCACGTACTGCGTTGGCGTCGGCCAGGGGGTGTAGGTGGGGTGCGGTGTGGGCGTCATACTGCCCGGTGCGCCGCCCGGCGGCGGGTTGAGTGGATTCGGATAGATATAGTACGTCACCCGCGTGACGCCATAGCTGCGACTCGACCCCGCAACTCCACTCGCATAGATACTGACTGAGGCATAATACACACTGGTCGGGATGGTGATGGCGTACAGGTTGGTCCGGGTCGGGCCAGGGATGGTATCGACTGCGATGTAGCCGTTGCTGCCCGGCCAGTAGTATGGGTAGGTCATCATGTTGCCTGACCAGGACAGGTAGACCGTGCCTGCATTCTGGCCGGTCCACTGGGCATAGATCGTGTTGAAGTTGGGCGCGATCTGGTACCAGTTCAGGTTGGAGGCAAAATAGGGCGGCCACAATGGCTGGCTGGTCGCAGGTTGGGTATGCGTCGCACGCGGTGTGCTGGACGGGCAGATGTACTGCGGCAGGCCGGTGACCTGGAGATTGTTCACCGTACCCGCGCAGGCCATGGCGGCTGCCAGCAGCAGCGACAGCGCGATGATCCAATGGATACGTCGTTTGTTTCTCATGACTGTCCTCTAGGGTATAAGGCCGGGCTGGTTGCCTGCGGGCAGGAGCAGGGTGAAGGTCGAGTCGTCGCCCCATCGTCGTGAGACGTCCCACGACTGGCCGAAGTAGGGCACGACCAGGCTGATCTGGGCATTGGTCCACAGCTGGATGCGCGCATACCCCGACTCATCGGTGAAAGCTTGTGCCAGCGCGCGATTGGTGGTCACATCCACCAGCCTGACGGGAATACCGCGCACACCTTCCGCCGGGTCTACCGAGCGGTTGGCGTTTTCGTCGTAGGCGATGAGCACGGCGACCGTCACCAGTTCCGGCGGCGCATCGGTGGCAGTCGGCTGAATGGCCGGAGGACACT
>ENA-OSEO01005711-OSEO01005711.1-sediment-metagenome-genome-assembly--contig:-NODE-5711-length-11711-cov-3.637958_pt1 | contig 11711 bp, 15 predicted proteins | sample MGYA00237883_ERZ534232 | MGnify/ENA metagenome assembly ERZ534232
GACAATGCCGGGTTTCTAGATTATGGGTGTAAAACCTATATACACAACAACAGGAGATATATTAGCTTCTGGGAGTACTCAGGAAGGGCTGAAGCCTCAGTCCAGACCCTTGAACTTTCCCATTTTAAGCTGAAGGATCAGTATTCTAGAAACTATAGTTCCGAATACCCCACCTGGCTTTATATATACAGACCCGGAGAGACCGCCTACCCGGCTTTTGTAATCGAGGAATTCTACAGCGGGAACCTTCGGCCTGCCCTTGTTAGAAACGGCCCTGTTACAGACGAAGAGAGAGGGGATGATGATTCTTACCCTAGAATTCCCTTAAAAAAAACCTCCGGAATACCTAGTCCGCAAATCTTCGATTCCGATTTTCTAAAAGGTAAATCTTCGGAGGATCTTTCCCTACTCCCAGGACAATACTTTTTAATAAGAGGAAAGGTTACAGGAATAATCAATGGCGGTTCGTCCTATTCGGGTATTAACAGTTTTGTACGATCAAATATCACCTATACCCTGGAACCCTTTACAGTAGGAGAAATCAATTTTATCCCCGAGGTGGTTTACTATGAAAAACCTGGTTACCCAACTCCGGGCAGCATCAATCCTGGCGATGAAGCTGGTTTCTATGTACGCCTACGGCATATATATCTAGACCAACGGGTACTAAAGGCAACCTTTATTCTGCAGTATCTTCTTTCAGACTAGGGGGCGGCGGCTCCCCGAACAGATATTCTTTACCAGTTCTACAAATCCTTGTGAAATTCGCCGGAATAAGAATATGAATCCCCCGAACCGTCATTATTTGAATCATAGTACAGATCGTCGGAAAGACTCAGCACAGCATAATCAATTCCGGTTTCTAGTATAATATCCAATCCTGTCTGTACACCTCCAGTTATGTCTAAATATTCGGAGGTTGTGAGGTTTACAAAGGAGGCTGGACCGGTGGAGTAATACTTCCTCTGCCTAAGGTCCACAAGGTAAACTGTGGCATAGTAATCATTGGGATACAGAACTGACTGGTAGGTATACTCCGCACCTTTTATAACCTCGTAGCTTGAGGTGCCGGTATTGTAAGCTGATTCCTTATAAACCAGGGTTTTTGTTTCCGCATTTATTGAAAGCTCATGCCTCTCCCCAGAGTCGATCTCCTCCGTTCCGCCTGTATTTATTATCGACTCGCTCTGGAAGATCCAGGTGCCTGCAAAGAAGTTTTCATCACTCCAGCCCTCTACAGCATCGCTCATTTCGCTGTAAACATTCCCATTGACCGTGGAAACTATGGCATGAACTCTGAACCAATAATGAACCCCCAAGACAAGATCATAGTAATAGTAGTCATTGTCTCCCAGGAATATTTCTAGAGTATTTGTAGGAAGTCCAAAGCAGACTTGCTGATAATCACCGTTTTCACTCTGAGCGGCGTAAAGAACATACATAGCCGCTCCCTCCATTTCATCCCAGGACAAGGTTATTTTATTCGCATGGGTTCCCTGGCTTACCACCAGGTTTTTTACTTTTCCTCCAGTCCAAACATTCAGAATGCCTGTGGAACAGCTTAAGACGAGGAATGCAGAAAAGAGCAGAGAGACTGTAATTAACCGGGTTTTCCAATTTTTCATATTGCCTCCATAATTATACAGACCCTTTTAGGACTGCTATTGTTGAAGCATAAGATTGTTCGGGAAGGCTTAATCAGCTGGTAATTATACGTTTTATAATCAGTGCCATTGTGCAGAATTGGCTGAGATCCAACCGCCGCATTAGAAATCTTCGCTCTGCCACCCTGCCTGAGTATTTATCATTGCCAGCAGCAACAATAGATAAGATTATTCTCAACCCCGCAAATCGTTCCTGTCAAGCGGATTTTTATCGTTCCTAAAGAACCTAAAGAACCGATCTTTTTCTTGTATTATTTATTTCCGGTATCCGGATTGCTAAAGGGAAGAAGGTCTGCGGAATCGAGCCTTAAAGCACCGATTTCTACCCAGGCATGCGCCCGGACGCCTTCGGTTTTTGCAGGCACATAACCAGTTTGGTAAAGGATTGGTACCAGACTCTGTAGATCCTTGACATCCACCAAAAGATCAAGATCATTGTAACCCCGGGTATTTACATCTTTGTAGAATTGAAGGGACGAGGCAGGACCTTTCAGGGTAAGACAGGGGAACCCGGCGGAGAGTAAGGCTTCGGTCACACGGCGCCACTCGCGCAGGAGAAGCATCCGCGCCGGCATATCCGACGTTACCTTTCGTTTGAGCTCCTCGGTTGGTCCCTCCGACAGGAAGGTATCGTATCTGCGCAGTGCCTCAAGACAGAGCCTCGGAACCTTGTGTTGCACCGCTTGCCGTACAAGTTCCGGTCCAAGCTCCTCAAGTTGCTGATCCCTAAGGAATCGAAGCCCTACCTCCTCCGAAACAACCCCGCGCTGCATGCCGCACAGGGTTGATAGAACCTTAAAGACAGTCGAATCTGTCTTGGCCATTTAAGCCAATCTCCACGAGTAAGGTTACCGAAAGTAGGAGCCCCGTTTGCATACTTACAGGCCTCCAGATATCCTGATTCCGGATTCGACTATATAAATGGTATATTGGCATTAACCATATGTCAACAAATAATTACTTTAGGGAAGATAAGGAACCCGTCTTAGCTATAATTTATCTGTTTTAGTTGTAGTGGATGACTTTATATTCAAGATTAAGAAAATGATAAACCAAATTCCGAATACAGTGTAAACAACTGTTGTAACTGCAGAAAAAATCTTACTGTAACTAGAAAATATATAATTTAAAGAGATAATTACGGATCCAATATAGTAAAGGGCGAAGAGTATAATACAGCAAATAGCTAAGTATCTATCAACAGTCCTTTTCGTATACAAATCAGGTATTGATAGCCAGGTTTCCCACCCAAGTTTTTTTTCATGGTTAAATTCAGGTTCTATCATTGTAAGGATGTATCTTCCACATCGCATAAGAGCATGGTTTTCCGCAAGAAAGATCAAGGCAACAACTACAATTATAAAAGGTACAAGCATTATTAGTAAATCTATCTGCAGTGCCTTTGCAAACACGGTGGTGGCGGGTACAGCTGTTAATCCGAAACTAAGGGTTTTAAATATCCTACTCTTTGTTGCCTTAATTTCTTCTCTTAGAGACATATATTGGAGTTCATAAAATTTATCATCCTGCATATAGAACCTCCATTCCACAACCTGTTTTAAATAAAAAGTTTATAGATAATTCTTAATAATTTTTTACCTTATCTACTAAATTGGGCTGTGGCAATAGTCTATATTCAAGATTTCAATGAGCAACAGGGTTAGAAGTACGTAGGATAGATAATATTTAAGCGTCATATTTCTACTATTAAGTTTCTTAAATATATGAACCATTGCTTAAGAAGCCTTCCACCAGCCTTCTCCATGTTACCCGCTGGTTGATACGGTTTTAAAACAAGATATTTTTCCGTCTCATGGAAAGAGACAAAATGGTTGAAGTGCATAAGGTGTATTAGACTAATGCTAAATATGCCTTTCTCTTACTCTTATTGGGGTAATATATGGTGCGTAAAAAAAGAGACGCTAAAGCGTCCCTATTTTACCCCTCCGCTTTTCCCCGTGGGAGAAGCGGGGCTTACGAATCCTTCGGATTAACTTTACCGGAGACCGAACTTGCCTTCCGCTCTGCAACATCCTGTTGCATCGCTCCAGGCCGGGGCTCTCACTGGCGCCGGCCATCCTGTCCGGCTTTCCCTCCTTCCGTCGGGCGTTCGAGCCCTTCACGTCCTCTGGAGTGCAAAAAAAAAACGAGATGCCTGAGCGTCCCGTTTTTTGCCGGAGACCGGACTTGAACCGGTACAGCCTTGCGGCCGGGGGATTTTAAGTCCCCTGTGTCTACCAATTTCACCACTCCGGCAACAGGGTAATACTATATTTACAACCTTTATTTGGTCAAGATATTTCATTAACATATATATATTTTTAGATCTTGAAAAAAAGAAAGCCCGCCTATTTCTTTTCTTCAAGCCCGCTTATCTTTCTAAGGTTAATATATATCTCCGCAGCCTTGTGCTTAGGAGGATACAGATACACAAGTTTTCCGGATTTAAGTTTCAGATTTATCTTATCCCTGCCATCCAGAACAACCTCTTCTAGATCCCCAGAAGGGATAAAGTCCGGATCATCGGTCCCATACTTCCGTACTATAGTAATTCCCTGATCGGAATAGAAAAAAAGAGGCCGCCGGATAAGATAGAGAAATAGAGCACTGTAAACCAGTGCAAGGCCAAGAAAAACCAGGGAATCGGCAGAGGCCCTGCTTCTAATCAGCATTACAACCGGCTGAACAAATAAAACTGGTATTATAGCCAAGGAAACCTTCTTTGCCTGATATACCGCTTTTCTTTCCATTTTTAACCCTCCCTAACCAGTATATCATAAGAAATCTTGTGAGAATATTGAAAACTTTGTAAAAAGCAGGAATAGTACTGGTGAAAGATAGAAAACTATATATCCCGCGGGGTTACACTAAAATATAAATTAATGGAAAAGAAACCTTTTTATATAATTAACCTCCCCTATATTGACAGCCATTTTCACCTGATGGAACTTTCTAAACGGGATATTCCCTTGGATACTATTCTATTCGGGTTTAATTCGGGGGATCTAGTGCTCGGTTTAGATATCGGGATAAAGGCTGATGATTTGCAGAAACGGAAGGATCTGGTAACAGACAGGAAAGAGCTTTTTCTCTCCCTGGGATTGTATCCTGGCATTTCGGAAAGTAAGAACTGGCAAGAAGATCTCAAGCTGCTGGAAAACGAAATTAGAAATCCAAAGGTCCGGGCTGTGGGGGAATGCGGATTGGATTGGCATTGGAATTATTCCACAAAAGCCCGTCAGATAGAGCTTTTCGAGGCTCAGATAGATCTAGCTAACAGATACAACCTTCCTATTATCATACATAACCGGGATGCAGACCGGGAGGTTTTTGAAACAATTCAAAGATGTCTCCCCAAGGAAGGGGGTATTCTTCATTGTTTTTCCTCTAACCTTGAATATGCCTATAAATTTATGGATTGCGGTTTCTTAATCTCCTTTGCAGGGAACGTTACCTACCCAAAATCGGAACACCTTCGGGAGGTTGTTCAGACACTCCCCTTAGAAAGCCTTCTTCTGGAGACCGATGCGCCATACCTGGCGCCAGTTCCGCACAGAGGAAAAATTAACCATCCAGAGTATATAAAAAACACCTATTCCTTTGTATCGGAGCTCCGGAGAATACCCTTGGAGTCTCTCGTTTGCCAGGTGTATGAAAATTTTAGGAAGTTTTTAAAAATATAAAAGCCCTCCCCAAGGGGAGGGCTGAATAAAACTACCTCGTTTTACCAGATATCCTGGATATCGTCCATATCCCGGTTTTCCTCTGCAAAGAGGTCTGTTACAGCTCGGAGATCATCGAAATATACAAAGAAATTACCATAGGTTTCCATGGGATCAAAATCTATCCGGAACCCTTCTATTTTGATTCCCATTCTATTGTTGTAGTGAAAATTTCTCTGTACGACGGTCGGTGGAATTGCCACGGTAAGTTTCTTCCAACCAGTAAAATTCAATTTCCCCATGGTCAATTCAGCCTTCTTTCCAAAGAAGTCGGATATAACAAGTTTTAGAACATGATTATTGTTTCTTCCGATAACCCACAAGGAAACGGTTTTACAGATCCCCTCTATAGGGATAGGCCGGATTGGCATAATGTACATGGAGTCCATTGCCCGTTTGTAAAACTGAATCTTTACTCCCAAAACATATTTATCGTTTTCTTTTATTCCAACCTGCTCTTCGTCGGGAATTGGCTCTTTATCCAAAGGACTTCCATCAAATCTTCTTATGGTCACTATCCCGAAATCTCTGGAAATAAGGGGATACCAGAAACCAGGGTCTTCAAACTTTACTACCGAAATCTCCTTAAGCTTTTGCTGAGCCGTATCAATTCCGATTTCTGCAGGATTTATCTCGCCGGCAGGTCTTGTTCCCGTAGATTGTGCAAATACAACCCCGAGGGTAAAAAGAAATAGGCAAAGGAAAATGATTGTCCGTTTCATGGATTACTGCCTCCCTGCACTTGAAGAAAATATTTCGTTTACCTTTTCAGGATCCGCAAGATCGTCTCCATCAAAGCGGGATACAAAGGTATCTGTAAGAACCTTAATCTGATCAAGATAAAGGTTGAATCCAGAAACAGGTTCTGTTGGTTTTGTCCAGAGAACCAGTTTCTCTAGCCTTATATTCCTGATATACCCTCCTTCTGATAGATGTCCACCCGATTGGGGGATATAATGAGGTATATCCACCGTAAGATTCTTCCAGCCAGTGTATTTGATTGTACCCAGTCTAAGAACATGAATAATACCAGTATAATCACTTACATGTAAATCCATATAGTAATCGTAATTGGAGCCCCAAACCCATAAATCAATAGATTTGACCTTGCCTGGCAGGGTTATTGGAGAAGGAACAAGCTCTCCTTCCACCTCCTCTACAGGAAAAATCTCTAAAGAGTTGTAACCCATTCTGTCAAAGGCTGCCTGTATTGCCAGAACCTTTAAATCCTGATTTTCCCTGTTTGATCCGAATAATGCATTAGGCCAGGCATTCGCATAGGCCATTTTAGGAAAGTCTTGTTTTACAAATTTGCTTCCTATTACCATCCATTGCTGAGCATCGGGATCATCGAAGCTCTCTATTATTCGTGATTCCAGAATTACTGTATCAGTATCTGCCACGAGTAAAGTGGTTTGGATGAAAGCGAAGATTAACAAAGGGCAGAAAAAAAGCAGGCTGCCTCGTTTCATTCCTATCTCCTTTTTTTAGTAGAGTCGAGCAAACAATAGCTGTTTGAATTATATTTCTATGAAAAAGGTTTGTCAAATCTTTTTCATATATTTGATTCTGGAAAAACCTGTTTAAGAAGGGGGGATATTTTTTCGATTTCACCCCTTCCGGGCCGGATGAAAGCAGGGATCATAAGGGTCTGTAGATCAAGGGAACTGGAGGTTGCTATTTTGTCCAGGGCTTTCCGATAATCAAATTCCATAGAAAAGAGGATGTTTTCTTCCTTATAACTAGATAGAGCCCGGTTTTCTGTTATAATTTTAAATGAACCAGACAGATTTTCCAGCGCAAATTGGTTCTCCGGCCCCAGGAACAGCAGAACCAGGTCTGGATTGATTTCCGAAATATTCTTACACAGGCTTCTTATTCTATTTTTATCCCGTAAATTCTGATAAGTCTCCTCCAGAAGTATACTTGCTGCTTCCAGATCTCTAAGCTTATTTTTAAGTAACTGATATTCCTCCTGCCTTGTGGTGTTGCCTATATAGTAAACCAAAGCAATCCGCAGGGTTGCTTTTTCTGGGTAAAACTTCTCTTTATAGGAAGAGATAAAATCGGTTGTCTTAATAAGAAGTTCCCTTCTTTCCGGTTTTATAAACCGCAAGTTTTCCAAGGCACTAGTCTCCTGGAAGGAGAAAAAGATCTTCTGCGGATATTTTTCTGCTAAAAAAGGTAACACTGTTGAGTACAGGGGGGAAACAATCACTTTATCCTGCCTTGAACTGCTTACTAGCTTATCGATCTCCTGAATAAGTAGATCCCTTTCAGATTTCAAAGCCATTGTTTCTATCTTAATCAACGAAAACTTCTTTGGAAACAGGACCATGAAGGCAGGATCAGCAATAAAAAGAGTTTTTCTGTAGGCACAGCCTGTTAGAAGGAAAAACAGAATTATAGAAAAGAGGATAGACCTTTTAATATGCTTGATCATCTTCCTTGACACCCCTTTATGGTATCTCTACTATAATAAATATAATCAAGCTTATAAAGGAGGATAATTTATGGTGTCTTATAAGGACCTTGGTCTTGTAAATACAAAGGAGTTGTTTAAGAAAGCCATCTCCGGAGGGTATGCAATTCCTGCCTATAACTTCAATAATATGGAACAATTACAGGCTATAATCCAAGCTTGTGTGGAAACAAAATCCCCGGTTATTCTTCAGGTATCCTCCGGGGCCAGGAAATATGCCAATAAAACCCTTCTCCGGCACATGGCAGAAGGGGCTGTGGCATATTCAAAGGAACTTGGGTATCCCCTGCCTGTGGTTCTCCATCTTGACCATGGCGACAGCTTTGAACTGTGCAAGGAGTGTATAGAAAGCGGTTTTTCTTCAGTTATGATCGATGGGTCCCACCTTCCTTACGAGGAAAATGTGGCCTTAACAAGAAAGGTTGTTGATTATGCCCACTCCCACGATGTAACGGTAGAGGGAGAACTTGGAGTCCTTGCGGGTATAGAGGACGAAGTATCGGCAACCCACTCCACTTATACAAAGCCCTCCGAAGTAATTGATTTTGTTACTAAAACCAAGGTTGATTCCCTGGCCATTTCCATCGGGACCTCCCATGGTGCTGCAAAATTCAAACCCGAGCAGTGTACAAGAACAAAAGAGGGGATATTAATCCCTCCCCCGCTCAGGTTTGATATTCTTGAGGAGATCGAAAAGAAATTACCCGGGTTTCCGATTGTTCTGCATGGTTCTTCCTCGGTTCCGATTGACCTTGTTAAAATCATCAATTCCAACGGTGGCAAGCTGAAGGACGCAGTGGGTATTCCGGAGGAGCAGCTCAGACGGGCAGCAAAATCGGCAGTATGCAAGATCAACATTGATTCCGATGGTCGCCTGGCCATGACTGCTGCTATAAGAAAAGTACTGGCAGAAAAACCTGAAGAATTTGATCCAAGAAAGTATCTTGGGCCAGCCCGGGATGCCTTGAAGGAACTCTACAAACACAAAAACATCAATGTATTAGGCTCCGCTGGAAAAGCTTGAAAAAATTAAATAAGGCTGGAATTATCCTAATTTCAGCCCTTTTCCTTTTTTAAAAACAGTGCGTAAATCGGGTATTTCCCAGAGAAGATCCTCTTTTAAAGTAAAGAAGAGTAAAAAGCCTGATAATGCCAGAAAAAGAATTCCCAAAGCAACAGAAAGAAAGATCTGGTAAGCATAATAGAAAGCAGGTATAAGAGGCAGTAGAAGTACTGTGACTACCAATCCAGCAATGTACATGTACTTCTTTTCATACTTTACATAAATAGAACCAGATATAAGAACGGATAACATAAAGAGTAAAATTATCCTTATCACAGGTACCAAAAAGAGGGTGTAACTGTTTTGCCATTTAGAATAAGTTATAAGATCGGTTATGGCCACGGGGGTTATCAGACCAGTAAAATAAGAGATAAAGGCATAGGTACAATCCCTGGCAGTACCGGTCCTGTGGAGCCTTGCCAGGAAAAAGAAACCCGTACTTAAAAGAACCCAAAAGAAAACATCCCTGAATCCATATAGAAAATAATGACCCCAGAAAGTGTACTTGACGGGGATGATATTCCTAAAAATCAGGAAGATAAGAAAAGAAGGGATAAAGAAAAGAAGGCCCTTTATTAGAATAGCAAAGAAACTGCTCCTCTGAAGCGGGGTAAAGGATTCTTTTAAGAAGAGAAACAACAGTGGTATTACTCCAACAAGAAAGATTGACATAGTTCCCCCGTTACCAAAAAATATTACATTATTCTATAGGCCAATTTTCTCAATTTCAATAGGTTTTTCTTTACCCTTTGACTCTTTTTCCTTTGAATGATATATTATTCTCCAAGCTACAGAAAAAGGGGGCATATTGGCTGAAAAAGAGTTACGGATCAACTCAGAGATCCGGGTAAGAGAAGTAAGACTCATTGATAATGAGGGCAACCAAAGGGGGATAATCCCTATTCTTGAGGCTATGGATTTAGCAAAGGAAGTTGGAATGGATCTGGTGGAAGTAGCTCCCCAGGCAAATCCTCCTGTTTGTAAGATCCTTGATTACGGCAAATTCAAATTTGAACAGGAAAAACGTGTTAAGGAATCAAGAAAGAAACAGAAGCTAATTAAGATCAAAGAGATCCGAATGCAGCCTAAAATTGAAAAGCATGATCTTGATTTCAAATCAAAACATGTAAGAGAGTTCCTTGACGAGGGTAATAAGGTTAAAGTTACCGTAAGATTTCGAGGAAGGGAACTTGCCCATACGGAATTGGGCAAAAATGTTTTGGAAGAGCTTCTTTTAAGATTGGACGGGGATTATATACTGGAAAAACCTCCACAAATGGAGGGCCGGTTTATGTCTCTGATTCTTTCTCCGAAAGCAAAAAAATAGAACCTTCTTTAGGTTCAAAAAAATATTTTTATAGTAAGTAATTAGACAACCTTAAGGTTGCGGCTTACGAAATATAAAGGTAGGACACTCATGCCCAAGATGAAGACAAAGAAGGCAGCAAAAAAGCGCTATACCTTTACTGCCAATGGTAAGGTCAAGTACAAAAAACAGGGATTGCGGCATATCCTGACTAAAAAGAGCAGCAAACGTAAAAGATCCCTCAGGCATTCTGGAATCCTGAGTAAAGCGGAAACTAAAGAGATTAAAAAACTCCTACCCTATGGCTAAGGTCGGAGAAGAGGAGAAACATCACTATGCCAAGAGCAGTTGACGGAACAAGAAGAAAGGATAGAAGGAAAAAGATATTAAAGCAGACAAAAGGTTTCTGGGGTAAGAGAAGTACCCTTTTCAGAACCGCCAAGGATGCCCTTGCAAAATCCGGCTTATATGCTTACAGAGATAGAAGAAGGAAAAAAAGAGATTTTAGAAGACTCTGGATTACAAGGATATCCGCTGCCTGTCAAATTGAAAATATTACCTATTCAAGATTTATCAACGGCCTGAATATTGCAGGCATCTCAATAAATCGAAAAGCTCTTTCCAACCTGGCAATTGAAAATCCCGGGGCTTTTAAACAGCTTGTTGAAGAAGCTAAAAGAGCTTTAGAAACGGTATAGAGGAATTATGATTACCCTTGAACAGATTCAGAAACTTGACGGTAAGGTTAAGAAGGCTGTAGAGATTATTGATCAGCTTAAAAGGGAGAACGGTGCTCTCCGGGGTAAACTTGGAGAATACGAAAAACGCATCTCGGAGCTGGAGATACTGATTGCCCGCTTTAAGGACGATCAGAGGGAGATAGAGGAGAAAATTCTTCATGCCCTGGCCCAGCTCGACCACATAGAGTACGAGATTGCAGAAAAAGAAAAAACATCCCCAGAGAAAAAACCTGAAGAACCTATTCAAAAACCTGCAGATATGGAGGATAGCAATCCTACCTTAGAAGAAGCTGCAACTGAAACCATTCAAAATTCTGATGTTCCTGATGAGGAGAAACCCAAGGGTAAAGATTCCGTTGAATTAGATATTTTTTGATGAGCAAGGGGAGCTTATTCCAAATTAATCTTCTCGGCACCTCCTTTAGCATACAAACTGATCAGGAAGAGGATTATTTAAAGGACCTGGTTACTTTTTTTGCTAATAGAATAAGGGAAGTTGAGAAAAGCACATCCTCACAGGATCCGATACGTACCTCGATCCTTGCCGGAATCCTAATTACTGATGATCTCTTCAGAGAAAGAAGAAGGTTAGAAAGCTCTGAAGAGGTCTCTCAAGATGAGATCGAGAAAATAACTCAACAGATCATTGAAAGATTAGACAGATCATTGAAGGAAATTTGACCCTGCGATGTTCGGGAGGGAAGCATATCTCTTGGGTCAACCAATTAAAAAGG